>Ga0209017_10000850_pt1 | contig 27164 bp, 21 predicted proteins | sample YNPBryunderm2012_FD_185812 | JGI IMG/M metagenome (GOLD analysis project Ga0209017, IMG submission 185812) | Anoxygenic and chlorotrophic microbial mat microbial communities from Yellowstone National Park, USA - YNP Bryant MS undermat 2012... ...
TATCCTCCACGCGTGTTTTTAGCTGCGGGTTGTTCCGGGCCCGCTTCAACTCGTCGAAGTGTTTGGAAATGGTAGAGACGCCCGGCTCATCGGCCTTCCTTTATGCCCGCAGGGGGCCGGGGGAGACTTCGATATCCAGCGGTTCGACCAGGCCGGCTTTGAGCCGTTCGATGGCGATGGCCCCCATGACGGCATTATCTGTGGCCAGGGCCAGCGGGGCTAAGAAGAGTCGAAATCCTTGCCGATCCGCTTCTTCGGAAAGTCGCTGGCGCAATCGCTGGTTGGCGGCCACGCCGCCGCCCACACAGAGGGTGCGGAATCCGGTCCGCTGTAATGCCTGCAGCGATTTACCCACGAGGCAATCGACCACCGCTTCCTGGAAGCTGGCGGCCAGGTCGGCCACTTGCTGTGGCTGGAGTTGGAGGGAACGGAAATCGTGTTTGCCGGGGCCGACGATTTGGTAGCGGACTGCCGTTTTTAGCCCGGAAAAGCTGAAGTCCAAGCGGTCTGGATCGTCCAAAAAAGGTCGAGGCAGGGGATAGGCCTGGGGTTTGCCGGCGGCGGCAGCCCGCTGGACGGCTGGTCCGCCCGGATAGCCCAAGTTCAACATGCTAGCTACTTTGTCGAACGCCTCTCCGGCGGCGTCGTCGATGGTGCAGCCGAGCATGTGGAAATCCAGTGGGCTTTGGCAGCGGTACAAGGCGGTATGTCCGCCGCTGACGATCAATCCCACACAGGGGAACACATCTTCCCCACTAGCAATCCGGCAGGCATAAATATGGGCCTGCAAGTGGTTGACGGCCACCAGGGGGATCCGCTGCAGCAGGGCGATGGTTTTGGCGGCCATCAGGCCCACCAAAAGCGAACCGGCCAGTCCGGGCGTGGTGGCCACCGCCACGGCATCCAAATCGGCCAGCCCGATCCCTGCCCGGCGCAGGGCCTCGTCGATGACGGGCAAAATCCGCTCCAGATGCGCCCGGGAAGCGATCTCAGGCACCACCCCGCCAAACCGCTCATGAAGCCGATCCTGCGAGGCCACCACCGACGAAAGAACCTCCAACCGATCTGTTACGACGGCTGCAGCGGTTTCGTCGCAGGTGGTCTCGATGGTAAGTAGTTTCACGGCTGTACTCCTCCGTGCGAACGGAAGCCCTTCGATCCCTGCTTGCGCCCCAAGGAAGGCAGGCGGCAGGGAGGGTTTTGTCTCAGAGGCTGTCCCGAAATGGGTAGCAGGTGGCAGCCTGGACTGTTGCCAAACGCTTCCGGTTTAGCAAAGCCCCTGTTTTATGGGGATTTTGGCAATCTGGGAGGCCGCCGGTTGGTGGTCCATCCGGCTAAAAACGGAATTTCGGGACAGCCTCTGAGCGGGTTGTTTCTGGTGGCTGGAGCTGAGGGAGGTTGCAAGTGGTGGACCCAGGCGGGCGGCAGGTTTAGCCAAATCCAATCTCGGCGGATTTCGGCTTGCCGGAATAGATTTCTAAACAAATATTCTATTCCTTGCAGGCGCTCCCGATCCGCCCGATCGGCCACCAAGCTGCGCAACCGCCGAATTCCGATATATTCAAAAAAGGAGAGCATCCCGCCCGGTCTGAGCAAGGAGATCATCTTCTCCAAAATGGCCTGGACGTCGGAGACTTGAAAATTGTTCAACGGTAATCCGGAGATAATCAGATCGTATGGTTGGCCGGTCGGCATCTGCTGGACCGGAGCGTGGAAAATTCGGACCTGGGCCTCCAGTTGGCGGAAGGTGGGCTCCGAAGCGAAACGTTCTCGGAGGCGGGCCACAAATCGCCCGTTCAGTTCCACCAGGTCCAAGTGGTCTTCGGGCCGCATCCGGGCCAAAATCCAGCGGGTTACCGCGCCGGTGCCCGGCCCGACTTCCAAGATCCACTGGGGGTGGTCCTGGCGGCCTACATAGCGGGCCAGCGCCCGGCCCAACGACCGACTGCTCGGTAAGATCGCGCCGGTGGTCTGATATGCCCGCCACACTTCCTGCCAAAAAACGACATATTCCCGTAACAGTCCTTTCACCCCCAGCTACTCCTTCGGGCGGAAGCCAAGGCCAAAGAAAATTGCCTCGCCCTGCCGGCGGGCAGGTTAGAGCCATTTTTTCCGCTGTTCGAGATGGATCCAGCGGTCGGCTTCGGGCAGCCCCGGCACCTTCATGGCCGTGTCGTCCCACTGGATGGTCTGGCCGACTCGGAGGGCGACCATGCCGATCATGGCCACCTCGGCAATGGGGGCGGCGATTTCCAGCGGCTGGAAGGTTTGGCCGAGCCCCTTGCAGGCATCGAGCCATTCTTGCATGTGGTTTTGTCCCTTGGCCCGGGGCAAGGAGTGGGGAATGGGTTTGGCGGCTTCATGGTCCAGCACCCCCCGGCATTTGGCTTCGCCCTGAAGTTTCAGCACCCCGCCGACCCCCCAGGCGTTGGCATAGAGGATGCCTTTTTCGCCGACGAAGAGCACTCCGTTAGTGGGCACCTTTCCATAGGTTGACAAAAGTTCCTTTCCCAAATGTTCGGGCGGAGCCGCTTGATGGCCGTCGTGCCACCACAAGCGGAGCACCTGGCCGTCCGGCTGCGGATACTCCCAGCAGAACGTGTTGGCCGAGGGATAGCTGTCCCGAAGCGGTTCCGCCGATTTGACGGAGACCTTGGCCGGCGGTCCGAGTTTCAAAGCACGCCAAGGGAGGTTGATCGCATGGGCGCCCATATCGGCCAAATGGCCGTCGCCAAAGGCCAACCATCGGCCCCAATGCAAACAGCCCACCTGGCCAGGGGCGGCAAGGTAATAACTCTTAAACGGTAACAGCGGCGACGGCCCGCACCAAAAATCCCAGTTCAACCCCTCCGGAATCGGATCTGGGTTGGTGTCGATCGGTGCACTGGGCGGAAAGCCGCGATTGATCCAGCAATGGACCTCCTGGATGCGGCCCAACAGACCCGCTTGAATCACTTCCATACTGCGGCGGAAGGTGTCCGTGGCGCCGCCTTGGGTGCCGATCTGCGTGGCCAGTTTGCTTTGACGGGCCAATTGGCCGATCTGCCGAGCCTCCGCCACACTGTGGGCCAACGGCTTTTCGCAAAAGACGTGTTTGCCTGCCTCCAGGGCACGCCGACACATCGGCACATGCCAGCGCTGGCCCGGCGAAATAACCACCGCATCCACCGTCTTTTCTTCGTCCAGGAGTTTTCGGTAGTCTTCGTAGATTTTGGCGTTGTCCAGTTTGCCAGCAAAGGTCTTTTTCATGTGCGCAATTTGCCGGGCATCCACATCGCACAACACCACGATATTTTCACCCGCCTGCAAAATCGACGGGACCAGTTGGACGGCCTGTCCGCCGCAGGCCAACAGGGCGATGTTCAACCGCCGGTTGGCTCCTGCCCAGGCACGAGCCGAAATTACCGTCGGCGCCGCCCAAGCCCCTGCCATCACCCCGGTGCCCCAACGAAGAAATCCACGTCGGCTTACACACACTTTCATGGTTTTAACCTCCCGGAAGAAATATGATCTATGGGTTTCCGCCTATGCTACGCCAAAATTTCCGTACCACGTTTGCCGAAGGGAAAGTTCGGCTGTGTTCCTGCCGCGAAAGCGGCAGTCCAGACAGTAGAAGGCGATGTCATCTAGACTGCTGCTTACGCGGCGGTGCCACACTGACCTGAGGCCGCCGGACAGCGGGTTGCTTCATTCGGCCAAAGTGTTACCAATTTCCTATAGTTCCTATTTTCCATAATTTACCTAAATTCCTCTAGACAAGATACAACCGGAGAGATAATATTGCCCGGCTTCGTAACATGTTAGCCGAATGAAACTCCTCGTCTCCCCCTGGTGGGAGAAGGCCGGCTGAGCCGAAGACTCACCCGGGGGAGGGGACGAAAGGGACCTGGTTGTCAGGTCCCCGGTCGGGCACGCCGAGCGTGGTCCCCCGGGTGTCCCCCCCTTGAGTCCAAACCCAATATCTCACCCTACACTGTCCCGCCGGGGCAGAGAGGATTTGGGAGTACGACCCTCACGCCGCTTCCTTCGGCTAAATGTTACCCAATTTCCTTAGTATAACCAAAAGATGGCTGCCTGGAGAGACCCTGATGGGCCTGCTGGTTCGGATATGGAGTTTGGGGAGGATCTTGTTGTTGGTGGTGGTGTTGGCAGGATGTGCGGGGTGGAACGTGCGCGGGGAGGGGTTTACCGATAATGATCTTTCGGAATTTTGCGAGCAATATCGACAGGCCGACTTAGGCACCGGCCCAGCCGGCTTCTCTACCAAAGCCCGCCAAATCGAACGGAGTCTGGGCGTCCATCCGTAGAACGGACCTTTGCCCCCGTACCCTTCCGAGTTCTTCGGCCGACTGTATTCTATTCTGTGCTTTCCCGAGCGGAGGGAGATTGGAGGCATATCCACGGAAAGCATTTGCCCCCCTCGCTGGCCATCCCAGCTTTCCGCACCGGGCAATCGGAGTCCCGGAAGAGCAGGAAATCGGAGGCCCAGGGCAGGAAGGCCGATCCCCTGGAACCGGAGCCTGTATGGGAATGACCAGATCGAATGGAAGCCCAAGGGTTAGGATTCTTTGAGCAGGCCGTGTTCCACCAGGAGGCGGTAGAGTCGGGGGCGGGAGAGTCCGAGCAGGCGTGCTGCCTTGGCTTTGTTGCCCTTGGCTTGCCGAACCGCCCGCCGAACTAACTCGCCCTCGATCTTTTGGAGGAATTCATCCAGGACGATGGTTTCTTCTGCGGGCCGGGGATAAACCGCCGCCTCCCAGGCCATGTGGACGATTTTCGGCAAATCGGACAGGGTGATCAAAGGACCATCGGCCTTTTTATACGCCTCGGCGACGACCTGGGCCAATTCGTCCAGATTGCCCGGCCAATCGTAGGCATCGAGCCGATCCAACGCCTCCGGGCTAAATCCGCGAATCTGTTTACCGCCTTGGGCATTGAGCTGTTCGACAAAGGCCTGGGCCAAAAGCGGGATGTCCTCCCGACGGTTGGCCAGCGGCGGCAGTTCGATGACTATCGTGCTCAGCCATCCGGCCAGCTCCGGCGGGAAGGCATCCTGCTCGGCCAAATCCAACAGGGCGATCTGTGCGGTGGCCAAAACCCGCACCGTGGATCGGGTGGGTAATTCCTCCAGAATCCGACATCCTTCCGGAGAGAGTTGATCGACTTCCAAAAGCAGCAGGGTTGGCCGAACCGCACTGCCCGGAGGATACCGCCGATGCAAATTCGTCAGCGTGGCCTGGATGAGTTCCTCCGGCAAGATGGCACAATCCAGCGGCACCAGCGGGCCACGCTGGGTCGGATCGGTAGCATAATAGATGGCTTGGGCGGCATGGTGGCGACCGCTGCCGGGCGGCCCCACTATCAGCACGTTGGCCCCTGCAGCAGCCGCAGCATCCACCTGGGCACGCACCCGCCGCATCCAAAGGCCTTGGCCCACGAGGCCGTCCATCCGGTACCGCCCCGCCTTTTCTAAATGAAATTGCCGAAGCATTTCGTGCAGATGGGCGGCTTCGTCGTCGGGCGGGCAGCCAAGTTGGCAGACGGGAAGCGGAGAGGATTGCTCCGGCAAGTCGTCGGCTTGGACCACCGCCAGCAGTCCTACCGGTTCGCCCTCCTCGGCCTGCAGCGGCAGGAAGCAGGCCAGTCGGCGGCGTAGAGGCTGCGCAAATCGGCCTCCGGTGACCCATCCCGTGGTTGCCCAGCCGGTCCATGCTTCGGGTGGGGGCGCCAACCCGCCGGCAGCCGCTTCCACACTGCCCGGCTCCGCCTCCGAATGGTACAAACACTTCTGCCCCAGCAACATCTCCGCCGGCACTCCCACCCAATCCGCACACGATCGGTTACAAAAGATCAAGATGGAATTTTGATCCAGTAGATAGACCGGTTGGCTTGCTTCGACGATTAGCCGGGCAAGTCTTTGGGCAGTTGTCGACAACCGGGCCATGGAATCATTCGGTCCCCATAGAAAAAAACTTTCCTCATCGGTTCGGCAGGCCAACCGCCGATCCAACCGAGCGAAACGCTACGGTTTCCGAACTCCCAGCAGGAATGGATAGACCAGAAGCCGATCGGCCAACCCAGAACGGGCTAGTTCCCAGCCCCCCATGGCCAATCGATCGCACGGAAGCCCCAGACACTTGGGAGGTGAATCCGCCGATAGCATGGCCTGCAGCATTCCAAACCGGCCAGGGCACAAGACCAATGGCCACACAAAGCAACCCGCAGAGCACGGCGGCCACGGCCGGACCGCTCAGCCCGGCCGGTCCCGCAGCCCGAATCGACGGCCGGAAATATACCGCGGCCACCACCCGGAGGTAATATCCGGCGGCCACCGCCGCATTGAGCATCGTCAGCACCGCCAGGAACATCAACCAGATCGTTTGGGCGTGGCTGGCCGAGGGAGAAAGAGCCGTTTTGATCGCACCGACCACTACCGCCCATTTCCCCCAGAAGCCGGCCAAGGGGGGCACACCGGCTAAGCTAAACATAAATACACTAAGCCACGCCGCCGACCAGGGCCGACGCCGCGCCAGGCCCCCCAGATCCTCCACCGTTTCCACCGGTTGGCCCGTCCGCCGTAGGCTTTCCAAAACGGAAAATGCACCCACCGTGGCCAAAGCATACACCGCCAAATACAACAACACTGCGGCCAGACCATCCGTCCGCCCCGCAGAATCCGCTCCTGCCAACCCAACCGCCAAACCGGCCAAGATATACCCCGCCTGCCCAATCGAACTATAGGCCAACAGCCGACGCACATGCTCCTGCCAAAGGCCCACCACATTGCCGACGGTCATCGTCAGCACGGCCAAGGCCAACACCACCCGCCAGGTCCATACCTCTTCCCCCCCCGGGGGGAAGACTTCCAGCAAAATCCGCATCAATGCGGTAAACCCGGCAATCTTCGGCACCACCGAAAGTAAGGCCGCATTCGGATAACTGGTCCCCTCATACACATCCGGAGCATAAAAATGGAACGGCACTGCCGCAATCTTAAACCCCAAACCGGCCAAGAGCAGCACGACAGCCAGCTTGGCAAACTCCACCACCCCGCCCCCCGTCCCACCCGAAACCATTAGCCGCGCTCGTATCTCCTTTAGCTCCAGCGAACCGCCGGCCCCGTACAAAAAACTCATCCCATACAGCACCAGGGCCGAGGCGACCAGGGAGAGGAAAAAGTACTTGGCGGCTGCCTCCGCCCCGGCCCCATCCCGCCGACCCACACAAAGCACAATATAGGTCGGAATGGAAACCAATTCCAAGGCAAGAAAAAGCAGGACCAAGTTGTCGGCCCCGGCCACCAACATCAAGCCGGCACCGGCCAAAAGCAATGTCCCCAGGTATTCAGGCAGATGCCACGGCGCTGCCCCGGCCGAGCCTAAAAGCACCAGCAACCCCACCCCGGCCAGGCTCAGCCAACGGACATACTGGCCCAACGCATCCAAAAGAAGCGGAGCGGGCGGCTCGGCAGGCACTCCAAAGCGGGCCAACGCCCACCCGGCCAGCACCACCCCCACCAGGGCCATCTGCACGCTCCGGCCATCCGGCTTCGGACCAACCGACTCGGCAGAAGCACTTTGCCCCGCTCCGACGGCCTCCGCCCCCAGGCGGGCAAACGCCCCCCGCAAATACAACACCACGGCCGTCAAAACCAGTAATATCTCCGGCATCAGCCACCAGAGCGCTTTGGCCGTTAGCACGATGCTCCTCCCCTGGCAGATGGGTCCAATAGTCCGGACGAGATGGGCAGACCTTATTTGTCCTCCGTGGTTTCTCCTCCGTGTCTTCGCCCCTCTTGGCATGCCGGCGAAGGAGTTCGCGGCGGTAGTTTGGACTCTTCCCGACAGCAAAAAAGGGGACAGGCCCCCGCCCCGGCCAGCAGGAACGACTGGTCACCCTATCCCGGTGGGGAAAGGGGAGAAGGTCCCCCCGCCGCCTTGGCATGCGCCCAGCCTGCCTCTCCCGCCACAAACAGAGGCGGGGATCGCCCTCTCCCCCGGCCAACCTCTCGGTGGACCAGCCGCTCCTGCCAGCCAACCAGCCACGAAACCCCAGGGGCCATCCGCCCTCTCGGGCCGGGAAGTGCGAGGGTCTATCGGCCGGCCGCCATCTTCAAGGCCACCAGATACGGCACCGGTTCACTGCCCAGGGCATTGAGCACGGTGCCGCCGGCGGTGAAGTTATGGGTGACCCAATCGGGCTGTCCGTATTTTTCCAAGGCGGTTCCCCCTTCGCCGCCGCCCACATAGACCTTCACACCGGCATCTTTCATCCGTTTGAGTTGTTTCATGAATCGTCGGGTGCCTTCCTCAAACCGGGGGTCTTCAAACTTGCCAAACACACCGTTATGAAAGGCCACCGCCTGGCGTCCCCGGACCGATTCCAAAAATTCACCGATCTTTTGTTCATAATACTGCCCGGTTTCCGGACCGACGTCCAATTGCTGGTCCTGGGGGCCGATGGTCCGGGAGACCCGGCCATCCTGGAGGACAAAATCGATCGGCATGATGAACTGAATGCCTTTTTGTCGGCCGTCGGCGATGAGGCGTTTGGCCTGTTCGACGCGTTCGGGAGGGATGTAGTAAGGCTCTTGGGCATAGGCGGGGTCTTCCTGCACGCCGATACAGAAGTCCTGGCCATCCAGTTGGGCTGCCGCCTTTTTCAGTCCCATGGCCAACGAGCCGCCAGTAAACACCCACCGGATTTTCCCCCGGTTGATCATGGCGGTCAGGTCATCGAGTTTGTCGATCTTCAAGCCGCTGGAGACGACCAGTTCCGCTTCCAGGCAGTCCATCAAGGGGCCGGTGAACTGCTCCCATTCATACTTGCCCATGGCCACCCGATCCATCGCCGCGGGAATCACCAAGCTGGACGTATCCAGACTTCCTGCCGAGAAGGCCTCATGGACATAGATTCGGGCCACCTTTTCGGCAAACTGATTGGCGATTTTTGCTAGCCGGGGAGCCAACTGCGGTATATCGTCCGGCTGGGCCTTCCACAGGACCCGTTCGATCTCATATTTGCGTACATTTTCCAACATGATCAGGCTGCCCGGAGCGGCCTGTTGGATGGCCTGCGGCACTTCGGGCAAAATCTCCAACGTCTCCGGGTTCAGCCAATCCTTGATAAACGTAATTTCACATTCCATGATCTCGGCCAGCCGGTCCCGGACCTTGTTGAGCGATTTTTCCGGCTCCCGGCCGATATGGCCAAAGATGATCTGCTTCCAGCCTCGATCTCGGCCAAACTGTAAGGTCTCTTTCATGCAGCGGAGCCGAATGTCCCCTTCGCCGATCTTGGCCCCCGGTTTAGCGTCCGTATCGCCCCGAACCAACACCGGCGTGCCAGCGGGCACATCGGCAAGGCTGTCCAGTTGCGGAATGCCTCTCAAGTATTCCGGCAATTGCAACTTAGGAACGTCCGGATCCACGCCCAAAATCCCACGAAGCCATTTTTCCATCTTCTCGACCGTTACTTGCATAGCCAACCTCCGTTTGAAAAACGTCCAGAAAAGGCCTCCCCACACCAAGGGATCATTTTTAGCCAACACCTCCACCGCTCGGAGTACCATTTTAGCCGAAGGAAGCAGTTCCCCCCTCCCCCGGAGGGAGAGGCCGACGGTACCTTTGGCACCGCTTGGCCAGGGGGCAAAAAAGAAACCGACCGCCCCCTTCTTTTGGCCCCCAACCCTACCCTCTCGACGGCCAGGAAAGACGGGGAGGGAAAAAACATCGCTCCTTCATTCGGGTAATTTGACTGTATCTAGCGCCGGGCCCCCTACCAGATGGAGGGGCTAAAAATCGGATCGAACACCACAGATTGTGGTCGTTGTTCCCGGTGGATACAGCCAAGGTAAAATGTTACCGATCCGACAACACCTCCACCGAACTGAAAGGTTCCCTGTTTCTTCCCATTGGCCGGTCTGCTGGACAGAGCCGTGCCTTCTCCTCAGCGGCTCTTTCCCATCCGAGTTTGACTGTCTCTACCCGTCCGGACCCCTACCCAATGTAGGGGCTAACCATCGGATCGAAGACCACAAATGGTGCTCACAGTTCCTGGCAGATACAGTCAAGCTAGACACCGGCACGGTACCGGCCTCCGCAGAGGTATTGCTTCCTCCATGTATATGGGCAAAGCCTTCTTTTTCGGGTTCTCAAACAAAAACCTCATTTTATCGGAGAACCCATTTCGGAGGCAAGGAACCTCTCTGGATAATCTCCAGTTTTGCTCTTTTGGGCCACCCGCAATGGGGGAATGCCCTAACTCTTGGTCAATCTTGGAGTTAGGAAAATGGATCAAAGGAAGGGGTAGTGGCAACTTAGAGGCTGTCCCGAAATGGGTACTTGGGCGGTGGCCTGGACCATTGCCAAACCCTTCCGATTGACCAAACTGCCCGTGGGTTTTGGCAGTCTGGGGGCTGCCGGTGGGCTGGTCCATCTGCTAATGTGAGTGTATCTCCCCGGCCCGGCCCCTACCACGTGTATGGGCTAGGAATCGGATCGAACACCACAGATTGTGGTCATCGTTTCCGGGGGATACAGTCAAGCTAAAAACAGATTTTCGGGACAGCCTCTTAGATCCAACGGAACATTTTCGCCGAAGGAAGCTGTTCGCCTCTGTCCGGCCTGGGAGAGGCGGCGGTGCCTTCGGCCCCGCCGGGCCAGAGGTCTCACTGCCGCAAAAGCGGTAGTGCAGAAAATATCCCCCGGTCCCGCTTACCCAATAGGAACACAGCACAGGACCAGGCACAAAACAGCCTGGATTCCTGTGCAAGCAGGAAGGCAAACATGGCCTCCTCCTTTCTGGATTCCCGCTGCTCTGGATGCCCGCCGCCGCAGGGACCCGGAATGGGGGCTGGGAAAAATGGCTGCGACTTCATTCGGCTAACACGGTACCCGTCCCCCAGTTTCTTGTATTTTCGGGATTTTTCGAGGTTCCGCAAGATGATGCCTCCGCTGGCAATGCCAGCACCCAGCAGGGGAGGCTAAACAAACACCAGATTTTGTCCATTTTATCCATTTCCCTGTATCCCCTGTCCCCCCTTCCCCAAGGGCAGCCTCCGGAGGAAAATTCTTTAGATTTGCCGTGGATTTCCCTTTCGGGTTATAACCAATGTCCGCAAGATCGAGAGAGGGAGTTTTCGGAGCGGCGTTAAGGTGGTCTTATTAGGTTGACTGTATCCTCCGGAAGGGATTCCCCCCAATTTGGGGGGTTCGATCTGATGTTTAGCCCTGATAAGTTGTAGGCGATTGGGTGATCGGGGGGACGGTGACCCCGATCACCAGGTGCGATCGGATGGGTTAGCCCGATAAGTTGTAGGGGCCTGGCCGGAGAGATACAGTCAAATTAGCCGAATGAAGCCACCCACTGTCCGGCGGCCTCAAGCCAGTGTGTTACTGCCGCAAAAGCGGCAGTCTAGAACCTGTCATTCCTGCGTGTGCAGGAATCTAGGTTTATTTCCGTACAAGCGGGGCCCTAGCCCCCATTATTCATCTTCGCAAAACGAAGGGACACCAACGGGGCTGAAGACTAGGGAATTGAGTTCTCTCCGATTTGCGAAGATCAATAGGGTTCCCATTTTTCCTGGATTCCCACTTTCGCGGGAATGACACTTGAGGGGGCCTTCATGTCCTTCCTGCGAAAACAGGAAGGACACATTACCCTTCAGCCGAACCCTCCCTATGGCTGAGGGCAAAGGGGCAATCCTGTGGAGGAGTGTCCGCATATCCACCTGTCTGCTGGGGCCGAGAGGCCGGTGGTTGGCCGATCGGCTGAAATAACCCTATTCCCTTAATTTGACTGTATCTCCCCAACCAGACCCCTGCAACTTGTAGGGGGTAAAAATCGGCTCGAACCCCACATATTGGGGTAATTACTTCCGGGAGATACAGTCAACTTAAAAAGGTTTTTATAAGATGCATTTGCCGGACGAACCCATATCGAACCGGCCGGAAGAGGCCGTGTCTTCTGGAAAAAATTCCGACTCTGGGGTGCCGGAGCATGGCACAGAACCGGGGGCTGGGCCGGTCCCGGCGACTCGGCGGGAGTATCCTGTGTATGAACCGGGGGAGCCGGTCGCTCTGTTTGTGCCCTGTTATATCGACGAATTTTATCCCCATGTGGCCCAGGCCACGGCAGAGCTGCTCACCTGGCTTCAAGTGCCGGTGGAGTTTCCTGGCCGACAGACCTGCTGCGGACAACCGGCCTTTAACTCCGGGTATTGGAAGGAAGCATGTAAAGTTGTGCATCATTTCTGCGAAACCTTCGCCCCGTATCGGTGGATCGTTACTCCGTCCGGCTCTTGTGCGGCCATGTGCCGGGTGTTTTTCGGCCATGTCGATCCCGATCCCCGGATTGTCGAAATTGGCCAACGGGTGTTTGAACTGACGGAATTCCTGGTGGAGGTCATGGGAGTAACCGATGTCGGCGCCCGATTTCCGCATAAAGTGACGCTCCATATCGGTTGCCACACCCGAAGGGAATTGGGCGTGTCGGCCCCGCCGCTTCGACTGTTGCAGCATGTGGAAGGCCTCCAGTATGTGGAACTGCCGAATGTGGAGGAATGTTGCGGATTCGGCGGCACGTTTAGCGTGAAAATGCCCGGCACTTCGATTGCCATGGGCCAGACCAAGGTGGAAAACATCATCCGCAGCGGGGCCGAGGTGGTCGTCTCCCCCGACATCAGTTGCCTGATGCACGTCGAAGGCATCCTCCGCCGCCACCCCCAGGGCCGACATATCCGCTGTATGCATATTGCCGAACTGCTGAGGGCCGAAGAGTAACCTTCTCTACCAAAAAGGCTAGCCGCCCGAGATACCAAGGAGCACTCGACCATGCAATCCGCCGTTGAGGAAACCGCTCGCACGGAACCACACGTCTCCCTCCAAGGGGCGCAATTTTTGCGAGAACAGAACAAGAACCTGGCGGAACCGGGGCAGTTCGGTTCGTTGGCCCAATCCGCCGAGCGTTCTTATAAACACAATCAGCAGATCATTGCCACTATTCCCTATTTCCAGAGCTGGCGGGAGCAGGCCCACCAGATCAAGCGCTACGCCATCGCCAACCTCGACAAACTGCTGGTGGAGTTTGAGCGGAACATCACCGCCCGGGGGGCAACGGTGCTCTATGCCCAAAACGCTCAGGAGGCCAATGAACATCTGATCCGTATCATCCGAGAACACGGCGTCCGCACCGTCGTCAAAGCCAAGTCCATGGTCAGCGAAGAAATGGAAATGAACCATGTCCTGGAGGCCGAAGGCGTGCGGGCCTTGGAAACCGACCTGGGCGAGTTCTTGGTCCAATTGGCCGGGCAGCGCCCGATCCATGTGGTAACGCCCGCTTTGCACCTTTCGGCCGCCGACGTGGGCCGACTCTTCCAGGAAAAACTCGGCGAGCCGTTCACCCAGGAACACGCCGCCCTGACGCAAATCGCCCGAAAACACCTGCGTCGGCAATTTGTGCAGGCCGATTTGGGCATCTCCGGCGTCAATTTCGCCATTGCCGATACCGGCACCATTTGCCTGGTGGAAAACGAGGGCAACCAAGGGCTCTCCACCTCCTGCCCACGGGTTCATGTGGCCCTGATGGGTATCGAAAAAGTGATCCCTAGCATTCGGCATCTGCCGGTCTTTTTGCACCTGTTGGGCCGAAGCGGTACCGGACAGAAACTGACCACCTACACCCACCTAATTCACGGCAGCACACCGGGCCGAAAACTCTATGTCATTATCCTCGATAATGGCCGATCCGAAGTGCTTCGGGACCCGAAGGCCTGGTCCGCCTTGTTCTGCATCCGGTGCGGGGCATGTCTGAACTCTTGTCCGGTATATCGGCGGGTGGGCGGCTGGGCCTACGGCTGGGTCTATCCGGGACCGATCGGTGCCATTCTGACGCCGCATCTGGTCGGCCTGGACCAGGCGGGGAAACTTCCTTTTGCTTCTTCCCTGTGCGGGGCCTGCGGCGAAGTCTGCCCGGTGAAGATCGACATCCCGCACCAATTGGTCCATCTTCGGCATCGGGCCGTCGAAGAACCCTCGCCGGTGCGGTCCTGGAGGGAACGGCTGGTCTGGCGTCTGTGGGCCTGGGCCATGTGTCATCCGTGGATGTATCGGCTGGCGATGGGGATGGCCCGGCTGGGCACTCGTTTGGCCCGGTTTTTGCCCTGGCATCCAGGCCCCTTGGGCGCATGGACACGTGGCCGAGAATTGCCCCAGCCGCCGCCGGGACCTAATTTCCACACCTGGTGGAAAAAACATGCCCATGAGCTGAAAACGTTTCCGACGGAACTGCCGTCGGAAAGTCCAGGTTCGTGAATATTTTATCATAATGGAATAAAATTGCTGCTCATGTGTTCGTTTTCCATGTGGTAGGCGCTGCTTTTTCCGGATTGCAATACTTAGCCGAATGAAGGAACTTGATTGTCCCCTGGCGGGCTCAATCTCCCGTGTGTCATTGCCGCGCAAGTGGGAATCCAGAAAAAAAGAGTGCATGTTGCCTCGGCCCCGCTTACTCCAGCGAAGCACTGGAGCAGTCATAAAACAGCCTGGATTCCTGCTTACGCAGGAATGACACATAGTATTCCTCCATTCGGCTAAAATGTTCCTCTGAATTCAAGGGGGAGATTCTTTTTGGCTTCGGGAGTTCCTTTCTGGCGGCGAAATAGCGGCGGAGTCTGTGGGGTGGGCATTGGGGACGGTTTTCGTTTCCTGCCCCCCACAATGGGGGATATGTACCCATCTTTGTGGGTTGTTAAATTCTGCCGAGCCGGCAAAACGCATCGAATTTTGCCGTAACTTCTTAGGCAGAAATGCGTTACAAAGAATCGGCAAAGTTTGCCATCGGCCGAAGCCCGAAAAAACTTCAAAATTTTTTGAAAATCGCTAAATCCTTTTCTAGACTATAGTAAGGGAAAAAATTCCTTCCAAGTTCTGCCGCCCCGATTTGCCGAGCAGACCGATTTTTGCCACATTTGAATATATAGGACTTTTTTCGACAGCGTGCGTGGGAAGGAAATCGGGCAAGAGATTTCTCAACCGGTTTTCTTAAATTGGTCTAAAAGGGGTCAATGGACTAAAAAGGGGAAAACAATGAGGAAACGTTTCTGGCATGCAGGCTGGGCGATGTTCGTGCTGCTGGCCGGGGTGGGGGTCTGCGAAGCCCAGGCCGTGGTAAGCCAAGGCCCTTCGTTCACCGCGGCCGATGGGATTACCTATCGAGTGGTATATCAGACCGTCTATGAGCCGCAGCAGGTAACCGCGTACCGCATCGAATACGAAAACGTGCTGGTAGAACAACAGATCACCACCTATAAACCGGTCTGGCAGATCGAGAATCGGCAACGCCGCTATCTGGTCTCCAAGCCGGTGGTAGAAACCTCCTACCAGGAGCGGCGGTACACCGTCTGGCGACCGGTCTATGAGACCCAGTACCATACGCAAACCTACCAGCAGGTTCGCTATGTGGCCGAGACCACGGAACGGGAAGAGACGGTCACTGTGCTCAAACCGGTGTATGAAACCCAATGGCGGGATGTTTGCCAGACCGTGCTCCGCCCCGTTTGCGAAACGCAGTACCAAACCCAATACACGACCCAGTACCAGGCCGTGACCACCTACCGCACCTTTTATCAGGATCAAGGGGGGTTTGTGGATCAATTGGTCTATCGGGAGCCGATCTTACGGAATCGGCTCGCCTGGCTGCCCAGTGCATGCCTGATCGATCCGGTAACCGGGCAGACGGTGTATCAGCGGGCAGGATTGTATTGGGTGCCTCGACCGGGCCGATATGAGGTCCATCGGCTCTGGCAGTCCAACCTGGTGCCGGTGCAGGTGCCGCAGACGACCTTGGTGCCGCAAACGGTGGCCTACCAGGTTCCGGTCCAGGTGCTTCGCTACCAGCAGGAGCAGGTCTGTCAGAAAGTGCCGGTGCAGGTGTGCCGAATGGTCGAGGAACGCCAGGTTCGCAAAATCCCGGTAACCACGTACCGCCCGGTCGTGGAACAGGTCCAACGGCAGATTCCGATCCAGGTCTGCCGAATGGAAGCGCAGGAAGTGGTCCAACAAATCCCGGTCACCGTGCACAAAACGATCCTGGAAGAGCAGGTGGTCGAAGAGCCGGTGCAAGTGTGCCGATGGATGCCCGTGGTCGAGACGGTGCAGGTCCCTCGGGTGGTGGAGAAACGGGTGCCGGTTACTTATTACATGTATGTGCCCCGGGTGGTCTGCTGCAGGGTGCCGGTGGATGCCTGTGGCCAGCCGATTGTACCAGAGCTAACGCCTTCGGCGCCGGCCATGAGCACTCCGGCGCCGGGTCCTGTTTCCGGGGAATCAGCCGGTGGCGGCATGAGTGCCCCCGCGCTGCCTAGTGCCCCCGTTCCGCCTTCTCAGGGAAGTTCAAGTGGTGTAGGTCCATCGGCCGAGAGTGTGCCGGGGCAGCCTTCGTCGGCGCCGGGAACAAAGCCTGCCGAGCAACCCCCAGCTCAGGAACCGCCAAGAACCTCCCCGCAGACGCCTTCCGAAAAGCCACTACCCGGTCCTGCCTCGGAGCAGAAGGGGACGGAGGCAGGAGGCCAAGCTCCCTTAGACAAACCGCCGCTGAGGGTCCCGCCTCCTGTGAGTTCCTCCCGGAGCATGTAAACCCGCTGGGTTTGGCAAGGCAGTCCACCTACCGAAGCACCGAGGCGCCCGGATCGAGCAGGGCGATCTGTTTGACGGCCACATGTTTGGCCCGGGGTTCTAGCATCAGGCCGGTGATCCCGTTGACCCCGATCCATTTACCTTCTAGCGGATGCAAATTAATGCCCGGCGCTGGGGTAAGATAACAGACCACTTCTCCCTGGGCGTCGAGCAGGGCGTAGGTCGGTGCGCCGGGTTTGGTGGAGACCACCCGCGTCAGACGCCCCATCGCATCAAACCGTCCCTCGGCCGGGGAATTCTGCATTGCGATATTGGGTTGGCCCGAGGGCGAACTGCCTATCACGGTTGCCGGGGGGGATGAGGTACCGGCGGGGACTCCGGCGGAGGCCTCCGCAGCGGGTCCTGGCATTCCGGCGCCGGTCTGGGCAGAGGATACCGCCCCCAAAGGATTTGCTGCCGCGGCATTTCCGGCAGAAGAATGCTTGGGGCTTTCCGTTCGGCCTGCCCACAGAATATGGGCATATTGGCGTTGGACCTCGATAAATCGGCTGATCCGGGCCAGCAATTGGCGGGCTTCCGACCGACTTGTTGCCTCGGGGGCCTGGCCCAGAAGGGATTCGGCCCGGGTGAATAAATCCTGTAATTCCCAGTGGGTAGGCTCGGCCATAATCCGATTAGCCAGTTCCAATTCGAGTTGCCGAAGTTGCTCTTGGAATTCCTGCGGAGAAAGCCCCCCGGCCCCGGGCGGGATGGTTACCGGAGTAGGCCCAGCTCCAGGAAGGCCAATACCAGCACTCCGACCACTACCGCCTGGCAGACCAGCACTGACAGGGGCAGACGGCCCAGGAGCACCAACAGGGCCACCAGGTACGGCAGTCGCAGGGGGGCCATCGGGAACGCTAGCCCCGGAAGGCCCACCGGAAACCCCAGCAGCAGGAGCACCAGCAGAAACTCCAGGCACAGAAGGCCCACCGGAAACCCCAGCAGCAGGAGTACCAGCAGGACCCGCTGAAATCCGAGCCCCAGAAGGCGCATTTGAAACTCCAGCACCGGGAGGGCCAGCAGAAATTCCTCCTCCAGCAGGCACAGCGGCCTGCTCAGAGGCATGAGGAATCACTCCATCCGCAGAAGGGGATTGGGTGCCGGCGGCTGATTGGGAACCAGAGGCCGGCCCCCCTGCCAGAGGGGCAATGTCCTGGCTCCATATCCACCGAAATTCCCCTGATGGGGGGGCAATCTTGTACCATAGGCCCTTCCCTTCGGAGCGGCCAGGTGGCTGTTCTTCCAGCAGTTCTACCAGTTCCCCTTGTTTTAGGTACACCTGGACCACATCGTGGAGATTTTTCAGTCGGCTGCCTACCACCACGGGGACTTGATCTTCTTTGGCCCTGCCCAGGCCATCGGGAGTGATTTCTATCTGCCGGGCCAAAACCCAAGAGAAACTCCCTTCCGGAGGTCGAATCGCACACCAACCTCCAGGATCATGGCGATAGACCTCCACCATTTGCCCAGGCGGTAAAAGGTCGGTGGGATAGTATTCGAATCCTGGCCCACTCCGGGCATAAGCATTTTGTTTGATAACTTGGGCTTTATAGGGAAATTGGGGGCTTTGGGCAAGGAGCGGAAGGGAAAAGTTAAAGCTCCCGGAGAGGGTTACAAAGAGAAAAATGCAAAATCTACACAAAAAAGTTGGTCTAAACAAAATAGACAATTTAGGAATATTGGAAAAACCTGCAAAGGCCATCCCGCCACCTCCCATTCGTTCAGAGGCGTCTGCCCCTGCCCACACTCCTCCCGCCAGGACTTCCCGACCGGAGAAAGAAAAGGAGCTTCCTTCTACTTAATTCAAGCCCAAAACACAAGAGCAACCCCCGCCGACCCCTCCAACGGGGAGTATCTTAAAACCCGTAGAGAAAAGCTCGGAAAAGCACTAAACCCTCCGGAGGGCGCCGTCCCTTACCTTCCGTCTTCTCCAGAGGGCCCAATTCGGGGTACCCAGCATCCTAGGGGGAAAGGATGCGGAAGGAGTGGAAAAATGGGCCTGCTGTTGCTTCGTTCAGCACGCCCTCCGGTCCTACCACGCAAAGACAATATAGCCGATCCCCTGCCAAATACCATCGGAGTCGGACCTGGTGCTGGTGTTCCGGCAGCACCAACTCCAAATCCAAAGCGGGGTGATTCTGGATTTGGAGTGTCTGGCGGTGGCGGATTTCCACCTGCTGCTGTTTGGTCAGGCTCATGGAGAGTTGGTCGAGCAATGGATACGGGTCCTCTTGGGCTGCCCGATACAACAACGCACTTTGCATCCCAAACAGCATGTATTGCAGGCCGCAGAAGTTGGCCCGATAGGACCACAGCCCGGAATGTTCTCTGGTAACCGAGGTGCCGGCCTTGGGCGGTGCAGACGGTTTCTGGGTGGGTGGCTGGGGCGGGGAGGCGGGTTCCGTGTCGGCCGAGCCGGACGGAGCCGAACGTGCCTCGGGGGCTGCATCTCGCACTGGAGGTGTAGGAAACGCCACTTCCACCGGTGCTTCCGGCGGACGAAACGGCTGCCAATGGGCTTGGGTCTGGGTAATATCTGTCGATCGGAGCAATCGGACCTGGCCATTGGCATACCCGACGGGCAAGTCGTGTGCCCGCCGGCCCTCCCGCAATTGATATAGGATCACCACCCGCTCAGCCAAGGGAGTATTTCGGACCCAATCGGGCGGCTTCACATATTCATAGCCCGGATGTTGCCCAGTCACCGGATTGTGTAATGCCTGCTGAAGCTCCTCCGGCGTGTCGAAGCCCTCTTGCAGATCCTCCAAGTGGTCCGGCCATCGCTGGTGCCGATGGTAAAATTCTTCCACCCGTACCACCCAGGCCTGGACGCCTGGCAAGGACCGGGCCTCCTCCGACTGGCACCCTGCCAGCGGCAACGTCGCCACGATCCCCACCAGCGCTGCAGCCGCATAGAAACGCCCGGCCCCACGCATAAAAAACTCCTTGGCAGGCAAAAACTCCTTGGCAGGCAAAAACTCCTTGGCAGGCAAAAACTCCTTGGCAGGCAAAAAGTTCTTGGTAGGTGGCCCCTATTTGCCGGTGGCCAGCCTGTCCATGTACTCCCGCCAGGCCTCGATCGACTGCCGGAGGTTTTCTACCGGATCTCCTTTCAGGCCATAGCATTGCAAGCCGATCGGCCCTCGATATCCAGCCGCATGAAGCTCCTTGAGAAATCCATAGACATCGAAGTTTCCCCGGCCGAGCGGCTGGATCAGCCGGTCCCAGCCGAACCCCGGCTCCTTGGCATCCGCCCCGTTGATCGAGACCAAAAACAAATGCGGCATGGCCTGGCGGATGGTGGTCGAGAGTTTCGGTCCCTGATCGGTCATCAGTTCATGGCAGAGGTTGATCGTTACTCCGACATTTTTCCGATCTATCTGGCGGACTAGTCGCACCGCATCGGCGGTGGTGGCCACATAAAAACCGGTATGCGGATACAGAGCCACCCGCAGACCAGCCGATGCCGCCAGATCGGCAATCTCTCGAACGATCCGCACTGCCTTTTCGTCTTCCTGCCCGCGTTTGCCGCCCAACACACAAAGCCAGAGGATCACATTGGTCCCTCGGAGTTGGGCGATGGCTTCTTTGGCAGCCGGATCGTAGGGTGGATCTTTGTCCAAATGACAACTGACATAGGTGCTAAAGACTTTCAGGCCATGGGCCTCGTACTGTTGGACCACCGGCGCCACATTCCAGCCGCCCCAGGCAACCCCGGCATAACCTAGCTCTTTGAGCAACTTGGGCGGATCGGCAATGCCCCGAACGCCATTGTCGAATACAAAAAGGGAATACGGAGCCACCTGCTCGGCGGCCGAGACCGACTCCATCCCGCCTCCCGACAGCCCCCACACCGCCACCCCCCACACCAGAGGGACCAATATCCCCAGCACCGATCTGCACCGCACCGGTATCGCCAGGACCGGATTTCCCAAGACAATCAGCCCCCTTTGGCCGCCACGACTACCAGACACCTTTTCAGCAATCGTACTCATCGGAAGCTCCTTGTGCTAGATCGCAGGAAAACGAATGGAAATCTTTTTGCAGACCATATCCTTTATTCTACCTTTTCCGCCGAAGGGAAACTACTCCGCGAAAAAATCGAACTCCTCAGCAGAATGAACGGAGATCTTCTCCGAAGCTATCCCAAAATGAGGCCTTCAGCGGAAGGTACCCCAACCGGCGCCCCCAGACTGGCACAACTCTAATCAAACGGCGGCGTGATAACGCAGAACGATTGGAAAAGGAATGGGGGCCACCGCCCAGCTAGGAATTTCGGGCTAGCCTCTCAGGTGGGAAGACCCGGCCAACCGCGAGATTGGCCGGCTGAGAGGGCGAAGTATCATTCCCGCGAAACCAGGAATCCGGGACCTCTTGGTGGCAGCCTAGGCAGGGCCTGCGCCGCCTTCGTGTCATTCCTGCGGAAGCAAGGATAAAATCGGCCCGGTCCTTTCGGCGGAAGTCTTCCCGAGGAGTTTACTGCGGCACTTGCACCGGTTCGCCGCCGTCGCGGGTGCCCAGTTGGTTAAAGAGTTTGTAGTCGATGGTTTCGGCAAAGAAATGGACGCTGCCGTCGCACATGGCGAAGTTGGCCCCGCCGGGATGTCGGCTCTTAAACCCGCAGCCCCGCCACCAAAGGGTATCCTGGCCTTCGATCGTCTGCTCCATGGTATTGATGGGAATCTGGGTGGCCAGGGCGGGGAAGTTGTGGTTGTAGGCCCCGTTATAGACGCAGTGTTTCGGCAGAGTTTCGCCGAGCATGATCGTATTCGAGAGGCCGTCGGTGATCTGGCCGAACCGGACGCAATTGGGGCTTCGGTCCATGATGCCCACGCCGCCGTTGCAGTTCGGGGAGCCGCACCCGTAATCGGCCGTATTGGCACAGCAATAGCTAGGCGGCGGCTCCGGACAATACACACAAGACACACTGGGAGAGGTGCCATCCCGTGTCGGCCCCATGGACGGGCAATACCAAGCCCCCATCGACTTACCCGGATTATTGATGCCGGTCTGGATGCGTCCGCCCAGCAGAGGGTCTCGGCTTTCCGGGTCGCTGGGGCAAATGTACGTCGCCACCACGGTCTGGACGGCCGGCACATTGACCGAATCCCAGATATACACCTTGAAGTTGAATTGGTCGTAGAGGGGCTGTTGTTCGAGATACGGCAGGATAAAGGCCGCCCAGGTGCCGCCCCGCTTGTCCCGAAAGTTACTGCCATAGGGCAACGTATTCCGGGCGGAGTGGTAGTTATGCAGGGCCAGGCCGATCTGTTTGAGATTGTTCGTACATTGTGCCCGCCGGGCCGCCTGCACCGCCGGCAATAGCAGGGCAATCAAAATCCCAATAATGGCAATGACGACCAAAAGTTCTACCAACGTGAAACCGGGGAGCACCGGACGGAAGCCGAATTCCCCCCTCTGTTCTCCAAACCAGTTTGCTGCCTGCCTACGAACTTCCCTGTCAGCCGTCCGACCCATAAAAAACTCCTTCCAAATCCGTAACACTTTCGCAATGATGTGGCTCTAGTTAGCAGCAGGGGTCCATGTTTCTTTGCCCCTTCCGGCCTCGGAACCCGGCTCGCACCCTTGCGGCAAGGAATATCCCTCCCCCCAGAAGCAGGAGCATTCCGGAGGAAGGTTCCGGCACCCAGTAGGCAAATAGCCGAACGTTGTCAAAGTACGTCTGGTTCGCCGCCTCGCCCAGGGCCGTAAGCCGAATGCCCAAGTCCTGCCCGGCCAACGGATGGTTGATCCCCCGGAAGGTAACCACCGCGGTGGTATAAAAGTAGCCGGCCGTATCCGTAGCCTGGAGGACGCCGAGGCTATTGTTGTCCATCGCCAGCGTTTGGCCGCCGGCCAACAGTTCCACCTGATAGCCGGCAAAGGTGGTCGAACGCCGATCGGCCACATCCACCATCAGGATATAGAGGTAGTCATTCCGCAGGGGGACGCCGGCCAGGGTTTGCGTCAGCCTGGCCCCACCGGTAACATAGGCCGACTGTTGCCCGTCGGCAGGGGTGATTTCGCTGGCGCCTTGATAAACGCCGGCATTGCCCGTGGCCGTCCAGCCGAACGCCCCTACTTGAGAGCCGCCCTCCGGCACATCGTCCATTTCAAAGCTGGGGTTGTTCAGCAGGATGGCGGCCCCGGTGATTTTCTGAAGCCGAACGTTATCGTAGCTGGATTGCCCGCTGCCCGCCTGACTCAGCCGGATTTCCAGCGGAGAGCCAATCGAGGCGTTATGGTTGGCGGTAAAGTATCCCCGGGCGGTACTCCATCCGCCCACCGGCGGAACCGGACCGTTGCCGATCGTACTGTTATTGACCCACCCTAGCTCCACGCCGCCTGCCCGCAGCGTCATGGAATGCAAAGCACTGGGGTTATCCGTTCGCCGGCCCCAATCGACATCCAGGATGTACAATGTATTCGGCTGTAGGGTTTCGCCTAGCGTGGCCGTCAAAGCGCCGCCGGAATTGACAAAGGCGATCTGTTGGCCTTCCGGGACCCCGCCGGGGAATTCGCTGCTTGTGGGGCGGAAAACCCCGGCGCTACCGGAGACGGTCCAGCCGGGTACCGTATTGGTCCATCCGCCCGAAGGAAGCACCGGCTGCTCAAACCCGAAATTGGGCACCGGAACCCCCAAAGGAAACGCAAACTGGGCCTGGCCATACGGATCAAACGGGGCGAACATAAAGCTTCCGGCGGCATAGCGGTTAGCCGGGCCACCGTCCGGATAGGGAGGATACTGGCCCTGGGTAGTGCCATATCGGCCACCACCCACAAAGGCCAGTGCCCCGCCGCCGCTATCGGTGGTCCAGACGGGCGTAGCACCGCCGCTATTGCCGTTTAGCTCCCCGGTCCCGTAGTTTTCCGCTACCATCGACCCCTGGAAACCAAACGGAAGATACATCGGCGTTGGGAGCGGTTTGAATCGGCTTCCGCCAATAAGCTGGCCCGGATCGGTCGTCGGAAACGAAAGCGAAACCACCGGACTGGCCGGACTGTTCCGGTCGTAGATATAGGCAACGAGATTTCGGCTGAGCCCATTGGAACCGTCGTCAAAAACCCCTAGATGCGTTACCAGAATCGTGCCTTGGACATTGAAGTCCAGCCCGAGCGGCCCGCTCCAGGCTTGATTGCCGTTGGTGCCATAGGGGACTTGATAAGCGATGGTGCCTGTCTGGAGATGCCCGCTGCCCAAGAGGCCCACAGCGGCCGCCACAGCCATTCCCCCAACAGAAGCCAGTTTCCAGAAAAGCCATTCCCCCTTCATCGCCCGATCCTTTCTTCCAAAGGCCCTTGGCAACTACCCGAAGCTATCGGAAGCGCTGGAAGCCCAGTGCAGACCAGCAAACGAAAAGGCCTCCTCCAATGCGTGGATGCCGGGAAATCCCGAATTACTCCCATCTGAGCCGAAGGAAGCCACTCGCCTCTCCCCCCGGGGAGGTTAAATCCAGTGTCTCATTCCCGCGCAAGCGGGAATCCAGTCCGCCTCTCCCCTTTGCGGGAGAGGCCGGCCTGCAAAGCAGGCCGGGTGAGGGGGCCCTTCGCCTCTCCCCTGGTGGGAGAGGCCGGCGGTGCCAAAGGCACCACCGGGTGAGGGGGGCGATAAAGGGACCTGCTTCTGAGGTCCGGCGGGCACGACAAGCGCGTGCCACTCCATTCGGCTAACATGTTACGGATTTTCCGGGCCGAGGCAGGCGGGTTTCAGTCTTCGAGCCAGGCGGCGGCCTGTTTGGCCCAATAGGTGATGATGATGTCGGCGCCGGCCCGGCGGATGGCGGTCAAGATTTCCAGGGCGATCCGTTTTTCGTCTAGCCAGCCTCGCTGGGCCGCCGCTTTGACCATGCTGTATTCGCCGGAGACATTGTAGGCGGCCAAGGGGACCTCCGGCCAGCGTCGGCGCACCTCCCGGATCACATCCAAATAAGCCAGGGCCGGTTTAACCATGACCATGTCGGCGCCCTCGGCCAAATCCAACTCAATTTCCCGGAGGGCCTGTTCCGTGCGGCAGGCCGGGTCCATCTGATAGCTGCGCCGATCGCCAAATTGCGGCGCACTTTCGGCGGCCTCCCGAAACGGTCCATAAAACGCACTGGCATACTTGGCCGCATAACTGAGGATCGGAACGTGTTCAAACCCGGCCGCATCCAGGGCCTTTCGGATCGCACCGACCATGCCGTCCATCATACCGCTGGGGGCTATCATGTCGGCCCCGGCCTGGGCGTGGACGACCGCCTGCTGGCCCAACAGTTCCAACGTGGCGTCGTTATCCACATCCGTCCGACCGTTTCGTTGGCACAACGGCCCGCAATGCCCATGATCGGTGTATTCGCAAAAGCACAGGTCGGTAATCACCAGGACGTTGGGGGCCGTGTCTTTGGCGGCCCGAATGGCCTGCGGGATGACGCCATCGGGCCGGAGTGCCTCCCGACCTTCTGGGTCTTTGCGGTCCGGAATACCGAAAAGGAGGACTCCGCCCAGGCCAAGTCGGCCCGCCTCTTTGACTTCCTGGGCGGCTAGATCAGGCGACATTTGGTAGCAGCCGGGCATGGAGGGGATTTCTCTTTTTACCCCTTGGCCAGGCCGAACAAAAAGCGGCAGGATCATTTGTTCTCTATGCCAATACACCTGCCGAACCAACCGCCGCACCGCCGGCACATACCGAAGCCGACGCATCCGTACCGTAGGAAATATACCTTCTATGCCCATCCCTTCTCCTTCCAAGGACAGCTTATTGAAGTTCGCGTAACACGTTAGTTTGACTGTATCCACCCGGCCAGCCCCTCTACGACTTGTAGGGGCTAAATATCGGCTCGAACACTACGTAACATTTTAGCCGATTAGAAGGGCAAGTTGTCCTTCCTGCGCAAGCAGGCATCCAGGCTGCTGTGTGCCCTGCTACGGTGTTCCTCCTGGGCAAGTCGGGAACTCCGGGATAGTTTATGGACTGCCGCTTTCGCGGCAGTGGCCCCTCAGCCGGCTTCGCTTCGCTGAAACCGGCCTCTCGACGGCCGGGGGAGAGGCCGACGGGGGACCTGACAAGCAGGTCCCTCCAGGCGAACTTCATTCCGCTAAAGTGGTACAACACTCCAAATTGTGGCATTGGCCCCCGTGGATACAGTCAAGTTAGCCGAATGAAAAAGAAGGCGATGTGTCATTCCTGCGTAAGCCGGAATCCAGGCTTCTTGGGCCGCAGAAATCCTCTCACCCGGCCTGGCCTTCGGCCAGGTCGGCCTCTCCCACCAGGAGAGAAGCGATTTAGTTGATTGGGGGCCAAAATGTTTCATCGTTTTTTAAGGGTGATGCTCATGCCAGCGCCGGCGGTGAAAAAGAGCGTTTCCAGGTTGCCGTCGGTGGTAATGGCTTTAAAGAAGGGGGTATCGGCCCACCGGGCGTTGACGTTATGGGCGCAGATGAGGCCGCCGGGCCGAACCAACGGCAGCAGCTTCTGCAGATAATCCATATACCCCTCTTTGTCGGCGTCCAGAAAGACCAGGTCGATGGGGCCTTTCAGTTGGCTGATGGTTTGGTGGGCGTCGCCTTCGACCACGGTGATGATCTGGGCCAAGCCGGCCCGCTCGAAGTTTTTCCGGGCCAGGGCCGCCGTCTGCGGGTCAATCTCATGGGTGATCAGTTTGCCGCCGGTTTTCCGCAGGGCCAAGGCCATCCACATGGCCGAAATCCCGTTCGAGGTGCCGATTTCCACGATGGTTTTTGCTTCGATGGCCTCGGCCAGGAAACGGAGCATCCGGCCATCGATCGGCGGCACATTCAGCCGTCGGCCTTGTTCCCGAGGGATTTCCTCCAGGATGAGCGAGAGGAGCTTCTTTTCTTCGTCGTCTTTGGGTTGAGGGGGTCTCTCTAAACCGGCCTGGGTGGTGGGTTGGATGGGCATCGGGCGAACCGGGCCTCCCGGTCCCGGCCCAGGTCCCATCCCGGGCATCCGAAAGGTGCCGAAAAGCTCTTCCCGGTTCAGTTGACCGTCGCCGTTTTTATCCAGTTTCTTGAGGGCCTCGGCAGCTTGGGCGATTTCTTCTGCCGAAAGGACACCGTCGCCATTGGTGTCCAGGACGGTCATCAGCGGGATGCGGGGCGGGCCGAAAGGCTCTGAGCGGCCAGGCCGATCCGGAGGCTGTTTGCCAGGCACGGCTCCCGGCCGCTCGCCACCAGGCGTCCCACCACCTGGAACCGCACCAGGTTGCCCCACCTCCTCAGCCAAAGCGGAAAGGATGCCCATCCCAGGATTACCCTCCGCTGGATGGGAGGCAAACCCCCCTAGCCGGTACAACCCCACCGCCACCAATACCACCCCCACCACTAGGCAAATACGATCGACTACTCTCATAGGTATACTCCTGCCAACAAGTGTTATGGAAAGTCCTCGGCAACTGCTACGACTCTCCCAGGCCTACCGAAAATACAACCGGTAACTATTTAGCCAAATGAAGCAAACCGCCTCTCCCTTCGTGGGAGAGGCCGGCCTGG
>Ga0209017_10000854_pt1 | contig 27075 bp, 13 predicted proteins | sample YNPBryunderm2012_FD_185812 | JGI IMG/M metagenome (GOLD analysis project Ga0209017, IMG submission 185812) | Anoxygenic and chlorotrophic microbial mat microbial communities from Yellowstone National Park, USA - YNP Bryant MS undermat 2012... ...
CCGGTCGGCGGGTGTGTCGCCTGCCCTTGTTGTCCAGCGCAGCCCTGCGCCCCAGGCCGCGACTGGCCCTCGGCCGGCGAGTATATGGCCGCTTGCAACACCCGCCACGAAAGCAATGCACACTTCTGCCGGTTGGGGGTCAAGCGTGCGCCGAACATCGCCAGCATGTCGGCGGCGGTGAACTTCTTGACTTCGTCGATATGCTTGCCGTCGAACCGCTCCACCAGCATCGAGGCAGCGGCCTGGCTGATGCAGCAGCCGTCGCCGTCGAACCAGATCTCTTTCATCGTGCCCTGGTCGTCCACTTGCAACTCCATGCGGATGCGGTCGCCGCACAGGGGATTCAGGTCCTCGTGAACGTGGGTACAACGGGCGCAACGGCCGCGATGGTACGGCTCCTCGTAGTGGGCGAGCACATGCTCCAAATACAGTTCTTCTTCACCGGTAGACATGCTTACCATTCCAATCATTGCCTGCCACACAGTCCCGCCGCTCGTAGCGCCAACGACAAATCGCCAGGCGGCTGTGTCCCTATCGGCGGTTATTTGCAAACCATTTGAAAGCCAGTCGATGCACTTGCTATGTAAAGTCTATCAGCGCAGTCTACCCACCCTAAAGGTGGTAAAAACGGCGATCTGCCCACTAGTCTCTTACGTCGAAACTTGTGCGCGTTTTGCGCGCATGATGTCGGGCGATCTGGAGGGCCACGCTCCGTCGTGGCCGTCAGCAGGAAGGCATTTGCGGACGCGACCGCAGCGCGTCCCTCCATGTGGTTGCCGCCGGAGGCAGCGTTAGGGCAGGCCGACTTCAGCGCGGCGCGAACGAGCATGCGCGTCCTGCCGGTTCCGCAGTGTTAGCAGCCCAGCAGCTTTGCCGTTACCAGCCAGCGAAGCTCGCCTTGGGCTGGCTGGATCGGGCCGTCGAAGCGGATTGCCGCCACCGCCCCTTTGGCGAAGCGCAAGTTGGCATCGCTACTGCCAATCAGCGCGGCTGCAAGCAGGCTCACGTCTGGCGCATGCCCTACCCAGGCGATCGAGTCGTGCTGCTGCGCCTGCTCGGTGGTCCACTGGAGCAGGCTTTCCAGTTGCCCGCCGGGACGCAACTGGTCGCGACAAACGATCTGCGGCTTCCCCGGCACATGCTTGCGGATTATCTCGGCCGTCTGCACGCAGCGGACCAGTGGGCTGGTGGCGATCAGCTCCGGGACGAAATCGACCGCTGCCAGACGCGCAACGAACTTGCCGAATCGCTCTCGGCCTTCTTCGGTAAGCGGGCGATCCTCGTCGTTTGGCCAGCGCGCGGCGTCGCGCTCGGCCGCCCAAGCATGGCGAACAATGTACAAATCCATCTTAGCGACTCTTTCCCGTCCGCTGCCAGCTTATTGATGTTCGCAAAACGTGCCGACAACGACCACAAAAAAAGTGTATCAGCCGGTCAATCCTTTGGCGAAGATCAATAAGGGTTACCGGCCGATGTCCCGTATCTCGATCCGTGTGTGGCTGACCAAGGCCCCGTCCTCGAAGAAGCTGGTGTTGCTGATAGTCCGCACCACTTTCATAATTTCCAGCAGCGAGTGGACCTGCGAGGTGATGAACAGCAGTTGCAGCCGATCGCCCTCCTGCGGGGCGGCCTGCTCGATGGCATAGTCGATCCACGGCGCAACGGCTTCGATCAGCCCTGCCGAGTCCACCAGCCAGGCGCCGGCCAGCCGACGGTTGACCGCCTCCAGCAGTTTAGCGTCTTTGGACGGCGTGGGCCTGAGCAACCTTTCGGTGTGTTGCACGGACGTGCTGAAAACGCCCACCTTCTGGGTCAGCCCAAAGTTGGGTGCTATCGCCTCCTCGAAGCCCCAATCCTTCGGAAACCGGTATGCGAAAATCTTGCCCGACGTGGAGGCTACCGTCTCTGGCGCAGGGATTTTCAGCCACTGGGGTACATCGGCGCCCTCGATGTTTCGCAGTGCATCAAACAGGTCGTTGAGGATGGCCCTGTACTGCTGGAAAGCCTGCTGAAGTTTTTCGGCGTCGCTGACGCCGACGACCAGTGCTGGTTCGGGCACGGGCAATGGTTTTGCTGCTTCCGGCATCGCTATGTGCAATTGCTTGCTGGTTCGCTTGGCGTCCAGCAAGAAGGCCATCTGGCCGTCGGCCAGGGCGGGAAACAGCAGTTCGCGGGTAGCTTTGTCGGCCCGGGCAAACAACGGCTTCAGGGCGTCTATCAACTTTTTGGCCTGTTTGCGGTCGTTCGGAGCCATCGCCGGTAGAGCGAAGTCCTCGAAGTATCCGTATGCGGTCTTCACCCATTTGACCAGCACATCGTAGTCTGCGATGTCGTTACGGCCACGGCCAACCAATGCCAATAGCGGTGACCCGCCGAGGTGTTGCAATAGCTCCAGCCGTCTGCTGCCATCCAGTTGAGGATACTCGCCCCAGGAGTATGTGTAGTTCTCCAAACCTCCATCCGTTACATAGGCCATTTGCAGCATCGCGCCGGGGGTGGGAAAGAACTGCTTCAAGTCCGCGGCCAGGGCGTCGATGTCGGCGGCAATGCGATCCTTCAGCTTCTGCTCCAGCTCTGCCTCGGCCAGCACCTGTTTAGCCGTTTTGCCCAGTTCGTCCAGATCGGCCCGCGAGTCTTCGGTCGCTGCCATCAGCGACTGACTGGCGTAAGAGACCATGATGAGCTTCTTGTCGGCGTGCTTGAGCATGGGTTTCAATTCGGGCCGGTCTGTCAGCGGCTTGCCGCGCTCGAGTCGCTCCAGTAGCTCCAGCGACGGCCCGCCCGAGACCAGCAAGTAATCCCCCCGCACGCCCACGGCAGCAACCACGGTCGTTTCCTTCAGAGCGGCAATGATTTTATCGACATCGCCGGGCCGTGCTTCCAGCTCGCGGAACGCTGCCACCGGCAGTTCATCCCAGGGAATCAACTGGCCGTCCAGCGTCAGCACCAGATACTCGTGGCCGGCCACTTTGGTCCACTTCAGCCGGTCTTTGAGCTTAGGCTCTTGCTCGAATAGTTCCCGAGTCAGCTTTTCCAGCTTTCGCAGTTGCGCCCTGGCCGCGGCGGGATCGCGCAGCTTGAAACCCATGACCACGTTGGCCCTGGGCAGTTTGTTGGCGTTGTCGGCGACGAGCTTAAGCATCTCGCGCAGTTGTTGGATTTCTGCCTCGGGCCCCACATTGCCCGAAACCAGCGCCTTAAAATTGCCGGTCTGCTGGGCCCAATTGATCTGTTGGATGAGTTTAAGCAGTTCGACGGTACCGGCATCCCCGAAGATAAACATTTCCTGGCTGAACATATCGCCGAGCATGTCCAGCACTTGGCGGGTATCTTTGTCGGCGAACATGGCCTTGATCTTTCCCGGCAGGCTGTCCGGGGCGGACGCCTCATCCTGAATACTCTTCAGGGCTTCTTGCACAAATGCCAACTGCTGAAGTTGTGCAAATGCGCCACTTTTGACCACGGCGTCAAGAAGCTCCTTGCCGCGGTAGAAACCCATATAGAACGCTGCATCGTCAGTGACCAGTTGCAACGAGCCGGGAAGCTTGGTAGCGTCGGCTGCCCCGGCAAATTGCCCTGGCTGCGGCCAGGCTACAAAGACTGCCACCGCCAGAATCGCGAACCACGATCGCGCAAGACGAGAAACACCGTGAGCTAACATGACACTGCCTCGGATTACCCGGCGAAAGGAAGCGACAAGATGCCCGCAAGGTTAGCAGAGCGACAAGCCTACACTAACCAGCAGTGATTCTATCTTAGCGAAGTCCAAGACAGCAAGCGGTTGGCGTTTATTGCCGGATTTTCGGTCGGGATGCGGCGGTCGCCGATGCGCGATTGACGGTAGCCGGGTGGCACTGCGCTATTGCGCAGTAGTGCCTGCCAACAGGCGGATGGCGAGGCAGACATCGCGGGTGCAATCCTGGCGCGTCCCCGAAGTCAGCTTGTTTCCGGCACGCTGGAGCGAGGCGTTCCGGCTTGTCCAGTCGGCTGCCATCGGCCGAGTTTGCCCTGCCGGCCGGCTACGGATAGACAATCGCACAGGCCGGGCCGCTGACGGCTTTCATAGTCCACGGTTTGTCAAACGCCCACACGCCCATCGCAGCATTACGGCCTGATGGGCGAAGGCCATCTGTTCCGGCAGACGCTGGCAGTCGAACCACGCCAGTTCTGCCGCGTCGTCGCTGGCCCGGGGGGTCTGGTCGACCACGCGGGCCAGAAAGCACAGATTGATCGTCGGCACACCTTGCGGACCATATACGTCGGGCAGTGATCCTAGGTATTGCAGGTCACCGAGGGTCAGCCCGGTCTCTTCGGCGATCTCGCGCCGGGCCGCCTGTTCGGCGCTTTCGTGTGGTTCCATGAAGCCGCCGGGAATGTCCCAATGGCCTTTCCGAGGCTCGGCGGCACGCCGGGCAAGCAGCAGTTGGTGCGCATCGTTGCAGACGATCACCGCCACGGCAGGACGCGGATTCTGATAGTCCACGTAACCGCATTTTGAGCAAATCGGACGCGGCTGCCCATGCTCGGTTATGCAGCCCAGCAGGGTACCGTCGTACGGGCAATACTTGTGGAAAGGAAGCGGCACGCCTGGCTCGTGCTGGCCCATGGTTATCGGTGGGTAATTCTCGGCGGGGCGCCCGACCCGCAGGTCTGATGAATCGCGCTTGTTATGCGTCGCGCGACTGCCCAAGGCGCCAGCGACACAAATCAGCCTCCTGGCAAAGGAGCAGACTGTAGCTTGTACTGGTCGCCTTCGCGGACCAGCGTCCATTGCAATTCGCCGACAGCGTTGCCGGTTTGCACCTCGCGGGCGATCACCGTGGCGATGATCCGCTCACCCTCGACCGAGGTGGATTTCAATTCAAAAGAGTACTGGCCGAAGCGTGGGCGTAGCTTGGCATCGGGAGCGGCGCCGTCGACGAACAGTCGTTCGAAGCTATCCGGGTTGCGCCAGGCGTCGCTCAGTGCGCTGACAATGCCCACGATCTTCTGCTTGTCGGTGGCCACTGGCGGTTTATCTTTGCCGCAGCCTACTGCCCACAGCGCAGAAACAATGCACAACCATACCCATAGCCTGACGCTGCCAATGGCCGCAACCAAATGGCGGAACTGTAGGGGCGAATTCCTGCCAGATGGAGGGACGCGCTCTGTCGCGTCCCTTGGCGCGCCGTGCGCGGCCACGACGGAGCGTGGCCCTCCAGACCTTTTGGAAACATGCGCGTACGGCGCGCACAAGTTACGCCGTAACGGATTAAGGTACTCGGGTCTCATAATGCAGCCTGCATTAAAGCTCGACGACAATCTCTTCCGCCGCTATTACAAACAACCAGTCCCCGCTCGACGCCAAACTACTGGAACTACCGGTCGTTGAGCGTTGCCGAGGCGCTCCTGATTCGATCAGTCGGGCGGTGGTGCTTCGCCGCCGTCACGAGTGGCCATGCCTCGCCAGATATTCAAATCGATCTCGTTGGCCACCCAACGCAGCGAACCGTCGCACATCAGTGCGTTGACGCCGCCTGGATGCCGGCTGCGCGCGGCCGCCCACATGTTCCCGTCCTTGCGGTTTTCTGTGCACCGCATTCGGTCCCGGTCGTTAAGGGGAATCGTCTCGTCGCAAATAGAGATTTGATCGGGGTCTAGAGAGTTCGGGCCAGTCCGGGCAGTAAACAGCGAAGCGCCCGGCACGTTGGTGACCCATGCTCCGCGGGCATCCTGGTTGCTGGGGTAACCCAGCACCTCGCTGACCGCCAAGGTGTACGCCTGGCCGTCGCGGATTTCCTCCAGCCGGGTTCCTTGTCCCCAGCCCATCTTCCAGATTCCACGCATGCCTGCCTGATCCTCGCGCTGCGGCGGAGGCGCCCGCTTGAACCAGTCGCGCAGTTGGACAACTCCGAATGCTCCGGCCTTGCGAGCGTCCTGGAACGACATGTATGTATCGGAGCCGAAACATGCTGCATAGTTGCCCTTGGCCGACCAGGGGTCCAGCCCCCAGTCGTCGCCGCCGCCCAGGGCTACTTCCAGACCCAACCGGCCCTGGCTGGGGCAAATCAGCACGCCCGGTGTCCAGGTGCCCACGTTGCCCGGCGCATACGGATCGGAGTGGCTGCCGGGCGGATTGGCTGCCGAAGTGCTCGCTCCGTGCTCCAGGTCGTCGGCGGCGTTGTACTGGAACTCCATCGTCACCTGTACCCACTGGGCCAACTGCGGTTCTTCCAGCTCGCCGAGAATATTGGTTACCCAGTTCGGCCCCTGACAATAGGCGCCGGTGTTTGTGCCGCCGGTGATCCACAAGTTCTGGGTCTGGGTACAACTGGGCACGCCCGGCGGCAATGAACCGTGCGTGGCAGAATGATTATGGAGTGCAATGCCAATCTGCCTGAGGTTGTTTTGGCACTGGCTGCGTCGGCCTGCTTCGCGCACATTCTGTACCGCAGGGAGCAACAACACTACCAGAATGGCGATAATGGCAATGACCACCAAAAGTTCGACCAGCGTGAAAGCCCGCCGGCGCGCACCGCGCCTTACGCCGCCGCAATCAGTTTTTCGGCGCATCTGTCGCTTTCTCCCATCTGCTTTGACCGGCCCGCTTGCCCCATTTTCCCACCGCGCAAAGGATTATAACACTTCGGCTTGTGATAGTCTATCCACTGGGCCCAGGAGTTACCCTAACGCGGCCGACGGCCGCAACCAAATGTAAGTTCAACCAAATGTGGGTTATGGAGGGACGCGCTCCGTGGCGTCGGTTAGAAATGGGCACACGGCCACCACGGGGCGTGGCCCTCCAAATCGCTCGATAACATGCTCCCACCACGCGCACATGGTGGGAGGTAGGACACAAAAGTATTCAGTACTTGCCAGACAACACGCCCGGACAGACCCAACATTGGGTAAACTTTACCAGGCGTTTTTACTTGACTGAGCCGCAGGCAAGCTGCTACTTTAGTGACGCGCCATTTACGTCCGCACGGCGCATGCCGGTTCCTCCGCGCTTCCGGGTATGGGATGGGAAAGCAAACGCCCCAAACTGAAAACATAAAATGCGCCTGCGAGGGGCCGACAATATTTGTCCCGCTGGAAAACAGGGGACTAGCCAGGCCGTCGGCAAGCTACACTATCAGACACGCATTATGCTTTGCGGGGATCGAACTGAGACGTTTCTTCCGGCCAAAACGTTACATTGGTAGCCACGCGGACTATTTCCCGTTTTTTTGGGTTTATCGAAGGGCTGTACAAATGGGTTATTCCAGAAGTATGGGCTTTTCCGGTTGCCACAGTGTGCTGCGAGTTCATTTGGTCGGGCTGGTCATTGTAGCGGTAGTTGCAGCGGCTGTAGTCAATTGCACGTTATTGGCCGCAGAATCGGGTGTGGCGGAGCGGCGGCAGACGAAGCCGGCTGAAGGCGACAGCGCAGCCAAACCACCACAACAATCGGCGGCCTCCAAACAAGCCGACAAGCAGCCGCAGAAAAAAGCGGCCATCGGCCGGATCGTGCTGTCGGGCCAGTACCCAGAAGGTTCCGGCATCGAGGGCCTGTTTGGCGAGCTGCAACCGTCTTTGCCCAGCGTCTTGGAGCGGTTGCAGCAGGCGGCCGAGGACAAAGCGCTCTCCGGCGTTTGGTTGCGTTTAGAGGAATTGGATATCGGCCCGGGCAAGATCAATGAGTTGCGTGCGGCCATTGGGCGAGTGCGTCGCGCGGGCAAGTCGGTCTATGCCGAACTGGCCACTGCCGAAACGCCCCAGTATCTGGTTGCCTCGGCCTGCGACGAAATCATCATGCCGCCCAGCGGCGTGTTGCTGCTTCCCGGCGTGCGCGCCGAAATCACCTTTTACAAAGGACTGCTGGATAAGCTGGGAATCCAGGTAGACCTGTATCAGATGGGGAAGTACAAGGGGGCCGCCGAACCGTTTACTCGGAACAATCTCAGCCAGCCGCTACGCGAAAGCCTGGAGGCCATCGTCGATGACATTTACAACGATCTGGCCAAAACAATTGCCGCCGACCGCAAACTGCCCGATTACCAGGTGAAAACCCTAATGGATCAGGGCCTTTTTACTGCCGCGGCGGCGCAGCGGGCCAGGCTGATCGACCACGTCGCGTACTCCGACCAGTTCCATGAAACCGTACGACGACGCTTGAAAGTCGATCAGGTGGAGATCATCCCGGGATACAAGAAAAAACAGGTGGAGACCGACTTTTCGGGCCTGACCGGACTGATCAAATTGATGGAGCTTATCGTGGGCGGCAAACCGGCGGAGAAAATCACCGGCCGCAAGAAAGTCGCAGTGGTTTACGCAGTGGGGCCAATCGTCGAAGGCGAGAGCCTGACCGACATCTTCGGCCAGTCGGCCGTAGGCTCCAGCACGCTGATGGCGGCCCTGCGCAAAGCGGCCGACGATCCCAAAGTGGTCGCTATCGTGCTGCGCGTCGATAGCCCCGGCGGTTCCGCCGTGGCCAGCGATCTGATCTGGCGCGAAACCGTGCGGATCAACAAACCGGTCATCGCCAGCATGGGCGACGTGGCCGCCAGCGGCGGATACTACATCGCCATGGGCGCGCGGAAGATTTTCGCCGAGCCGGGAACGGTGACCGGCTCGATCGGCGTGGTTGGCGGCAAACTGGTGCTCAAGGGTCTTTACCAGAAGATTGGGGTGGATACCGAAGTAATCAGCCGCGGGGCCATAAGCGGCATGTTCTCTGCCACCGAGCCGTTCAGCGAGGCCGAACGCAAAGCCCTCAACGGCCTGCTCCAGGAAACCTACCGCCAGTTTGTCAGCAAGGCTGCCCAGGGACGAAAAATGTCCACCCAGGAACTCGAAAAGCACGCCCAGGGGCGCGTCTTCACCGGGCGGATGGCCAAAGCAGTAGGGCTGGTCGACGAACTGGGCACGCTCCAGGACGCGATCGCCGAGGCCAAGCAGGCCGCCGGATTGAAACCCGACGAACCGGTGGACATCATGGTGCTGCCGCGCCCGGTGAGCATATTCGAGCAGCTTTTCGGCGGCGGCAGCAGCGGCGAACTGGAGGCCGCCGCTCCGGAGCTGGCGCGCCTGCTCCGCCAGGCGAAGCTCTATCGCCGACTGCTGTGCGAACCAGCCATGCTATGGATGCCATACAGCGTGAAGTTCAAGTAGCCGACCGATTGCTGCGCGCCGCGCAATGCAGTAGCTTGCTTGTCGGGTACACACTTCGCGCGGGCAGAAATCGAGCTTTTTCGAGGCGAAAACCTTTCAGTTCAGCCCGCGCAAAGCATAACGTCGCTAGGGTCATCCGCAGCCAGCGGGCGCGAATATGGATTTGCTATCGGCCACACTGACATTGTTTCTGATCATGGACCCGATCGGCAACGTGCCGGTCTTTTTGGCCTATCTGCGAAACGTCGATGAGCGCCGGCGAACATTTGTGGTCGCCAGGGAAAGCCTGATCGCCCTGGTGATTTTGATGTTCTTTCTGTTTTTTGGGGCGTCGCTGGCCCGGGCGCTGCGCATCGAACCGCCATCGCTACACATTTCCGGCGGCGTGTTGCTGTTTTTGATTTCGCTGGGAATGATCTTCCCGGAATTGACGCACATCGGAACAACACCGGAACAACAGCAGCAGGCCGAACCGTTCATCGTGCCGCTGGCCACGCCGCTGCTGGCCGGCCCGTCGAGCATGGCCACCATCATGCTGTTCATCTCCAAGGAACCACAGCGCCTTGGGCACTGGCTGGCGGCTTTGATAGTCGCTTGGGTGATGACCGCCTTGATCCTGCTGGCTTCCCCCCGTTTGAGCCGGCTGCTGGGACAACGCGGTCTGGTGGCCTGCGAGCGATTGATGGGAATGATACTCACCGTGGTGGCGGTGCAGATGTTCCTCGACGGGGTGAAGATGTTCATCGCGTCGCTGGCGGAGGCAGCCCCGGGCTGAAGTTGCCGACCAGCGGGATTCTCGTGACTTTTGACTTTGTCGCCCTCCACTGGGCAGTACCTGGACTGAGAGTGATTGTCAACCGCCACAACCCTCCAGGATTTGTATGACTGCCATATCAATTTGTGGTACCTCCACATCGCTCAAAAAGTTTTGAGCGTCCGCACAAGGTGCGATCGGCCGAAAGGCGCCGCAAAACAATTGTCTTTTGCGGCTTTTTGCGGTTCCGGGCAGCCCGGGCGGTTGCGTTGTAGAAGTGCGCAGGATGCTTGGCGGTGGGGGAGATCGGGCGGCGGCATGCAATATCGCACGGCACGTGGCGACGATATAATAGGTGTTGGGGGTACTGCGACGATTCGGTTTTGTGGAAGTCTGGTCAAGCTGGTCCGGCGTCCGCGTGCTCAAGGCGTGTGGTTGTCCGGCCGGTGGAGATGTCGCATGACCTCCCGCTTGTTGCTGTTGCCGCTTCTGGCAAGCGTTGCTTGGGCGGTTCTGGCGGTTTGCCACACGGCCGCCGCGCAAAGTGCCCCTGCCGCTGGGCGATTCGAGCTGTCCGAATCGGTGCAACTCGATCGGGTCGATAACGCCGTGCTGGTGCAGCTCGAGCGTGTGCGGATGATGCTCGCCCAGCGTCAGTGGGAAGACGTGGTAGAGACCCTCCGCCAGCTTGTGCAAACCGGCGACGACAAGCTGGTGGCCGTCAACCAGTGGCGGTACGTTACGCTGCGCGAGTACTGCAATATGCAGTTGGCGGCCTTGCCGCCCGAGGCGCTGAGTTTGTACCGCCAGCGCGTCGATCCGGCCGCCGAGCGGTGGTACAGGGAGGCAGTCGCCGCGGGCGACGAGCGTGGCCTGCTCAGCGTTATCCAGCAGGCCCTGGCCAGCAGTTGGGGCGACGACGCCCTGCTGGCATTGGGCGAAATGGCGCTGGAGCGCGGCGATTACGCAGCGGCCCGATGGCACTTCGAGCGGATAATCCCGCAGCCGCCGGCAGCCGATGGCGCTCCGGCCTGGCCCGGCTATCCCGATACCAACCTGGACCTGGCCGCGGTCCGCGCAAGGCTGGTGCTGACGTCGATATTGGAAGGCTCTTTCCAGCGGGCGACCGAAGAACTGGCCGAGTTCAAGCGGCTGCACCCACAGGCCACGGGTCGATTGGGGGGCCGCGAAGTCAACCTGGCCAACGCCCTGGCAGAGATGCTGGCCCAAAGCGCCGCCTGGCCTCAAGCCCCTCCGCCGGACGATTGGGTGACCTTCGCCGGATGCGAAACACGCAACGGCTTTCGTGCCGAAGCGGTCGATCCCTCGGAGGTGGCCTGGCGGGTTGCGCTGCCGAAAGTGCGACCGCCGCTGGCTGCCACCTCGGCTGTCGCCGAACCAGCCGATAGCCCGCTCAGCTACCACCCGCTGCTGTGGAAGGATTTGGTGATCTGGGTGGGCCAGACGCAAGTCGGGGCGGTACGGCTGGAAGACGGCAAGCCGGCCTGGGGCAACTCGGCGATCATCTACCGCGACCCGCTGGACGGCTCCACAGTCGATCTGGCCAACCCCCGCGATACTCTGGGAGCAGCCCGGTTCACCGCCACCATTCACGACGGTCGGCTTTACGCGCGGCTGGGTTGGGCGGTTACAGGCAGTCCACCTGAATCGTCGCTTGCGGTGGGAAAAGGTTATCTGATTTGCCTGGACCTGGCTGCCGAAGGGCGCTTGCTGTGGAAAATCATGCCCGACGAGGGCTTTGCCTTCGAAGGCGCTCCGCTGGTGCAAGGCGACAACGTTTACGTGGCGATGCGCCGCAGCGATGTACGTCCGCAGGCGCACGTGGCCTGTTTCGATGCCCGCTCGGGAAAACAACGCTGGCGGCAGTTCGTATGCGGCGCCGACACACCAGCCCAGGGCGTCTTCTACGAGAGCACCCATCAATTGCTCACCTTGCACGGCCGAACGATTTACTACAACACCAACCTGGGAGCGGTGGCGGCGCTGTCGGCCGAGGAGGGGCGTATCGTCTGGCTGACGCTGTATCCGCGCCAGCGGCACGGCGATTTGTGGCAACCGGCGCCGCACTGGTGGCGGCAGTTGACTCCCTGTCTGTACCATCGCGGAACCTTGTATGTCGCCCCGGCCGACAGCCCATCGCTGTTTGCCATCGACGCCAGCACGGGCATGATACTCTGGCAGACTGGCAGCCAGTTGGAAGATGCGGTACATCTGTTAGGCGCCGCTCGGCAGCGGGTGATTGCTTCCGGGCGGAGGTTGTACTGGGTCGGGGCCGGCCCTGAAGACGGCGGACGCATAAAGCACGTCTGGCCGGATGGACCTGCCCGGCCAGGTTTCGGCCGGGGGATTATTGCGGGCGATTGCGTGCTGTTTCCGGCCCGGGAGAAACTGCCCGACCGCACCGTCGATCGCATCTATGTCTTCGATCTGAACACCGCGGAGCTGAAGAAAACCATCGATTTGGCCTTTCGCGGCAAACCGCCGGTCAGTGCGGGCAACTTGCTTGTGGCCGGCGGGCGGCTAGTGATCGCCACCGACGACGAACTGATATGTCTGAGAGGCGCTCGACAATAACAGAAGACAAAGGCAACAAGTAACAAACAGGCAATAAGCCCCGGCTACACGACCGGATCGCACCAGCAACAAACAACACCATTTACGCCTGATGCGGCCTACGGCCGCAACCGAATAGCGGCGTTGGAGGGACGCGCTGCGGTCGCGTCCGCTAGCGCCGTGTACACGGCCACGACAGAGCGTGGCCCTCCAGATGACTTGAAAACATGCGCACAAGACGCGCACAAATTAAGCCCTTAGCGCTGGTGACACGGCCACGACGGAGCGTGGCCCTCCAGATGACTTGAAAACATGCGCGCAAAACGCGCACAAATTAAGCCCTTAACACTGGTGACACGGCCACGACAGAGCGTGGCCCTCCAGGTCAAAGCGAAAACATGCGCGAAATCACTTGAAAATGTGCGCACGGCGCGCACAAGTTCCAACGCGGCAACCCATCCAGCCAGCGGTGGCAACTTGAAAACATGCGCACGGCGCGCACAAGTTCCAACATAGGGGACTAAGGCGCCAAGGCGGCAAAATACATCACCGGCAACATAGATCACACGAGGCAGGGTTATGCCCGACGACGACATCCAGGCCGTGCAAGAACTGAACCAGGCGTACCAGACGATCACCGCCCAGCTTGGCAAGGTGATAGTCGGCCAGCGGCAGGTGATCGAGGAGTTGCTCATCGCGCTGTTTGCCCGGGGGCACTGCCTGCTGGTGGGCGTGCCGGGCTTGGCCAAGACGCTGATGATCCGCACGCTTGCCCGGGCGCTGGAATTGGAGTTTCGCCGCATCCAGTTCACGCCCGACTTGATGCCCTCGGACATCACCGGCACGGAAGTAATCCAGGAAGACAAGACCACCGGCGCGCGTGAGCTGCGGTTCTTGAAAGGCCCGATCTTCGCCAACGTGATCCTGGCCGACGAGATCAACCGCACGCCTCCCAAGACGCAAGCTGCGCTGCTGGAGGCGATGCAGGAATACCAGGTGACCGTGGGCGGGGTACGGCACCGGCTGGCCGAGCCTTTTTTCGTGCTGGCTACGCAGAACCCGATCGAGCAGGAAGGCACTTATCCGCTGCCCGAAGCACAGTTGGATCGCTTCATGTTCAACACCTTCGTCGATTACCCCGACGAAGACGAGGAGTTTCAGATCGTCAAGCAGACCACGGTCGAGACCGTGCCCGAAGTAACTCCCGTGCTCAACGCCGAGCGAATTCTGGCTTTGCAGCGGATAGTGCGCCGCGTACCGGCGGCCGACCACGTGGTGCGTTTCGCGCTGCGGCTGGCCAGAATGACGCGCCCGGGCAAAGACGGCGTGCCGCAGTTCGTCCGCGATTACGTGAGCTGGGGAGCCGGGCCGCGAGCCAGTCAGTACATGGTGTTGGGCGCCAAGGCCCGGGCAGCGCTGCACGGTCGGTTCTGCGCCGGCGTCGAGGACGTTCAGGCCGCCGCCTTCCCGGTCTTGCGGCACCGCATTGTGACCAACTTCAACGCCGAGGCGGAAGGAGTGAAGCCCGACGATATCATCCGCCGGCTGATCGAAACCGTCGCCGCAGAACAGCAACATCAAGCGCCGGGGCTGCCAAAACTGTTCCGGGAGAAAAGTTCGCAGGCCGGCTAAGGCGTCGCCGCGGCCACAACGCCCGGCGGCGCGGCGATTCCGCATCAACCAATACTTCCACCGCTCAAGCAGTAACCAATCCTTCGATAGGTCAGGCAGCACAGATCAAGCAGCAACTAACGCTCCGACAGGTCAAACAGTGGCCAGCAACGCACAAAAGACATACCTCGATCCGCAAGTCTTGGCGCGCATCCAGGGATTGCGATTGCGCGCCAGGCTGATCGTCGAGGGGTACGTCTCCGGGGTGCATCGCAGCCCGTTTCACGGGTTCTCGGTAGAGTTCGCCGAGCATCGCGAGTACTCCCCCGGCGACGACTTGCGTTATCTGGATTGGAAGGTCTTCGGGCGGACGGACAAATACTACCTTAAGCAGTTCGAGGAAGAAACCAATCTGTTCTGCTACCTGCTGCTGGATACGAGCCAAAGTATGAGCTACCGCGGCCCGACCGCAGCCATGAGCAAACTGGAATATGCCCAGTGCGCCGCTGCGGCGCTGGCGTATCTGATACTTGGCCAGCAGGACAACGTGGGGCTGGTCAGTTTCGACGAGGAGGTTCGGGCGTTCGTCCGGCCCAGCAGCAATCCTTCGCACTTGAAGCAACTGGTGCACGTGATGGAGCAGAGCTCGGCGGCGCACAACACACGCGCCGGGGCCGTTTTCCACGAGCTGGCCGAGCGCTTCAAGAAACGGGGAATCGTCATCGTGCTGAGCGATCTTTTCGATGATCTGGATTCGATCGCCGCCGGACTGAAGCACTTCCGCCATCGACGCCACGAAGTGATCGTCTTCCACGTGCTCGACCCGGCCGAAGTGGAATTCCCCTTCCGGCAAACGATGCTGTTCCGCGGATTGGAACAATGGCCCAGCCTGCTGGTCGAACCGCGCGCCATTCGCAAAGCATATTTGGAACAGTTCACCGGCTACTTGCAGCGGCTGCGTCGGGCGTGCCGAATGCACAATGTCGATTACGTCCTGATGCGCACCGACCAGCCGCTGGATGTGGTGTTGTCCACATACCTGGCTTCACGACGGTAAGCAACCATGCTGACAGTATGTGCGTCAGTTTTTCAGTCAGGCTTTGTGCAAACGGCACCCTTTGTGCAAACTACGCCCTTCGTGCAAACGATAGGCTTTTTGCAAGCGATCAGATGGGCAAATTGCCAGAATGCAGTCTATCGCACTGTGCCCCTGCTGGCTTGCCCAGCAGTGCGATGCTCTGTGCCCCTGCTGGCTTGTCCAGCAGTGCAATGCTGTGAGCAGATGATCAAAACTATCTTGCGTCGTATTATTCGCGCGCGATGCGTGCGTGTTGTTGGGCGATCTGGAGGGCCACGCTCCGTCGTGGCCGTGTTCCCATTGCTAGCGGATGCGACCGCAGCGCGTGACTCCACCTACTTGATCTTGGCTAACGCTAGTTAGCACCTGATATAACGTGTTTCCAGTTGTCCGTGTCGCCATCTATTGCGGATGTCAATAGTTGCGGCCGGAGGTTGCGTTAGGTATGGCACCTGCCAATACGATCTTCGCCTTCGGCATCGCAAACCCGGCGATGCTCTTTTGGCTGGCGGCGGTGGCTGCGCCGGTTTTGATCCACCTGTGGAGCCGGCGAAGATATCGCGAGGCGCCCTGGGCAGCGATGGAGTATCTGTTGGCGGCTTTTCGTCGCCGGGCCCGCAGAGTGTATCTGGAACAATTCCTGCTACTGGCAATCCGCATTCTGCTCATCGTGGCAGTGGTTCTGGCAGCGGCCGAACCGTATCTGCGTCCGACCGTCGGTGCACTGCCGCTGGGCGGACGAACCCATCGCGTACTGGTGCTGGACGGATCGTACTCGATGTGCTACCGGCCCTCGGATCGTACCCGCTTCGAGCTGGCCAAAGACCTGGCCCGGCAGATCGTACAGCAATCCCGGCAGGGCGATGCTTTCACGCTGGTGCTTATGGCCTCGCCGCCCCGGGCGGTGGTGGGCACGCCGGCGCTGGAGCCAGCGCTGATCTTGCCCGAGATCGACGCCCTGCAACCGATGCACACAAGCATCGATCTGCCGGCGACCGTGGCATTGGTTCGGCGTTTGATAGAAGCCCCGCAGCGCGAACTGCCGCATATAACCGCTCACGAGGTGTATTTCCTGACCGATCTGTGCGGCCAGGGCTGGCTGCCGCGTCTTGCGCCCGATGCGATGCAGCAGTTCCGTCGACAAACGGCCGCCCTGGCCCAGCAAGCCCGGATCAAATTGGTCGACCTGGGCCAGGACTCGGCCGACAATCTTGCGGTGACAGATCTGCGGGTGCAACAGCCGATTGTCGTTCCGGGCCAGACTGCGCAGGTCGAAGTTTCGCTGCGCAACTTCGGTCGGCGGGCGTATCTAGGGCAGAAAGTAGCCTTGCTGGTAAACGGCCAACTGGTGGGGCAGCAGGCGATCGACATCGCTCCCGGCCAGACGGCCACGCTTGTGTTCAGCCATCGGTTCGACCTCCCCGGCGAGCACATCGTAGAAGCACGCGCCGACGGCGACGCCCTGGACGTAGATAACCGCCGCTTCCTGGTGGTACCGGTGCGCAACCGGTTGCGCGTGCTGGTGATCGAGGGCAGACCCTCACCCGAGCCCTACGGCGGTGCTGCCGACTATCTGGCCGCAGCTTTGGCGCCCGGCGGTAGCACAAGCCTGCCGCTTGCGGTAGAGTTAGCGCCTGAAGCGGCGCTTTCGGAGCGGGAACTTTTCGGCTACGACTGCCTGATAGTTTGCGACGTGGCTCAACTGTCTCCTGCCGAAGCCCAACGGCTGGACGCCTATCTGTCCTTCGGCGGCAGTGTGATTCTGTTCATGGGCGAGAACGTCCAGACCGAACGCTACAACATGGTATTGGGGGCCGAAGCACCTGCGCCCAGCCAGCAGTCGGCCAGCGGCGATGGCAAGGGGCCGCCGCGCCTGTTGCCCGCGCGATTAGGACCGGTGCTTTCCGCACCGCAGGGAAGGCTGGACCCGTTGGGCTTCCGGCACCCGATCATCCAGCCCTTCCAGGGGCGACAGACGGCCCTGCTTACCGTGCCGGTGATGAAGTACGTCAAACTGCATTTGCTCGAAGGGTCGCAGGCGCAGGTGGTGCTGGCGGCCCCGGGCGGCGATCCGCTGATCGTCGAGGAGCCGATCCAGCGGGGTCGGGTAGTGGTGGTGGCCACTTCGGCCGACAAGTCGTGGACCTTGCTGCCCTTGTGGCCAAGTTTCGTGCCGCTCGTGCACGAGATGGTGCGCTATTGCGTGGCAGGACAGCAGACCGGTCGCAGCCTGCTGGTGGGCGAGCCGCTCGGCGGGACGCTGCCGATCGCCGCCGCCGATGCGACAATCGAGGTGAAAACGCCCGCCGGGCGCACACAGCCCGTCGCCGGCCGCAGCGCTACGGACCGTGTGCATTGGCACTTTGCCGATACACTGCAAAGCGGCGTGTACACGGTGGACGTCGGTTCGCCGTTGCAGCGCAGCCAGTCGTTTGCCGTCAACGTGGATACGGCCGAAAGCGATCTGACGCACATCGGCCTCCAGCAGTTGCAGGCCGAGGTCTGGCCCGGCGTGCAACTGGAATACCTGGCAACCTGGGACGGCCAGCCGTCGCCCAGCGCCGTAGCATCTGCTGCAACGGGTTGGCGGCTCCACCTGATGCTGCTTTACGCGCTGGTTTGTTTGTTGCTGGCCGAAACGCTCTTTGCCTGGCGATTTGGATATCCCAACTAGATGATCCCAATTGTTGACATCCGCAAAACTTGGCGACACGCAGTACCTGGAAAAACCTCATATCAGGCGGTCATTACCTTTCGCAAATATCAATATATCAATAGATGAGTGGGCACTTTCCCAACTGGATTGCGCGGCTGCTCGGCGTTCCGCTCGCCCCAGGAGAAGGGCTGGCGTGGAGCCTGGAGCACAGTCTGGGATGGTATCCGTGGCTGGTAGTCGTTTTCGCCTTTTGCGCGTCGGCGTTTGTCGCCTGGGTGTACTTGCGCGAAGCCGGACAGCGCCCGCGCTGGTACCGGCTGATGCTGGCCTGTGTTCGGCTGACGCTGATAGCTCTGGCAGTGTTGATGATCGCCCAGGTAACGCTTGTGCTTCAGCGCACTGGCTTGCCTTACGTCGCGCTGCTGCTGGACGATTCGCTGAGCATGACCATCGTCGATCGCTACGAGCAGTCGGTAGAGCGTGCCCTTCGCAGTCGGCTTCGCAAGGCGGCGGTGGAAGCCACTGATCCGAGCCGCTGGAGCATCCTGCAAATGTTGCTGACCGAGCACGACGCTGCGCTGCTGCACGGCCTGGCCGACGATTACAAGCTGCGCGTGTACCTGATCAGCGGCCAGCGGCTGGACGACCGCCGGGCGGAGGAGATTGCCACCGAAGTTCTGGCCCGGCACCCAGTTGCCGAAAGCACCCCGCTGGGCGCCGCGGTGCGCAACATACTGGACGAGTTTCGCGGCAGCCTGCCGGCAGCCATTGTGATTCTCAGCGACGGCATCAACACCGAGGGGCCGTCGCTGGCCGAAGCGGCTGCCTTGGCGCATCGCCGCGGTGTGCCCTTGTTGCTGGTCGGCATCGGCAGCGACCAGCCAGTCCGCAACCTGGCGATAAGCAACCTGCTGGCCGAAAAAGTGGTATTCGTCGGCGACGTGGTGAACTTCGAGTTCCAGCTTGTGGGGACGGGCTTCCAGGGAGCGAAAGTTCCAGTGGTGCTCCGCTCCAAGCAGGACAGCGATGTACTGGCCCGCACCGAAGTGACCGTCGGCCCCGACGGCCAGCCGCAACAGGTGCGCTTCCCGTATCGCCCCACGCAACTGGGGGAGTTTCAATACGTCATCGAGCTTCAGCCGCAAGAGGGAGAATTACGGAGCGACGATAACCGTCTGGAACACAGCCTTCAAGTGCGCGAGGAGAAAGTGCGCGTACTGTTTGTGCAAGGGTATCCCAGCTACGAATACCGTTTCTTGCGGAACATGCTGGGGCGCGAGCCGTCGATCGAGCTGCACGTGGTGTTGCAGGAGGCCGACCTGCAACACGCCCAGCAGGATGCCGCTGTTCTGGCGAGCTTTCCGTTGCGCCGCGAGGAGGTGTTTTCTTACGACGTAATCATCTTCGGCGACGTCAATCCGGCATGGCTGAGCACCACAGCGCTGGAGAATGTGGCCGAGTTTGTCCGTCAGCCCGGCAAGGGAGGCGCCCTGGTGCTGATAGCAGGCCCGCGCTACATGCCCGCGGCCTACCGCGACAGCCCGCTGGCCCCGCTCATGCCCGTGGAACTGAACAGCTTGCGGTATCCCGATGCCGGCCAGGTTCTCAGCAGCGGCTTTCGGGTCCGTCCGACAGAACTGGGGCTGAGCAGCCCACCTATGCAACTGGGCGATACCCCCGAGCAGACAGCGCAGATCTGGCAGAACTTGCCCCCACTGTACTGGCTGCTGGAATCCCCCGATTTGAAGCCTGGGACACGCGTGCTGGCCGAACATCCGGAGAAGACCGGTCCCGACGGGCGGGCGCTGCCGGTAATCTGCTTGCAGTACGTTGGCGCAGGCAAAGTGCTTTTTCACGCTACCGACGAAACCCATCGTTGGCGCTGGCGAGTGGGCGATTTGTACTTCGCCCGCTATTGGGTGCAAATGCTCCGCTTCCTGGCGCGCTCGAAACTGCTGGAGGGCAAGCAGGGCGTGACGCTGGCTACCGATCAGGCGGAATACTCCCGTGGGGCGTCGGTGCGATTGCTTGTTCGCTTCGATGACGAGCGCCTGGCCCCGCCCGAAGACGACGGCGTAGAACTGCTCATCCGACAAGCCGGCCAGCCCGACAAACGCCTGCGACTGCATCGAGCCGGCAGCCGAGGGGTGTTCGAGGGCGTTTTGCATCGCCCGCCGCCGGGCAGATACCGGGCCACATTGACCCTCCCGGCTATTCAGCCCCCGCCAACGGTCGATTTTGTGGTTCAGCCGCCGCCGGGCGAGTTCGAACGTGTGCGCATGGACGCCGAGGCCATGCGCAGCGCGGCCAAACAAACCCACGGCCGGTTCTACACGCTCGACAATGCCCACCAGCTTTTGCACGACCTGCCGGCCGGACGACAGGCGCCGATCGAAACCCTACCGCCCATACCGCTGTGGAACCGCTGGCCGGTTGTGTTGGTATTCCTCTGTCTGCTCGTCGGAGAATGGATATTACGTAAGCTCGGCGGAATGGTGTAGACTGAACTGGACAACTGGGGTTGGCCCCCGGCGACTTTGATTCCCGCTGGCAACCGCTCCGGGCAAGCTGGCGGCTGGACATCGGTCCGCCGGCCCGTAGCTACTGCTGAAACTCTTGAAACTCCGCGATTTGCGGCGCTGCGGATGAAACATTGGCTTGAAAGACGAATCGGACAGCTTCAGCGGCGTCTGCGGGCGATGGTGCTGCTGTACACCGCCAGTGTTATGGTGGGAGTGACGCTGGCCGCGGTAATACTGCTGGGACTGCTCGATTACTGGCTGCGCTTCGACGATCCCGGGCTGCGGATCATCGCCTTGCTGGCCCTGGTCGGTGCGGTGGCCTGGGCTGCCTACCGTTGCGCGCAAGTGGCGGCAGCCGCGCGAATCCCCGATGTCCGCCTTGCTGCCTGGGTACAAAAACACTTCCCACAACTGGAAGATCGACTGGCAAGCGCAGTGGAGTTCCTTCGTCAAGGTGAAGACGATCCGCTGGCCGGTTCGGCGGCTTTGCGTCGGGCGGTCATCGAGCAGACGGCCGCACAGGCTGCCGCGGTTCCCTTCGACCGGATACTGGACCATCGCTGGACGCTTCGCGTGGCAGTGCGCACGGCGCTGGTCGTGCTGCTTGCCGCGATACTGGTCGTGGCCGATCCCAGCTCCGCCGGCATCGCGGTGGCACGGCTGGTGCACCCGCTGTCGCCGGTAAGCTGGCCGCAACGGACGCATCTGGTGCTGCGCCGCCACATGCCGCAGGTGGCCTTGGGCCAGTCGTTCGAGGTGGAAGTGGCGGCTGCCGAAGGAACGCACTTGCCGGCCGAGGTGCGCATCTACTACCGTTTCCGTTCGCCCGACGGCACGTACGCCGTTCACTCCGAGCCGATGCGTCGCATCGGCGAGGTGATGGTGGCGCGGCGCGACAACGTCACCAGCGACTTCGCCTATCGCGTCGAAGGCGGCGACGACCGCTCGATGGACTGGCTGGAAGTGCAAGTGATACCGCCGCCGTCGCTGCTGTCGCTGAGCATCGAGCTTACCCCGCCGGAGTACACAGGCTGGCGCTCCGGCCCGGCGGACAAGTCCATCCGGGCGCTGGTGGGCACAAAGGCTCGTTTTGTTGGCCGGGCCGACAAGCCGCTGCAAGCCGCCGCGCTGTGCCTGGAAGATGGACGCAAGCTGCGTGCCTGGCTGGGCGAAGACAAGCAAGATTTTCTGGTTCCTGGCCCAAGCGATCAGCCGCTGGTCATCGACAAATCCACAGCTTACTGGTTCGAACTGACCGATCGCGACGGACTGAGCAGCGGGGCAGAAACCCGGTGGCAAATCCAGGCAGTGGCCGATCAGCCGCCGATAGCAAGCATCGAGCAGCCCAAAGGGGCCATTTTCGCCACTCCGCAGGCGGTCGTGCCGGTCATTGTCGCTGCTAGCGACGATCTGGCGCTGCGGCGTGTGGAGCTGCACTGCGCCAGGTCGGACCGTCCGCAGTCTCCAGAAGCCCTGCTGCTGTATCAAGGGCCGGAACAAGTGGTCACTGGGCATCCGCCGGCGCCACCGGCTGCCGCTCAGGAAAGCGATCGACGCAACTTCAAGTACCGCATTGCTCTGGACCAATTCGGTTTGCCGCCCGGCAGCCATGTGGACCTGTACGCTGTGGCTGTCGATTACCTTGGGCAGTCCAGCAGCAGCCAGCCGCGCCGCGTGAGCATCGTGGCGGTCGAGCAGATGCACAAGCGGCTCGGCCTGCGGCAGGCGGCGGTGGTGGCGGAACTGGAACGCGCGCTGAAGATGCAGCGGGCCAACCAGTCGCAAATCGGCGCCTTGCACGTCCGACTGACGGCCCACAAGCGTCTGGAACAGGCCGATGTGGATAATCTCCAGGCCGCCGAACTCAACCAGCGGCAAATCAACCGCACACTGGCGGGCCGCGGCGAGGGAGTGCCCGAACTGGTGCTCGGTCTGCTAGCCGAACTGGACAACAACCGCATCGACAACGCCGAAATGCGGCGCCAGATGGAGAACGTTCTGCTCCAGATCGACCGGCTGGAACGGCAACATCTGATCGAACTTGGCCGCCAGCTTACCGCTGCCGTCAAGGCCGCGCAACTGCGGATGCAGGGGGCTTCCGCGCCGGTGCAGCCCGACGAGTCGTTGCTGCGTCCCTTGACGGAGGCCACAGTACACCAGCAGCAGGTAATCGCCGCCTTAGAGGAGCTGCTGGGGCGGCTGGCGCGTTGGGACGGCTATCGCCGCTTCCAGCGCGAACTGGGCCAACTGCTCGAGCAGCAGCAACAGCTTGCGGCCCGCGGCACCCAGTTGGCCCAACAGACGCTGACCCGGCCGCTGCCGGAATTGACGCCCCAGGAATCGGCCGGCCTGAACGCCTTGGCCACCGAGCAACTTGGGCTTGCCCAGCAATTGGATCGCACGTTGCAGCAGATGCATAGCGAGGCAGCCCAGTTGCATTCGGCCGATCCGCTGTCGGCGCAGTCCATTGCCGATGCATGTGCCGAAGCCCAGCGCCTGGCCATCGCTGCACACATGCGTAGCTGCGCCGAGAGTTTTCGGGAGAATCGGATGGGCCAGGCGATGGCCGCACAAAAGCAGATCATCGAGGGATTGCAGGAACTGCTGGATATTCTTTCCGGACGGCGAGACCAAGAACTTGTACGCTTGATGGGCAAACTGGAGCAGTCCCAGGCAGAATTGGCCGGACTGCTGGAACGTCAGCAGACAATCCGCCAGCAGTTTGCCAGTGCGTCGCTGTTGCCGCCTGGCGCTGCGCAGCGCAAAGAGCTTCAGAGCTTAGGCAGCACCGAAGACGCACTGCGCAGCCAGGCCGAGCAACTGGCCCGGCGTCTGGAACGGCTGGAGGCGCAGCGGCCGGCGGCCGAGGTCGGTCAGGCGGCCCAGCAAATGCTTCGGGCAAGCAAGGCTGCCGCGGCGGGCGATGCCGCACAGGGGCTGGCCGGCGCCACAGCGGCGCTGCGGCATCTGGAAGCAGCACAGGCGGAATTGGCCGCCCGCCGGCTCCAGATGCATGCCGAGATGCTCCAACAACAGCTTGCCAGGCTGGACGAGACGGTCAAACAACTGCACGCCGAGCAGCAAGACCTGCTGGAACAGACGCGACAGTTGCACGCCGCGCGCGGGTCGCCTCACCAACTCACCCGCACGGAAGCCGCCGCTCTGGCAGCACTGGCCGACCGCCAGCGACAACTGCGCAGCCATGCCGTGGATTTGGCCGGGCAAATGGCCGCCGCCCCGGCCTTGCGGTTCGTACTGGAAGGGGCGGCCGAGAGCATGAACCAGGCCAGCCAACTGCTGGAGCAGCGCCAGTCGGGAGCCGATACCCAGAATGCTCAGCGCGCCGCGCTGGCCCAATTGGCGCTGCTGATCGAGGCGGTAAGGCCAGAACCGGACGACGACCAGCCGTCGCAACAAGCCGAAATGCCCGGCGATGTCGAGCAAAACCCCGCCGGCGCGGTGCGCTCGGTGGCCGAACTGAAGATCATCCGGCTGATGCAGCAGCAGATCAACACGCAAACGCAACAGTTGCACCGCCAGACAAGCGCCGGCGGCCCGGCAATAGCAGAGCGGAAGGAGGCCTTCGGCGCACTGGCCGGTCAACAAGGTCGCCTGGCCGAATTGCTGCTGCGATTGATCGGCGCCATGCAGCAAAAAGCGGAACGATCGCCCGAGGCGGAATCATCGCTCAAGTCTGAATCTCCGCTCAAGTCGGAATCTCCGCTCAAGTCGGAATCTCCGCTCAAGTCGGAATCGTCGCAAACCGTCAGCCCCCCGGGCGGAGAGCCGTCTGCCGAGTCGCGTTCTGCTGAGCTGGAAGAGTTCCGCACGAAGCTGATCCGCCAGCTCGGCCAGGCGGCCGAATCGGAGCAGGACAACCCCCTGCTGGACATCGCCCAGCGGATGCACATCACCGCCAAGCGCATCGCCCAACTGGATGCCGGCGAGCAGACCCAGCGGGCGCAGGCCGGTATACTGGCCGACCTGGACGAGCTGATCCGCCAGGCCCGAAAGGCCAGCCGGCAAGCCGGCCCCAGCAGGATGCAGCAGATCGCGGTCCGCTTCTCGGCCAACGGAACCACTCCGCGTGACGACGCCGGAGCCTCCGGCGAGAAGTCCACCGCACAAACCATGCAGCCGCCAGATAGCACGCAGCCCAAGCCCGAGGACCTGGAAAAGGCCATCGAGGCCATGAAGCGGAACATCTGGGGAATGCTGCCGCAGCACCAGCGCGACGCGGTGATGGAACTGCCGGTCGAAGAGTTCTTGCCCCAGTATCGGACGGCGATCGAAAGCTATTTCCGCCGCCTGGCCGAAGGAACCAAGTAGCAGGCCCATCAGCGGTCGGCTGAGCCAGACCGCCCCTTTGCGCATGTCATCGGGCGATCTGGAGGGCCACGCTCTGTCGTGGCCGAGTGGTGGCACTACACCACTTGGTACGCCACGCTCCTTCCTGGCCGGACGCATTATGGAGGGCCACGCTCTGTCGTGGCCGGACGCTTATGGAGGGCCACGCTCTGTCGTGGCCGTCAGCAAGATGGCACATTCGGACGCGACCGCAGCGCGCCGCTCCATTTGGTTGCGGCAGCAAGCTGCTTTGGAACTTGCAGCGTCGGTCGCGGGCCGCAGGACTTCAGACCGGCCAGGCAGCACCACGCGAAACGACCGCCTGGTTGGCATTGAGCTTTGCATCCCCTTCGATCGTCAGCCCGATATTGGCGCCTTCGGTAACCGCTGCGCGCAGATTTCGTACGCGCAGGGCATCGCCGATGCACGTCGCTGTTATTCCGGCGTCGAGCAACTGCTGGTACAGCTCGGCTTGCGGCTCGACGTTGGCCAGCACGACGTTATCCGCCCGCAGGCCGCAGCGGTTGAACTGGTTATCCATCAGCAGCACGGTACCGTCAGGGTGTATTTCAGTGACTGTGGTATTGGCGATGACCGTCACCGGCTGGGCGAACGGTCGGCCGGGAAGACCTTCGCCGTTGCCGCCGGCGAAGCGCTTCAGCAGCACATCGCGGTGGCAGGGTTCCATCCACTGGGCGAAGCTGCGTTTTTCGGTGACCACGAAAACTTTCCGTCCGTCGGCTGCCAGTCGCTCGGCCGCATCGGCAGCAGCAAAGTGATCGCCCCAGACCAGCACCGTCTGGCCGCACTCGACCGGCGGGGGCTTGTCCTCTGGATAATACTCGCACCCTTTGGTACGGCAGCGGAGCACGTCCTCGAAGGTGACGACAAGCGGCAGATCGACGCCGGGAATGGCGGGCCGAACCGGTCGGCCGCCGGTGGCTACCACTACCACATCGAACTGGCGCAGGGTGTCGACGTCGGGTGCGTGCCGCATGTGGACCTCGACGCCCAGCTTCTGCATCTGATAGCGCAGCCAATCGGCGTACCAGCGCATCTTCCCTTTGCCTGGCGCAGTGCAGCACAGCAATATCGCCCCGCCCAGCTCGCCGGTTTTCTCGAAAACGGTAACCTTGTGGCCGCGAAGTGTGGCGATGCGGGCTGCTTCCAGTCCGCCCGGGCCGCCGCCGACAATCGCTACCCGACACGGCTGCTTTGCCGGCTGCAAGTCGAGGAACCGTTCATCGCCCACCGCCGGGTTGATCGCGCAGCGCATGTGCCGTTTGATCATCAGCGACTCCTGCCAGCATCCCACCAGACAGGAAATGCACTTGCGAATCTCCTGCGTCTGGCCGGCATAAGCCTTGTTGGCCCATTGCGGATCGGCGATCATCTGCCGGGACAGACCGACCATGTCGGCCTTGCCCTCGGCCAGTATCCTTTCGCAATATTCTGGATCGCGCAGGGTGTGGCTAGTGATGACGGGAATGTGGACGTGCTTCTTCACTTCCTCGGCGGTGTAGGTGTTCCAGCCTTGGGGATAGTACATGGGGTCCATCACCGCCGCCGGCGCCTCGAAAATGCCCGCACTGATATCCAGGAAGGCCACGCCGTGTTCCTCGAAGAGTTTCGCGGCGCGGACGGTCTCGTCCAGCTCCCTGCCGCCCGGCACCCATTCCACCCCGGAATAGCGGATGCCGATGGGAAAATCGCGCCCGCACTTGTGCCTGATTCGGGCGATGATCTCCAGGGGAAACCTCATCCGACCCAGGAAACTGCCGCCAAAGCGGTCGTGCCGCTTGTTGACGTAGGGACTCATGAACTGGGCGATCAAATAGCCATGGGCGGCGTGCAGTTCCACGCAGTCGAAGCCTGCCTGCTGCACCCGCCAGGCCCCTTCGGCGAACTTTTCGATCAGATCGTAAATCTCCTCGACCGTCATCGCGCGGATCGACTTTCCCTTGGCCACATCCTCGGCGTACACGATCTCGTGGCCGGCCGAGCCGGGAATGTCGATCACCTGATCGCTGGCCGACATCAGATTCTTCCGCGGCCAGGCGGCCTGGCGCCCCGGATGCTGAATCTGCACTGCGCACCTGGCCCCGTGACGATGCATGGCCTCGGCCAGTTCGGCCAGCCCCGGTATCAGCGGGTCTTCGTCCACGCACACGCAGGTAACCGTGGGCCGGCCGGTGGCTTTGTCCGGCGAAGACGCTCCCACGATTATCAGCCCGCAGCCGCCTTTGGCGATCTGCTCGTGATAGGTGATGACCCGCTGGTTGACCGATCCATCGGCATTGGCCGAGCTGATGTCGGTCGGCACGTGGCAGATGCGGTTGGGGACTACGAAGTTGCCGATGCGGATGGGGCTGAACAGGTGCGGAAAGTGGGGATGGCTCAT
>Ga0209017_10000855_pt1 | contig 27041 bp, 22 predicted proteins | sample YNPBryunderm2012_FD_185812 | JGI IMG/M metagenome (GOLD analysis project Ga0209017, IMG submission 185812) | Anoxygenic and chlorotrophic microbial mat microbial communities from Yellowstone National Park, USA - YNP Bryant MS undermat 2012... ...
CCCGGGTTACTAGGGCAGACGAATTTGGTGCGATCGCTGCGCGGTGAAACCTACGCCCAGGCGGCGCTGGTGCCCGCCTGTGCCTGGTTGCCGGGACATACCCCAGAGCGACCGCGGCTCGAGGTGGGGACCGAGACAGGGACACAGCGGGTCCATCTTCAGTGGAAGAGCAATTCGAAAGAGCCGGTGCCATTCTGGTTTTTGCAGGTGCTGCTGCCGGAGGGTTGGAGCAGCCGCCGGCTGGGCGGGGAGACCCGTTCGCTGGTGGTCGAAGGGGCGCAGGCAGTGGCGTTGCGTGCCGTGGGACCCAATGGTCTGGTCAGCAGCCCGACCGTGTGGCGCCGGGCCTCTGGGGGTGGGCCCCGACCCCGGTCCTGAGCCATTGTGGGGACAGGAGCTTTTGGCAGTCAGGGAGGGCCGGGCGCATTTTCTCCGAGCCACTGCTGGATCAACAGCCAGGCCGCCCGGTCGCAGGCCTGCTCGGCTGCTGAACCACCCGCGTTGGTGGCGACCACGACTGCGAAGTCGCGTGCGGGTGCCAGCCACACGACAGCAAAGAACATCGTGTTGGACCCGGCATGAGTGAGTGCGCGGTCAGCGGCCCACTCGCGTCGGACGACTATCCAGCCCATCGCATAATCGCTTGCGCCCACTGGTGTGTGAAGTTTTTCGAAGGAACGCGGTGTCAGCCACGATTCCCGGCCACGAGCGCCTCGGAGGTGGAACCGGGCGTAGCGGGCCAGATCTGGCAGCGAGCAGTGCACCGCCCCGGCCGGGGCGATGGCCGGGGGATTATCGGCGCGAGGTCCGGGAGGAATGGGTTGGTAGCCGCGTTTGCGGAACAAATGGCCCCACGGCTGATCTATTTGGCCGGGTGTGGCCGGCGCGCCGAACCCGGCCGACGACATTTCGAGCGGGTCGAACAATTCGCGTCGGATCAACTCTTCCCAAGCCTGATCCGTCACGCGTTCCAGCATGGCACCGGCCAAGGCGTAACCGCCGTTGGAGTAGAGGTGCTTCGTTCCAGGCGGCACTTCAGGAGGCCGAGAGGTCAAACGGTCCAACAGGTAAAGCCGTTGTTCACGCGGCGGCTCCCGGCGCTCCCACAGGCTGGCCCACAAACCGTCCGCCTGAAGGGAGGCAGGCACCCCACCCTGATGGGCCAGCAGTTGCTCCAAGGTGACCTGGCGATAGGCCGGGTCGAAACGCTGCGCCCGCTCCGGGAACACCTCGCCCAAAGTGGAGTCCCACCGGATCTTGCCCTGTTCCACCAGGCGCGCTGCCAGCGTGGCTGTCATGGATTTGGTCAGAGAACCGATATGAAACTTGTCACTGGGGGTGACGCGGGCATCGGTTCCCCAGCGACGTACCCCGCATGCGCCCAGGGCGACCAGACGATCGTCTCGCACCACCGCAGCGGCCAGGGCCGGTAGCTCGAATCGCACGCGCACCGGCTCCAGCTGGTCCGTACAGTCGACGACCGCCATTTCCATTGAATGAGTAGCTGCGCAGGCAGCGCCCATGAAGGCTGCCCCGCCAAGAAGGACCACGCTGCCAAGCAAGCGCCTGCGGCTTGCGGACCTGAACCAGGACGGAGGGTCAGTTGCGGGCTGCGACGTCACGGGTCCCAAAGTGGCCCCGTTGCCGGGACCTCGCAAGGTCCTTTCCCAGAACCGGCCCGGCCCCGGCCCCGGCTGGCTGGGGATAGACCGAGCCTGATCCAGTTTCGGCAGCGCGTGTTCCCGGAGCGCAGGCTCCGGTCAGTTGGCCGTGTGCTGGGCGATGTCTGCGAGTCCCGGGGTCGCCCTGCGGTTCCTGGGCCGGGGCGCAGCGACAGTCCAGCTTTCATCAAGTTTGGGAGCGGAGGGAGGTTGCATGGGCCGGGGTTGCTGGGCTACGGTGACAGCGCTCCAACAGCCCGGCTGGAAGGATACAGCGCACGGCCCCGCGCGCATCAGCACGAGGGCGGTCGGGGGCGAAGGAGGCGGCGATGCAAACCAGCTACAGTCTCGTAGTGAACGGAGAGCGACGGACGGTACAAAGCGAACCCGGTCGGTCGCTGCTGGACGTGCTGCGGGAAGAGCTGGATTTGACCGGCACCAAGTACGGATGCGGCGAGGGGCAATGCGGTGCGTGCACCGTGCTGTTGAACGGCCGGCGTGCGCATGCCTGTGTGGTGACCATTGAGGAAGCCGCCGGGCAGGCAGTGACCACCATCGAGGGCCTGGGCAGTCAGGGGCGGTTGCATCCGGTGCAGCAGGCGTTCCTTCAGGAGCAGGCGTTTCAGTGCGGGTATTGCACACCGGGAATGATCCTGTCGGCAGTGGCGTTGTTGCAGCAACGCCCCAACCCCACCGAGCGCGAAATTGTGGAATGGATGAACGGCAACATCTGCCGTTGTTGCAGTTATCCGCGCATCCTGCGGGCGGTCCGGCGTGCGGCCAAGCTTTGGCAGAGGTGATCATGCACCGAGCAGTTCCGAATCCCAGCGAATGTCCCCGGACCCACGGCTTGGATCGGAGTCCGGTAGGGGGGCTGGACCGACGCCAGTTCCTGCAGTGGTTGGGCGCAGGCGTGCTGTGGATGGTGACGGAGGCCGGCGTCTGGGCCCAAGCACGCCGGGTCGGGGCCGGTGCCAGAGGCGAAGCAATTCCGTTGGGTGCGCGACTGCACCTGGAGGAGGACGGCACCATCACGCTGTTTTGTGGCAAGGTGGAATGTGGGCAGGGGGCTCGGATCGAATTGTTACAGGCAGCGGCCGAAGAGTTGCGCGTGGGACCGGAGCAAATCCGGGTGCTGTTGGCGGACACGGCCCAAGTACCGGATGACGGCATCACGGCCGGCAGCCGGACCACGCCCAGCACGGTACCTGCGGTGCGCCGGGCTGCGGCGGCTGCGCGCGAGTGGCTGCGACAACTGGCGGCTCGCCAATGGCAGGTGGAGATGGCGGCCCTGGAAGTGCGCGAGGGTCAAGTGCGGCATCCGAGCGAGGATCGGACCCTGCGCTATGCAGACGCAGCACGACTGGCAGCGGAGGATCCGGCTTGGAAAGAACCGGTCCCTGCCCAGGTTGAGCTGACGGCACCGACGCGGTGGCGGATCATGGGCACGTCCTTGCCGCGGCCCATGGGACATGAGCTTGTGACCGGGGCGCATCGGTTTCCGTCCGATCTGGGTCGGCCCGGCCTGTGGTATGGGCGGGTGTTACGGCCCCCGGCGTACGGGGCGCGACTGGTGTCGGTGGACCTGACGGCGGCGGAGAAGGCGGTGCCGGGGGTTGTGGCCGTGCGCGAGGGCGACTTTGCGGGTGTGGCGGCACCCACGACGGCTGCGGCGAACCGGGCTCTGAAGGTGTTGAGCGCCACGGCCCAGTGGACCGAGTCATCTCATCCCTCCAGCCGGGCCGTCTACGAGTATTTGCGCAACCAGGTGGAGGGTTCAGTGCCGTCGAATCCGTTTGCCGAGGTGGTCGCCACCGCCGCGCATCGGCTGCGTGCCACGTATCAGGTGGCGTATGTGCAACATGTGCCGTTGGAAACACGGGCAGCCCTGGCGGAGTGGGACGGGGAGGAGCTGACCGTGTGGATGGGCACCCAGAATCCCTTGGGGTGCCGGAACGAGTTGGCTCGCGCGTTCGGCCTGGCAGCGGAGAAGGTCCGCGTCGTTGTGCCTGATTTCGGGGGTGGGTTCGGCGGCAAGCACACGGCGGAGGCGGGCGTTGAAGCGGCGCGTCTGGCGCGCGCGGCCCGGCGGCCGGTACTGGTGCACTGGACCCGCACGGAGGAGTTCACCTGGGCCTACTTCCGGCCTGCAGCTGTCATCGACGTGGAAGCCACGTTGGACCGTGATGGCCGGCTGAGCTCGTGGCATTTCGTCAACATCAATTCCGGCCAGGCCGCACTGGAGACGCCCTATCAAGTGGGCCGGTCGCACTGTCGTTACGTGGCAGCCCGTTCCCCGCTGCGGCAAGGGTCTTACCGTGCGCTGGCGGCCACGGCGAATCACTTTGCCCGCGAATCGGCCATGGACGAGTTGGCGGCGCTGGCCGGCCAAGATCCCCTGGAGTTTCGGTTGCGCCACCTGTCGCCGGGTCGGCTTCGTGCAGTGTTGGAAGAGGCGGCGCGGCGTTTTCGATGGGCCGAGCGCATTCAATCGCGTCCGACGGGTCTCGGATACGGGTTGGCCTGTGGCACGGAGAAGGGCTCGTACGTGGCGGCTTGTGTGGAGGTTGCAGTGGACGAAGCCGCCGGTCGGGTCGAGGTGCGCAAGGTCTGCCAGGTATTCGAGTGCGGGGCCGTGATCCATCCAGACAACCTGCGCGCGCAGGTGGAAGGCTGTATTCTGATGGGGCTGGGACCTGCGCTTTGGGAAGAAATGCGCTTTGCCAACGGGCGCATGGCAAACGCGGCACTGAGCCGGTATCGCGTGCCTCGCTTCACGGATCTGCCAGAGCTGGATGTGCACCTGGTGCACCGACCGGACCTGGACAGTGCCGGTGGGGGCGAGACCCCGATCGTGGCGATCGCCCCGGCCATTGCCAACGCGGTGGCCCTGGCCACGGGCCGGCGAATCCGGCAGATGCCCCTTCGACTGGAAGCGGCCACCGCGGGAAGGTCCGGAGCTGTGCCATGAAAGCCTGCGGCATCCTGTTGGCAGCGGGGCAGGCCCGGCGGATGGGCCGGCCCAAGTTGTTGCTTCCTTGGGGCGATTCCACTGTCCTTGGCACGGTGGTGGATGCGTTCTTAGGGGCCGGGATGGATCCGGTGCTGGTGGTCATCGGGGGGCCGACCGGCTCCGCCTTGCGCCAGGCCGTGGGGGCGCGCAGGGTACGTTTCGTGGAAAATCCGGAGCCGGAAGGTGAAATGTTGAGTTCTGTGCGCTGCGGCCTGAAAGCCGCACCGGAAGGCATGGACGCCTTCGTGGTGAGCCCTGCGGACATGCCCGGTTTGACGTCCGCTCTGATCCGTGAGCTGCTGACCGCCCACCAGAGATTGGGCGGCAAAATCACCGTACCGGTCTGGCAGGGCCGCCGGGGGCACCCGTTGGTGTTTGCTGCGCAGTTGCGGGGTGAAGTGCTGACTCGGTTCGACGGTGTGGGCCTGCGGGGTCTGCTGGAGAGCCACGCGCCAGAGGTGCGGGAATGGCCGGCGCCTGATGCGGCCGTGGTCTGGGACCTGGATACCTTGGAAGATTACGCCTGCTGGCAGGCGTGGGCGAGCTCCGCAAAAGCTGACGAGGCCCGCGGTTGAGGCTGCCGACCTCCGAAGGCAGGTGGCCGGGTCGGTTCCGGGGCTCCCGGCAAAAGCTGCAGCCTTGCTGGCAGGTTTTGCCAGTCGGGAGCGGTCCGGGGGCAGTCCCGGCCGGGGTATTGGTGGCTGGCACATGCACTGCTCTGCAGGCGGGTGCATGAATGTGAGCCTCTACCAGGCCGCAGCCGCGCTGAATGCCCATGCGCGGGTCCAGGAGCTGATTACGCAGAACCTGGCCATGAGCGCAGTGCCGGGGGCCCGCCGCTTGGAGACCTCGTTCTCCACGGTGGCCGCCGGTTTTGCCTCCGGAGCCCCTCAGGCACCCGGCAATCGTTTTCACATCCCCACGGTTTCGGTAGGCACGAACTTTTCTCCGGGCGAGATCACCCCCTCGGAGTCGCCTACCGACCTGGCCATCGACGGGCCGGCCTTTTTCGAGGTGCAACTGCCGGATGGGACCCTGGCCTATACCCGCCGGGGCCAGTTTCATGTGGATGCCCAAGGATACCTGGTCACCCAGCATGGCTACCGGGTGATGGGCCAAAACGGGCCCATCCAACTGGATCCCGCCAACGGTGGGGCCCTGACGGTCACGCCGGATGGTCAGGTGTTCCAAGGCCAGGAGGCCCGGGGCCAACTGCGGCTGGTGGAGTTCGAAGATCCGCACCGGCTGCGGGTTCTGCCGGCCGGGCTGTTCCTGGCCGAGGATCCGCAATTGGTGGCGCAACCGGCGCGGCAATCGCGCGTACTGCAGGGGGTCCGCGAGTCGTCCAACATCTCGCCCCTGAACGAAATGGCCAGTTTGATCACCACGCTGCGGTTGTTCGAAGCCAACCAGCGGGTTCTGCAGGCCCAGGACGAACGCATGGGCCGCGTGATCGCGGAATTGGGAAATCCGGGCTGAGTGGTCAGTTCACCGAAGCTGAGAGGTTGCCATGTTGCGCGCCCTGTACTCCGCCGCTGCGGGAATGGAATCGCAGCAACTGAACCTGGACGTCATCGCCAACAACCTGGCCAACGTCAACACCACCGGGTTCAAGAAAAGCAAGGTGGAGTTTCAAGAGCTTCTCTACCAAACGTTGCGCGCGCCCGGCTCCGAGAGCGGGCAGGGCAATCTGTTGCCCACCGGGCTGCAAGTGGGTCAGGGATCGCGTCCCGTCGCCACGGCTCGTGTCTTCACCACGGGAGAACTAACCCGGACCGGTGAGCGGTTGGACGTGGCCATTCAGGGCGACGGCTTCTTTGAGGTACAATTACCCGACGGGTCGCGCGCCTACACCCGGGCCGGCGCCTTCAAGACCGCTTCGGACGGACGCATCGTCACCAGCGAAGGGTTCACGCTGTTGGGCGGATTTCAGGCCGTGCCCCCCGGTACCACCAACATCACCATTTCGCCCAACGGCGAAGTCACCTACAGCGGTCCCAACGGAAACACCACCTTCCGGGTGCAACTGGTCCGGTTCAACAACCCGGCCGGTCTGGAAAGCATCGGGCGCAACCTGTTCCGTGAAACCCTTGCCTCCGGTCCGCCCGAACTTGGCAATCCCGGAGAAAACGGCTTCGGGGAATTGGAACAGGGGTATTTGGAGCTGTCCAACGTGAAGGTGGTGGAGGAAATGGTGAACCTCATCCTGGCCCAGCGCGCGTATGAGGTGAACTCGCGTGCGGTCCAGGCCGCCGACGAAATGATGCAACAGGCCAACAATCTGCGACGCTGATGCACGCCGCCCTTTCCACAGCCCGGTTCCTGCTGCCTGAGCGCGCGGCAGCGCGGCCGCAGATTCGGTCCGCGCCGGCTGCCCTGCTGGGCTTGTTGTTTTGCTGTGCCTGCCTGGACGGCGGGTTCGCCGGTTCTCCACAAGCCGGCGAGCCCGCCTTGTCCCGGGCGGAAATTGCCACTGATCCGTCCCCACCGACTCCAAGTCCGATGGTCCGGGAATCGGCCGCCGCCCTGGCCGCGCCGGTGGTGGCCCTGCGAACTGTCACCAGCAACGAAATCGTGCTGCTACTGACGCAGGCGCTGCAGGAACAACTGGGCCACGGCCAGGGGCGATTGGAGCTGCAGTTGTTGCGGCCCTGGACTCCGGTGCAGGTTCCGGACGAGCCGTTGCAAGTGCTGCTGCGCGAATTGCCCGCCACGGGATTGAGCCCGCAATTCATCCTGCGGTTCGAGTTGCGCGCGGGCGATCGTTCCGTGGGCCTCTGGCAAACCGCCGTGCAGGCGCGCCTCTGGCGCGAAGTCTGGGTGGCACGCACCCTCGTGCGCCGGGGCACCCCGCTGCGGGAGGCCGAACTGGTGCGCGAGCTGCGCGACGTGCTGACTCTCCGGGAGCCGTTGGCTGACTTGGACCACCCCAGCCCGGTCGAGCTGGAAACCTGCGACGTGGTCCCGGCCGGGGCTCCGATCCTGGCCCGGGCTGTGCGCCCTCGGCCGGTGATCCGAAGGGGCCAACTGGCGGAAGCGGTCCTGCAGGACGGCGCCCTGCGCATCAGTCTCAAGGTGGAAGCCCTCGAGGACGGGGCGCCGGGTCAGATCGTCCGGGTCCGCAACCCGGTCAGTCGGCGCGACCTTTACGGGCGCGTGGTGGATTCGCAAACCGTCCAAGTCTCCCTTTGACCATGCCTGGGACTCTGCCATTTCCGGCCTCTGTTTGCGCGGGTCTCGTGGGCCTGGTGGCCCTGGTGGCCCTTGACCCGGCCGCGCCCGCCCGGGCGCAGTCGCTTTGGCAACCCGAGGTCTCCCGCTCCATGTACGCCGACAAACGGGCCCTGGCCGTGGGTGACATTCTTACCGTGCTGGTGCAGGAAAGCACCGTCACAGCCAAGGACAACAAAACCGCCACCACGCGCGAATCCGGGATGGACGCCGGCCTGAGTGCCTTCTTCTACAGCCCCGGCGCAAGTTCCCTGCTGACCCGGCGGGGCCAATTGCCGGCGCTGCGCTGGAATTCCAAGAACCAGTTCAGCGGTGGCGGTTCCGTAGCCAATTCCGAGCGCATCACCGCGCGTGCGGCTGTGCAGGTCATCGAGGTCCTGCCCAACCGCAACCTCCTGGTCGAAGGCCGGCGTGAGACCATCGTAGGCAATGAAATGCAAACCATGGTGTTGCGCGGCATCGTCCGGCCCGAGGACGTCCTGCCCAACAATACCGTCTACAGCTACAACATCGCCGAGGCCAAAATCGAAATCGTGGGCAAAGGCACCCTGACCGACACCCAGCGCAAGGGCTGGTTCGGTCGGATCTGGGACAAGATCACACCCTTCTGAGCCATGCACCCGGCTGTGCATCACTCCGGTCGCGCGACTGTCGAAAGCCGCAGCCGTTCGGGATCCCACCGGCAGCGAAGGGAATCACGGTGGTCGAGATGGCTTGTGCTGGTGGCATGGATATCGGTGGAAGCCGCGACAGCGTCAGCCGCCGGGGTGCGCGTGCGGGACCTGGCCATGATCGCAGGCGCACGCGACAACCAGTTGGTCGGATTTGGCCTGGTCGTGGGTCTGGCGGGAGACGGCGACAAGGATCCCGTCTACACCAAACAAACCATCGCCAACATGCTCCAGCGCTACGGTATCAACGTCCCGCCCACCACCCTCTCGGCCAAAAATGTTGCGGTGGTCATGGTCACGGCCGACATCCCCGCCTTTGCCAAGCCCGGCACGCGGCTGGACGTGCAGGTGGCCTCCATGGGGGACGCCAAATCCCTGCAGGGCGGCGTTCTGCTGCAGACGCCCCTGTTGGGTGCGGACAACCGTGTCTATGCGGTCGCCCAGGGCCCGGTGGCAGTCGGCGGGTTCACCGGCGGCCCGGGTGGTGCCGGAGGCGCCACCGTCACCAAAAACCATCCCACCGTGGCCACCATCATCGGCGGCGCACTGGTGGAACGCGAAATTCCCACCGAGATCGTCCGGGATAACTCCATCGAGCTGCTGTTGCGAGAGCCGGATTTCACCACCGCCTCCCGCATCGCCAGCGCCATCAACCTCCTGTTTACCAACATCGCCGACGCCGTGGACGCCACCTCCGTCCGCGTCACGTTGCCCGAGCCCTGGCGGGCACGGCCGGTGGACTTCATCGCCCAGCTTGAGGCCATCGAGGTCCAACCCGACACCCCGGCCCGGATCATCATCAACGAGCGGACCGGCACCATCGTGGCCACCTCGCGCATCCGCATTGCCCACTGCGCCGTCTCGCACGGCAACATCACCATCAATGTCTCCTCCACCCTGAGCGTGTCTCAGCCGAACCCTCTGGGCGCGGGAGTCACCGTGGTCACCCCCCGCACAACCACCGAGGTCACGGAAAACAAGGCCGGCTTGGTGGCGCTACCCGAACTGCCCACGGTCGAGCAGGTCGCCAGCGCACTCAACAGCTTGGGCGTCACCCCGCGCGACATCATGGCCATTTTCCAGGCCCTCAAACAGGCCGGGGCGCTGCAGGCCGAGCTGATCATCCGCTGAACCATGAGCCCCACGCCCGTCACCTTCGCCCCCGGCAGTGCGCCCCCACTGGAGCGCCTGCCCCACAGCCCGCACTTGAGCGAGGCGGAAAAAGTAGCCGAGGCCAGCCGCTTGTTCGAGGCACTTTTGCTCCGCCAGATCCTCCGGCAAACCCAACAGCCGGTCATCCTCTCCACCTTCACCGATGACTCGGCCGCCGCCGGGTTGTACCGCGACCTCTTTTGCGAACATCTGGCCGAGGCCATCGCGCGCAGCGGCGCCCTGGGCTTGGCCCAGACCCTGCAACAACAACTGACCCCGCGCACTGCCGCTTCGCCAGCCCCCTCTTCCACCGCCGCGCAGCCGGGAACGGACACCGCGTTGCCTCCCGCCTCCCCTGCCGGTCGCCCCGCCAGCACCCGACCGGCAGATGCTCCGTTCCCGGCTCGCCGCGGCCCTGATCGCTAGCGCCCATGACCGAACAACTGACCAACCTGATCGAGGCCCTGCGCCAGGAACTGCAACAGTATGGCGAAATGCTCGCCCTGCTGGATCAGCAGCAGGACAGCGTCATGCACCGGCGCACCGACGACCTGCTCCAAACCGTAGGCGCCATCCAGGTTCAAGCCCGCCACCTCCAACAAGCACGCGAGCACCGCGAGGCCTGCCGCCGCCAATTGGCCACTCAGCTCGGTCTGCCCGACTCGGCCACCTTCGCCGAGCTAATCCCGCAGTTGCCGCCGGACTACCGGCCATTGGTGGAGGCGCTAGTCCAGGAAAACAACGACCTGCTGGTGCGGATCCAGCAGCGCGCACGGCAAAATCACATCCTCCTGCACCGGGCCGTTGAACTGATGCAGCGACTTCTGGCTGCCTTGTTCCCCGGCAGTGCCCCCTTGACCTATGGAGGTAGCGGCCAGCGCAGCACCGGCTCGCCCTGGTCCGCTTCCACCCTCTTCAACGCTGTGGGTTGACACCATGCTCGGACTCTTCGGCACTCTGAATCTTGGCACCCGCGCCCTGCAAACCCAGCAACTGGGCGTGGAAGTCGCTGGCCAAAACCTGGCCAATGTCAACAACCCCGCCTACGCCCGACAAAAGGTCCTCCTCCAGAGTGCTCCTACACTGCCCAGCCTGATCGGACCCCAGGGCACCGGCGTCGAGGCCGTCGCCATCCGCCACATGCGCAGCGCCATCCTCGACAGCCAGGTCCAAAATGAACAAAGCGTCGGCGGGTTCTGGACCGCCCAACAAAACGCGCTCCAAACCGCACAGGCCAACCTGGGCGAACAACTCGATCGCCTGGCGCAGGGACTCAACGGGTCCTCCGCCGTCGCCGAAGCCGGCACCGTCTCCGGCCTGGCAGGAGAATTGTCCGGCTTGTTCAATGCCTTTCGCGCCGTAGCCGCCGCCCCCCATTCCCTCCCGGAACGACAGGTCCTGCTCGCCCAGGCCCAAACCCTCTCGGCCCGTTTCAACCAAATCGCCCGTCGCTTCGACCAACTGACCGACCAGCTTAACACCGGCCTCGGCCGCGACGTCGCCACCGTCAATCAGTTGCTCGCCGACATCGCCCGGCTCAACGACCAGATCGTCAACGCCGAACTGCCCCTGGGCGGGATCGCCAACGACCTGCGCGATACCCGCCAGCAGAAACTCGAGGAACTGAGCCGTTACCTGGCCATCCAGACCGCCCTGGCCCCCAACGGCACCGTCAGCGTCTCGGTCAACGGCATCACTCTGGTGGCTGACCGCAACGTCCTCGACACCATCGAAACCTACGACCCGGGCAACGGGCGACTGCTCCTGCGGACCGCCAACGGCAGCGCGCCCCTCCAGCCCACCTCCGGTTCTCTGGCAGGAACCATCGAGGTTCGAGACACGACCTTGGCCGGCCTGCGTGGCGATCTCGATACCCTGGCGAGCCAGATCATTGCCCAGATCAATGCCGTTCACCGCACCGGCTACAGCCTTACCGGCGAGACCGGCGCAGACTTTTTCACCGGCACGGACGCCATCACCATGGCCGTTTCCTCGGACCTCGCCGCCGATCCTGCTCAAGTGCAGGCCGCAGGCCGCGCGGGCGCCCCCGGCGACAACACCGTGGCCCTTGCTCTGGCGCAACTGGCCGACCAACCCGTGGCCGCCCTGGGCAATCGCACTTTCCAGGACTACTACAGCCAGATGGTCGCCCAACTGGGCCTGGGCTTGCGCAACGCCAACGGGCAGCTCGCCGATCACCAGCTCGTCCTCAACTTGCTCCACCGCCAGCGCGACGCACTCGGCGGCGTCTCCTTGGACGAAGAAATGACCGACCTGATCCGCTACCAAAAGGCCTACGAAGCCTCTGCACGGTTGATCGTCACGCTCGACGAAATGCTCGAAACCGTCCTCAGCCTCAAACGCTAAAACCCCTCGCGCTCTCCAACCCCTGCCATGCGCGTCACCGGCAATGCCTTCGCCCAATCCCTGCTCCAGCAGGTCCACCTGCTGACCAGCCGGCAGTATCGCCTCCAAAACCAGGTCGCCACCGGCCAGCGGATCCAAAACCCCGAAGACGACCCCGCAGCCATGCAACGGGCCCTCGGCCTCCAGGCCGAAACCGCCACCCTCCAACAATACCGCGCCAACCTCGACACTCTCAAAGAACGCGCCCAGGTCACCTTCGACGCCCTCAAAGCTCTCAAACGGGTCTCCGACCGCGCCACCGAACTGGCCACGTTGGCCGACGGCACCCGCTCCCGGGACGAACTCAGGATTTACGCGGCCGAGGTCACCCAACTCATCCACCAAGCCGTCCAGATCCTCAACCAAAAACACCGCGGCGCCCATCTCTTCGGCGGAACTCGGACCGATCAGCCACCCTTTGTGCTCACCGCCGACACCGACGGCCGCGTCAGTTCTGTAACTTACCAAGGTAACGCCGACGTCGCGCTAACCCCCATCGACCAGGGTGTCACCTTTGGGCTCGACATCCCCGGCGCCAACCTCACCGGCGCCGGCCCCCGCGGCCTGGTCTCCGACACCCGCACCAACGCCGATCTGTTCGCCCACCTCATCGCCCTGCAACATCGTCTGCTGGCCGGCGACACCAACGCCATTGCCCAGACCGTACGACCGGCCCTGCTGCAGGACGAAGAAAACCTCCTCTACCACATCGGCAATCAGGGCGCGCTGCAAACCCGCATCGAAACCGCCATCTCCTTGGCCGACAAACGGCTTCTGGCGCTCGACCAAGCCGTTTCTCGGGAAGTGGACGCCGACTTAGCCGACACCCTGGTCCGCCTCAATCAGATTCAATACGCCTACCAGGCCGCCCTCCAGAGCGGCGCCGGTATCCTGCGCCTGTCGCTGTTGGACTTCTTGCGCTGAGAGTCTCTCTGCACCCTGGCCCATCGCGGACTGTCCCGCTCGCCCACTAGCCCAAGGCTGGCGCACTCGCGACGCAAGTACTTGCAGACGGCCCGGTCCATCCCCAAGCTCGATGACTCCTATCTTCCAATCGCAGGTTCCCGCAGCAATCTCCGCTCCGCTCCCGCGCATCTACTCGAGACCCAGCCCGAGAAACCCATCACCGCCGCAGGCCCTGAAACCGTCGGACTCCTCGAAAGCGTCGTTCCCTCCCGGATCTTTGCCTTCTCGCGCAACCGCAATCCCCAATCCGTGGCAACCAACCCAGCTCGACCCAATCGCCGCAAGCCCGACTCAACCCCTCAGCAACCTCGGCACCCTGCCATCGTTCGTCCGCGGGCCCCCTCCTTCTAACGGGCCCTCCACCGCGCCAACGGCAGCTCAACGCCCAGCCGGCGAACTTCCGTCCTTCCGCAAAGCCGGCGTTCCGCTGGCTTCACCGCCCTACCCTGGCCCGTTTCTTACCCCACCGGTGTGCCGCTCACATGCGACACCCGGCCGTAACTCATCCGCAGGACAAGGATCGACATGCGTTCCTTGTCACTGCACGCTCTTGGAGTTATGGTAAGAGCCATGGAGCGGATCCTTCCCACTGCCCAGTCTCCGGTAGCTTTGGCCGGGGCCATCTGGCTGTTCGGCCTCGCCGCACTTCAGGCAGATTACCCCATCATGGCCCATCGCCACGCCGCAGATCCGTCCGCCCTGGTCCACGGCCAGCGTCTGTACCTGTATGCCTCCAACGATGACGAAAATGGTACCAACGGATACTCGATGACCTCGATCGTTTGCTTTTCGACCGAGGATCTGAAGAACTGGACGGATCATGGGATCGTCTTTAGTGCCACGCAGCATACCACTTGGGCGAGCTACGCGTGGGCACCCTCGGTCGTGCATCGGGACGGCGTGTTTTACCTGTACTTCGCCAACGGCGGCGCAAGCATCGGGGTCGCCACCAGCAGCCTACCCACGGGCCCCTTCCGGGATGCCCGCGGCAGTCCGCTGATTTCGGCCTCCACACCAGGTGCGGCTTCACCCACTCAATGGTATTTCGATCCTTGTGCCTTCCTGGACGACGACGGACAGGGCTACCTTTATTTTGGAGGTCAATATCCGACCAATGCACGCGTGATTCGGCTCGCCCGGAGCCTGGTTGCCACGGAGGGCGTGGCGGTCCCCTTGGTCGCCCCGGATTTTTTCGAAGCCATCCACGTACACAAGGCACACGGATTGTATCATCTGACGTACAGTACTCGCCCCGAGGCCGGCATGACGATCGCCTATGCGGTGAGTACCAATCCCATGCACGGCTTCCAGTTTCGAGGCACCTTAGTGCCCAACCCACCGCAGAACCTTAACAACAACAATCACCATGGCATCGTGTACTTCCGGGATCAGTGGTATATCGCTTACCACAATCGAGCAGCTGCCCTTGAAAAGGGTCTGACGGGTCCGGCAGCAGTGTACAAGCGTAGCCTTGGCCTGGATCGCCTGAATCATGCTCCGGACGGAACCCTTCTACCTGCCACGGCCACCGCAGACAGTTTGGGGCAGCTGACGTTTCTGGACCCCTACCGTCGGGTCGAAGGGGAAACCATGGCTCAATCTTACGGCATCCTCACGGCTTCGGGGCCTTGGGGCGTGCATGTGATCCCTCTGATGAACGGGGCTTGGATCCGCCTCCGTGGCGTGAACTTTGGCGTTGGGCCGGCCCAATTCCTTGCCCGCGTGGCTTGTGGTGGTCCCGGAGGCACCATCGAGCTGCGCCTTCACAGTCCTACGGGCTCCGTCCTGGGAACCCTGACGGTTCCGTATACCGGCGGCGACCACGCTTGGACCACGCTGAGCGTACCGGTCAACCGCGTTACGGGGGTTCATGATCTCTACCTTCGTTTTTCAAGCGAGGGAGCCTCGCCGATTCACCTCGACTGGTGGCGCCTGCAGGCCGGTGCCAATGCCGGCGCGCCCTCAGACGGCGCGACCGATTGGGTTGTGCTGGAAGCCGAACAAGCCCGCCTGGGTAGCGACTGGCGCGTGGTCCAAACTGACGGGGTCACCGCCATTACGATTACCTCCAGCCGAACAGGCACCAGCCCGGGCGGCGCACCGCGGATTGCCACTTGGCTGCTCGTGTTTCCCGCGCCGGGCCTGTACGAACTCTATGCCAGAGTGCGGGTGGGACCTGGAGGTTGGAATGATGACAGTTTCTTCTACGCCAACCGGTTTGGTGACCCCTCGCCTACGGAACCGACGGACTGGGTCCTGGTCAACGGACTGGCCTCTGCGGGGTTTACCAACCCCTCCGCCCCGGTGCAGGGTCGCGGCACCGCAGGACTAGGCGTATGGAAGTGGATTGCTCTTTCTCAGTATACGGACGCAAGCAGCGGGCCTCCGGTAACTTTTACGGTGCCCGAAGGTGGGCTGGTCCAAAGCTTCGCCATCGGCGGACGTGAGGACGGGTTGGACATTGACCGACTGGTCTTCGTTCCCGCGGGTCGGGTACCGACTGTGGCCGAGCTGGACGCTGCTCGCGCCACGCCGTCACGTCCCGGGGTTTTTCTCAACACGAGTCGCATCTACCAAACCATTGAAGGTCTGGGCTGCGCCCTGTGTCTCTACAACGGCTAGATCACGGCGCACCCGTACAAGCACGAAATCTACCAACATGCATTTGCAGGGCTGAACCTCTCCCTACTGCAGCTGGGCAACTGGTTCCGCTACACCAATGCTCCGGACACAGCGGCGTATGAGTTTGTGGCGCAGGCCGAGCGAATCCTGGGCCGCCCGGTTCCGGTCCTGATGAGTTCGTGGGCGCCTCCGGCCTTCCTCAAGAGCAACGGTCAAACCGGGGGCGGCGGAACGTTGTTGTATCGTGACGGTCGGTTTCTGTACGAAGAGTTCGCGCAGTACTGGTACGACGCTTTGCAGGCTTACCGGTCCAACGGCGTCTGGCCCACTTGGATCAGCATCCAAAACGAGCCTGACTGGGAAGCTGACTACGACTCATGCATCTTTCGCCCCGTCGAGGGGCCCTATCGAGGTACAAATTACGCCAGTTATGCGCGTGCGTTGGAGGCGGTTCACCGTCGGCTCTCCTTCTTGCCTGATCCGCCGCTGCTGTTGGCGCCCGAGGTGGTGCACATCCGGTACAACACTTTGGCCAGCTATGCCGCCACACTGAATCCCGAAACGTTTTACGGGGTGGCCTATCACCTCTACGGAGACAGTGTGGACGGTACCGTCGACGGCTATGTGCCCAGCTTGCAAGAGTCTCTGCGCTATTTTCCGGACAAACCCCGCTTCATGACCGAGTACGGTTTGTCCAACATGCTGGACATGGCCATTCTCCTTCACCACTCCCTCACGGTGGGTCAGGTCAGTGGTTTTAGTTACTGGAGTCTGGTCTGGCCCGGAGTGGACGGCGGGTTGATTCAGATTGAATTTCCTTGGGATCGATCCCGCTGGACCAATGCCCCTCCAGGGACACCCACCCAGTCCCGGGGCTACTGGATTGCCCCCGCGTATTGGGCCCTGAAGCACTACTCCTACTTCGTGGAACCCGGCAGCCGTCGCATCGACGCCCGGAGCACGGATCCGAACGTGTTGGCCACGGCGTTTTTGACGCCTGACAACCTGCGTTTAATCACCGTGCTGATCAACCGCCATCCCACGGCCCCTGTGACGGTGCATCTGCAGGAGGACCGTTTCGATGTCGTCGGGAGGGCTGTTTACCAAACCACGAGCACAGACGCGCACAGCCCCACCAGCCCCCACCGCTTTCGGGGGCTGGGTGATGCGGGCACGGAGTTGACCTTACCCCCAGGATCGGTGACCACGGTGGTTTGGGATGCTTACGTTGCGCTCGGCTCGGCCCAGGATCCGATGCCGGCGCCGGGGGCAACCGGCGTGCCCGGCGACGTTGTGCTGAGCTGGACGCCCGGTACAAACGCCACACTTCATGCGGTATATCTTGGAACGGATTCGAACCGGGTGGCACTTGTCACGCCCGCAGACCCCGAGTTCCGTGGCTGGACGCGGACTCCTTCGATGTTCGTGCCGGGTTTGGAAGGCTTTACGACCTATTATTGGCGCGTGGATAGCATTGCCGGCGGCAACACCAATGTCGGTCCGGTCTGGTCCTTTGTCACAGGTGCCGCGCCGAGCCTCAGACATCGGTACGATTTTCAGGAAGCTGAAGGACCCGTCGTGGTGGATCGGGTTGGGGGTCCGGCGTGGAACGGCTGGCTGCCCAACGGGGGCATGCGCTCTCGTGGCGTCCTCCGCCTTGCAGCGGGCTCCCAGCAATACGTGGCGCTGCCCCCGGGTATCGTGCAAACTCTGGAGGAGTGCACCTTCGCTGTGTGGGTGCGGCTTGCCTCAATAGCCAACTGGGCACGGATCTTCGACCTGGGCAACAACACCCAGTCCAATCTGTTCCTAACAGCGCGCAACGGCAGTAACGGACGCCTTCGATTCGCCATCACGGTCTCCGGCAGTGCGGGCGAACAACGGATCGACGGTCCCGTGCTAAGCGCCGGGGTGTGGTACCACATCGTGGTCACTTTGCGGGGGCGCACGGGGATTCTCTATGTGAATGGATCGCCCGTTGGCACTAACGCCGCTCTGACTCTGCGGCCTGCCTCACTCGGCAACACTCTCAACAATTACCTCGGTCGCTCTCAGTACACGTGGGATCCGTACCTGGATGCGGAACTGGATGAATTCCAGATCTACCGTGTTGCCCTCACGCCTCGCGAAATTACCGCATTGTACCGGCTGGGCCCCGACCAGTTGCTGGCCGAAACACCTCCCACACTGCGCGTCGGTCGCCTCGGTGACACCGTGGTCCTTGCATGGCCGTTGACGCATGCCGGGTTCAGCCTGCAAGTGGCCACGAACCTAGCCGAACCGCGATGGCGTGCGGTGCTCGCACCGGAGCCGGTCCTCTCGGACAATCAATGGCAAGTGACTCTGCCCCGGCTCGAAGGTCCCCTCCAGTTCTACCGACTGGCACGATAGCCCGGCGGCGCTGGCTGCTTTTCAGATTGCAGCTTCGCGGTTCCGTGGGATTCACCCCCGCCAACCGCCCCATCGGGCCCGAGCGGAACCCCTCAGCTCCTGCCCCCCCGGAGACACAGCAACCTGCGGATTCGGTAACGGTCCCAGCCCCCTGGGTTGCAGCTCGGCGGGGATGATCTAGCTTTTCGCGTCCGGTCGCACATCTCGGACATTCGGAAAACGCACATCATGAAGTCAGCGGCCCTACACAACGCGCGGCGGCCGGCCAACCGGCTGGCCGGCGAAATCTCACCGTACCTGCTGCAGCACGCACACAATCCGGTGGACTGGTACCCGTGGGGGGAAGAAGCCTTCGCACGGGCACGCGCCGAAGACAAGCCGGTCTTTTTGAGCATTGGCTATTCTAGCTGTCACTGGTGCCATGTGATGGAGCGGGAGTCGTTCGACAACCCCGAAGTGGCCGCGTTTTTGAACGAGCATTTCATCAGCGTCAAGGTGGACCGGGAGGAGCGGCCTGATCTGGACCGACTCTACATGAGGTTCGTTTACGCCACCACCGGGGAAGGGGGGTGGCCGTTGACTGTGTTCCTGACGCCCGACCGGGAACCGTTCTTCGGAGGCACGTATTTTCCCCCGCAACCGCGCTATGGCCGGCCCGGCTTCCTGCAACTGCTCCAACGGGTGGCGGCGCTGTGGCGAGAACAGCGGGTGGATCTGCGTCGCGCGGCGGCCGAACTGCGCCAGCAACTAAAAGCGTCCCTGGAGCTTCCCCCCGCCTCCCCGGGACTGCCGGGACCACCCCTGCTGCGCCGTGCAGCCGAGCAAATCATGGCCCATTACGATCCTCGCCATGGCGGATTCGGCGGGGCTCCCAAGTTCCCCCAACCCGCGGCGGGGCTGTTTCTTTTGAGCGTGGCGTCCCGGCTCGACCTGCCGGAGGCTGTGGCCCAGGTGCTGCATACGTGCGACCGGATGGCTGCCGGCGGGATTCACGACCACCTGGGGGGTGGCTTCGCCCGATATGCAGTGGACGCGGAATGGGTGGTCCCTCATTTCGAGAAAATGCTCTATGACCAGGCCCAACTGGCCCAACTGTATCTGGAAGCATACCTCACCAACGGTCATCCCAGACTGGCCGGGGTGGTTCGAGACATCCTGGACTACGTGCTCCGCGATCTGACCGATCCGGAGGGCGGCTTTTACAGTGCGGAAGACGCCGACAGCGAAGGGCACGAGGGCCGGTTCTACTGCTGGACTACCGAGGAGTTACGAGCACTGCTGACGCCGGCGGAGTACGAAGTCACGGTCCGCTACTTCGGGATAACGCCGGAGGGCAATTTTGTGGACCACAGCCACCCAAACCCGTTGCCCGGGCTGAATGTGCTGCACGTGGCTGGCCCATGGGCGGATGACGATGGGGAGAGCAGGGTTCTGCTGGCCTCGGCGATCCAGAAAATGCGGGAGGCACGGGCCCGAAGGATCCGACCGGCGCGGGATGACAAGGTATTGACCTCGTGGAACGGCTTGATGTTGGGAGCGATGGCGCGAGCCGGGGTGGTACTGGGGGAACCGCGCTACCTTCAGGCCGCGGCCCGAAGTCTGGCCTTTCTGCGAACACGCCTTTGGCGAGCCGAAGGCCTTGCAGCCCAACCTCCAGGTCGCCTCAGTCACGCCTACCGTGCGGGCCGTATCCAGCCGGTCCGTTTTCTCGAGGACTACGCCTTTCTCCTGGACGGGGTGTTGTGGTGGTACGAGGCCACCTTGGACGCCGAAGCCCTGCGGTTTGCCGTGGATCTCGCGGAGGAAATGTTGCGAGACTTTTTTGACCCCGTGGAGGGGGGCTTTTGGCACACACCGCCCGAGGCACGCGACCTGATCTTGCGGATCAAGGACGAGTCCGACGGCGCCGAACCGGCTGGCAACAGCATGGCCGTGCAGGCATTGCTGCGCCTGGCATGCATCACCGGCAGCGATCGCTATCGGGAAGCCGCGTTGCGAACTTTGCAGGCATTTGCCGGTCAGGTCGCAGCCGCACCCACCGCATACTGCGCGATGCTGCGAGCCGCCGGATTTGTCGTTTGGCCGGTCACGCGTGTGATTGTCCAAGGCGACCCATTGGATCCCCGGACCCGTGCCCTGCTGCAGGCTGCGCATTCGGTCCACGACCCTTTTCGGGTCGTGGTGGGTACCGTAGGGCCGGTATCTCTCCCGAATCCAGCCTCAGAGCGGCTGCCGACGCCGCGGGCGATGGTCTGTCGCCGCGAGACCTGTTTGCCCCCTACGGAAGATCCGCTGGAACTGAAGACTTTGCTAGGCAACCCGCAGCGGGGTGTTCTCGGCAGCCTATCGTAAGCACTGGCAGAGCGCGGTGCTGCGCCGAAAACCGGGCCACAGTCCAGAACCCTGGGGAGGCAATCCGCTAGGAAGGGCTAGCCCTGAGCCGCCGCCTCGCGTTTGGCCAGGATGGCCGCCACGATGCGGTTGGCCAGATCCGGTTTTTCGGCTAGCACTCGCTGTGCGGCCTCGCGCCCCTGACCGATGAGTTCGCCGGCAAACTGCAGCCAGGCTCCCTTCTTCTCGATCACCCCGCTTTCCAGGCCCGCATCCAAGATGCTGCCCTCTTTGTTGATACCCTGATTGAAAAGGATGTCGAACTCGGCCTCGGCAAAGGGCGGAGCCAGCTTGTTCTTGACAACCTTCGCTTTGACGCGGCTGCCGATGGCGTTGCCGGCGGCGTCTTTGAGGGTGTCCTTGCGCCGGATGTCAATGCGCACGCTGGCATAAAACTTGAGGGCTTTGCCGCCCGGGGTGGTCTCCGGGTTGCCAAAGAGCACGCCGACCTTTTCACGGATCTGGTTGGTGAAGATGCAGGCAGTTTTAGCCTTCGCGAGGACGGCGGTCAGTTTGCGCAGGGCCTGGCTCATCAGGCGCGCCTGCATACCCATGGTGGCCATGCCCATCTCGCCTTCCAGTTCGGCCTTCGGCACCAGGGCGGCCACCGAGTCCACCACGATCACGTCCAGTGCATTCGAGCGCGCCAAGGTTTCGCAAATGGTCAGAGCCTCCTCGCCGCTGTCGGGCTGGGAGACCAGTAGATCGTCCAGGTTGACCCCCAACTTCTTGGCATAGGCCGGGTCCAGGGCATGCTCGGCGTCGATGAAGGCGGCCAATCCGCCGGCCCGCTGGGCATTGGCAATGACGTGCAGCATGAGGGTGGTTTTGCCCGAGGATTCGGGCCCGAAGATTTCCACGATGCGCCCCCGGGGGATGCCGCCCACCCCCAGCGCCAGGTCCAAACCGAGCGCACCGGTGGGGATGACCTCGATTTTGACTTTGGCGCGCTCGTCGCCCAGGCGCATGATGCTGCCTTCGCCGTAAGTTTTGGTAATGGTGGCGATGGCGGCGTCCAGGTCGCGTTGCCGCGCCGGACTCAGACGTGGGGACTCTGCCGTTCTGGTTTCAGCCGTGGCCTTGTCGGCTGCCGGTTTTTCATTGGTTTTGGCAGGCATGGCATCCAGTGAACGTTTTCCAAAATCCCGATGGCCCCAGAGGCCCGGGGCCGTGATTCTGCGCTGAGCCTAATCCGACCCGCCGTCCTCGTCAAACGTGACGCCGCGCAGCGGGCCGGGCGAGTTTCGAGCGACGTCGAGGCTCCGGGCGGCCTCCCCAGATCAACCCCGGTCCTGCACTAGGTCGCAGGAAGGAGCTCGCAGGGCAAAAGCGGTGAAAGCCCGGAGGAAAGCACCGGCGACGTGCCTCGGGCCTAACGCCGCCACGGGCCGGGCAAACCGCCGCCCATGCGGCCCATGAGTTTCTGCAGCTTGCCCATCTTTTTCATCATTTGCTGCATTTGGGCGAACTTTTTGAGCAACTCGTTGACCTCGCTGACCGGCACTCCGCTGCCGCGAGCGATGCGATAGCGGCGGCTGGCGTTCAGAATCTGGGGCTGCTGACGTTCCTGGGGGGTCATAGCGCAGAGGATGGCCTCCATGCGGCGCAGTTCTTTTTCCTGCCGCGCCAGATCGGCCTGCGGCAAGGTTTCGGGACCGCCCGGCAAGAGCTTGAGGATGCTTTCCAAGGGGCCCAATTTGCGCATCTGCCGAAGCTGCTCCAAGAAGTCTTCGAGCGTGAACTGGCCCTTGCGCATCTTTTCCTCCAGCCGGCGCGCATCGTCCTGCGTGACCGCCTCGGCGGCTTTCTCCACTAGGCTGATGATGTCGCCCATGCCCAGGATGCGCGACGCCATGCGGTCGGGGTGGAAGGGCTCCAGATCGTCGAGTTTTTCGCCCACGCCGACGAACTTGATCGGTTTGCCGACCACGGCGCGGAAGCTGAGAGCGGCACCGCCGCGCGCATCGCCGTCCAACTTGGTGAGGATGGCCCCGGTGATCTGCAGGGCCTGGTCGAAATGCGTGGCCACGTGGACGGCCTCCTGCCCCGTGGCTGCATCCAGGACCAACAGAATTTCGCGGGGCCGGACCAGCTCACGCAGCCGGACCAGCTCTTGCACCAGCGGTTCATCGATCTGGAGGCGGCCCGCGGTATCGAAGAGGAGCACGTTGCAATGATGCTGGCGGGCATGGTCTAAGGCGGCCCGGGCAATGGCCAGGACATCCTTCTGATCGCGCCAGGTGAACGTGGGGACTTGGAGCTGACGCCCCAACGTCTCCAGCTGGTCCATGGCGGCGGGACGGTACACGTCAGCGGCCACCAGCAGGGGTTGCCGACCCTGTTTCAAGAGCAGCCGGGCCAGTTTCCCGGCCGTGGTGGTTTTGCCGGAGCCGTGCAAGCCCACCAGAAGGATCGAGGTGGGAGATCCGCTCAAATCCAGGCCGGCATGAGTGTCACCCAGCAGGGCCACCAGTTCGTCGTAGAGGATCTTGATGACCTGTTGGCCGGGCTGGATGCTCTGGATGACCTCCTGACCGAGGGCCTTAGCCTTGACGCGCTCAATGAAATCGCGCGCCACCTTGTAATTCACATCGGCGTCCAGCAGGGCCACGCGGACCTCCCGGAGGGCGTCGGCCATGTTGGCCTCGGTCAGTTTGCCCATGCCGCGCAGGTGGCGGAATGCACTCTGGAGTTTGCTGGTCAGAGTCTCGAACATGCCGTCAGGCAGGCTAGGGCACGGGCCGGCCCGTTGACAAGCAGCGGTCGCCGTGGCTTACTACTTCTACCCGAGTGGTGGGATACTCAAGCGGTCAACGAGGGCAGACTGTAAATCTGCTGGCCTAACGGCCTACACAGGTTCGAATCCTGTTCCCACCACCATTTGTTTTGGCCGGATTTCCCCCAGCGGTCCGCAGCCGGTGAGCCAAGCCGGTGTGCGTACCCCCGAAGCAAACCGGGCGTACGCGGCCTTGGGCCGTGCCGGCAACCGGAGCCAAGTCCCAAGTGTTCTTGGCGGGGTCCTTGCGGGGCTCGTCCCCGCAGCGCGTGCCCCAAGAGGCCGGAGGCGTTTAGGACAATCGGTCTTGTGGAGGAAACGAGCCAGCCTGTGCCCCGCCGGCCCAATGGATTGGGTTCTGAAAACCCGGGGCATCGGACTGCTCCACCCGTTGCACCCCGCGGGGATGGGCGCCCCGCGCGCAACAGCGTCGTGTTCCAGACACAAACCTCCGAGCACAACCCGCGGTTTGCGCCCTCGGTAAGGACGGTATCCCTCAGTAAACCGCGGGAAGCCCCAGACAGCGGGCAAAAGCTCGGGGGCGGGACGGGCTTCCGGAGGTGAGGCCCCAGGCAAGGAAAGGCGCAAGGGGAAGTTCCTACCCTTGCGCAGCCGCGAACCTCGCGGCAGCCGTCCTTGAGAGCGGTCAAAAAAATCTGGCGGAGAGGGGGGGATTCGAACCCCCGATACCCTTTTGGGGTACTCACGCTCTCCAGGCGTGCGCTTTCAACCACTCAGCCACCTCTCCGCTTGGCGGCCTGAAAATTCTAAAGCATACTTTGGCCTCCGCGGCAACGCTTTTCCGGGAACCACGGCCATGGAGGCGTATTTCACTTTTGGAGCGCCCACGAGAGGAAGCCCAACAAACCCATTCTCCTTCAACGTTCCCGCGGCTCTCACCGGCACGAATCCCGTGAACGTGGGGGGTGGTTCAAAAAGCGAATTCCACCTTTTTGAGGGGAACCAACGGACCGGGGGCGGTTTTGAGTTTTCTGCCTGCCGCCGCCACCTCGGCGGCGGCAGTGGGAAAAGAGCTTTGCAGGCCAGCTTTGGTGTCTTTAGGCCGAGGCCGCCTCTTCGGGTACATCAGTCCCGGGCCGGGATGGAACTGGGGCCTCCAACGGTGTATGTCATCGGGGCCCCAGAGAATCCGGTCGTCTGTGGAAGACAGGCCTGGGGCAGTAGGTCTCCGGCAGCAGTGCGGTGGTCCGAAAGCGCCAGCAAAGCTGGCGAGGTCCAAACGCTTCGCGACCTCAAAGGCGCCGTGCGGACATGGAGGGACGCGTTCCACCGCGTCCCTGGGCCCGGGTGGAACCGGGCCCTCCATCGAATCCTTACCATCGGGCCGGGGTGGAACCCGGCCCCCTCGGGGCCATGGGTGTGGTCCGAACTGGCGCGGCCGGTTCCATCAACTGGTGAGACGGGTTGCGCGCCGTGGTTCCTGTTGGCAAGCCACCGTGGTTCGTTCGAGCGGTAGCAGGAGCCGGGGCATCACCGGCCCAGTGCCAGTAACGTGGCCACCGCTGGCACGGGTCGAAGAAGGGCATCGGAAGGTGGATCCGCCCGTGTGCGGACACCGAATCCGCGACGGCATGTGGGCTAGCGCAATCCGGAGCTACGGATTTGGTGCATTCGAGCGAAGCACAATCGGGGTGGACTCCATGACCCGCGGAGAAGGCGGCCCGGCCTGGAAGCAGTGCCTCCAAGCCGGCCTTGGACCGGCTGCTGTGTCCGTCCATCCGCCTTCGCGCGGGCGGGCCGCGGCACCGGTGCAGGGCAACGTGGGAGGGATGATTTTTCGTTGCTGCAGTGCGGAAGGGACCGCGAGGTTGGCAGCCGTTGCAGGGAACGGCCGGCCGTCGGAAGTGACGAAAGCCGACGCAGCGAGTCGGGCCGGGTGGGACTGGGCCGTTCCTCACCCTCCCGGCCAACTGGTTGCTGGCATATGATTCCTATTCCACTGCTGGCCGTGGCGGGAGGCAGCCCGTCGAGCCTGCTGCGCCTGACCTTCGTCGACTTGGTCATCATTGTCCTCTACTTCGCCGTTGTGCTCGGGATCGGTTTTTATCTGAAGCGGTTTACCAGCACGGGGGAGGACTTCTTTCTGGCCGGCCGCAAGATGACCGCTTGGATTGCGGGCCTCAGCTTCATCTCGGCCAACCTGAGCTCGCTGGAAACAATGGGCTGGAGCGCCATGGCCTATCAGTACGGGATGCTGGGGGCCCACGCGTATTTCATCGGGGCCATTCCGGCCATTCTGTTTCTGGCGATGGTGATGATGCCGTTTTACTACATTTGCAAGACCCATTCGGTGCCGGGGTACTTGAAGCTGCGGTACGGCGAGCCGGCCCGGGCGCTGGCGGGCATCACGTTCAGTTTTCTGACCATCATGGTCAGTGGCGCCAGCATGTTTGCCATGGCGAAAATTCTGAACCTGCTGCTGGGCTGGAACATGGACGTCAGCATCTGGGTTTCTTCGATCACGGTGGCAATCTATGTGGCCCTGGGCGGGCTGCTGTCTGCTGTGTTCAACGAGGTAGTGTAGTATTTCCTGATTTGGGCCGGGTCTTTGCTGATTCCGATTCTGGGCCTCATTCATGCCGGCGGATGGCGGGGGATGATGGAGCGAATTCAGCAGCATGCGCCGATCATCCATCCGACAGTGGAAAGCGCCGACTTCACCAGTTTGTGGCGGAATCTGGGCAGTTTTGATTCGAATCCGATGGGCATTGACTGGTTTGGGATGGTGTTCGGGTTGGGGTTGGCGGTGAGTTTTGGTTACTGGTGCACGGATTTTCTGCAAGTGCAGCGGGTCATCGTGGCCAAGGACCTGCGTTCGGCCCAGAACGGAACGATCATTGGGGCGTTTTTGAAGATGTTGGTACCCATCATCGTGACCATCCTGGGGTTGTTGGGTTTGGCGGTGCTTTTGAACCCGGACGGCTCGCCGATGGTGCTGGTACCGGAGAGCGATCCACGGGCCGGGATCACTCATCGCACGTACAACGACGTGCTGCCGTTGCTGATGGGACAGTATCTGGGGCCGGGCCTCCTCGGGCTGGGCGTTACGGCTATGATCGCGGGCTTCATGTCCGGCATGGCGGGTAACCTCAGCGCCTTTGCCACCGTGTGGACCTACGACGTATACAAACCCCTGATCCGCCGCCATGCGGACGATGCCCACTATCTGGCCATGGGCCGTTGGTCTTCGATTGGTGGGATCCTGCTCTCGATCGGCACGGCTTATCTACTGTTCTACTTCTCCAACATTCTGGAGTATCTGCAGGTGCTGGTGTTTTTCTTCATCGTGCCGTTGTTCGCGGTAATTCTGCCGGGGATGTTGTGGAAACGGGCGACACCGGCCGCGGGGTTTTGGGGTTTCCTGGCGGCGATTCTGGCGTCGATCGGGATGTGGGCCTATGTGCATACCTTTCCGGAAGGCTGGCGACCCCAGCCCAAAGCGACCCTGTCTGAAGGGGCCGTAGTGCGGGTGGAACAGGACGTCGCCGGCCGGTGGCAGCGGGTGGTGGTCGAACAGGGCCGGGTGGACCTGGTGAACGTGCCGGTGGCGTCGGGGCCCGTCCAGGGAGCGCCAGTGGAACTGCCCGCTCGGATCCACGATCGCCAGGGGGAACGACCCTTGCAGTTGCTGGCCCCCCAGGTGGTGCTGGCCGAGACCCGACAAACGTCCAAGTTTGGCATCGAAGGGGTGCCCGTGGTTTTGCAACCAGGAGTCACGGTTCGTGCCCAGACCGTGGAAC
>Ga0209017_10000857_pt1 | contig 27037 bp, 14 predicted proteins | sample YNPBryunderm2012_FD_185812 | JGI IMG/M metagenome (GOLD analysis project Ga0209017, IMG submission 185812) | Anoxygenic and chlorotrophic microbial mat microbial communities from Yellowstone National Park, USA - YNP Bryant MS undermat 2012... ...
ACTCATGCGGGTGGCCCGCGCGATGTCGGCTACTAATCCGGTGATGTTCATTCACAAGCCCAACAACGAGGAGGCCGTCGCGCAGCACGTCTGGGCGCAACTGATCGAAAGCCTAACCCGACACGTTCCCGGTCTCGCTCCCGGCCAAAGCCAGTTGGACCACTTGCTGGCCCATGTCTTCACCGCCGTGTTGACCCCGATCCTCGAGAAGGACATCGGCGACAACCTCAACGCCAAGCTCAAGCAGCGCTGGCTCAAGCTACTCAAGCAAACCCCCTCCAACCTCTTCGGGATGCTGGAAGGAGGCTCGGGTCGCCAGAAACATCTCGATTACCTGCGCAACAAAACGCTCGCTTATTTGCGGATTCATCATCCCGACGTTGATCAAACGGTGGCGCGCGCGCTGATCAATTATTGCTTCCTGGCCACCGAGCGCGACCGTCGCGCCACCCTCACCTGGTTGATCGGTCAGGAAATCGACGAGACCACCGTGAAGCGTCTGGGTCTTGGCTCATTGTGGCCCGAACCTCTGGACGAGAAGGATTCGGACATCTATTTGCGGCAGGAGCGCGAGCGGCTGGCGATCCGAGCGATTCAGACCGTTGGCGACCTGGCCCGCCATTACGGCAAACCGCTGATCCTGGCATTCGACCAGCTGGAAGGGTTACGGGGAGAGACGCGGTTGACTCAACGCTGGGGCGATGTGATGCAGCAGCTGTTCACCGTCGTGCCCAACATGCTGGTCTTGACCGCCGTGTTCCCGGGCCTCTGGGAGAGTTGGTTCCGTTGCGAGCTTCATCAAGCGGTGCAGGATCGGATCGCTCAGGATCGTCTGGAACTCGACCCATTCGACGCCGAGCGCGCCGAGGCGCTTCTGGCGGTCCACCTGCGGGACACGGTGGAGGAGTTGAACCTGCCGGACCCGATTTATCCTTTCACCCGTGAGGACGTGGCGGAGCTTTGCGGCAAAGCGCACTCTCCCCGCACCTTCCTGCAGGCCGCGCGCAACCGTTTAGACGATTGGCTCGACGATGCCCGGGCGGTCGTCTCGACTTCCGCCACGGCGGTTCCCATTCCGTGTGAGACGCCTGCTTCGGAGACGTCGCCAACCGCGTCGTCGCCCGATCCGATCCTCAAGGCGGTTATGGAATCCTATCGGCGCGCAGTGGTTCACGCCCAGGTCGAACGCCGCCAGGGATTGCCCAACGAGGAGGATCTGTTTGGACGTCTGAGCCAGTTGCTCAGGAAGTTGGCCGCGTGCGGCGTCACGCCCCCGCCGGACTGCTCGGGACGGGTGACCAATCGCGGACGGGTCATGCCGTCGAATCTGTTGGTGCGTCCCGCCGAGGGGCCCGCCGTGGCTTTGGCGGTCTGCCACGCTCAGGGCAACTCGCTCAAATCACGGTTGGAGAATCTGCTGGCGATGGTCGGTCCCGAGAACGATCAGGTCGCGGCCGCGGCGGTTCTTGTCCGCGATGGACGTTGTCCCGTCCCGACCGGCCAGTCCGAGGCGTTGCTCCACGGATTAGATCCCGGCCGTGCTGTGGCCTTGATGCTAGATGAACGCCAAGGAGTGGCGATCCAGGCTCTCTCCGACCTGCTAACCGCCGTGGAGCAGGGGGAGGTCGCTGCTGGTCCCGACGCTCGGGTGATCGACGAATCAGAGTTCCTAGATGCGGTCTTGCGACTGGGACTTCCCCGCACGATCCGAGCTTTCGAGGAATTGGTCCGGTTCGCGCCTGTTCTGGCCGGCCTGCTGGGTCAACCACTCGATATCTCACTGGAGCCGGAATCCTTCACCCAGACTTCGAGTCAAACCAACTCAGCCGCGCTCGCGGCGGCTTGGGGCAACGACCGCGTTGGGACAAGTGGTCCGGCTTCGAACTCAACCGCCGTGAAGGCCGACACCCTCCCCAACGACGTCCCCTGCCTCTGGGACGAACCCGCTCCCGAGACCTTGCCCGCCGAATTGGCGGAATTGACCCGCTTGTTGACTCCCGAGGGGCAATCGCCCTGGAACGTGGCCACTGCTCACGACGCGGCCCCACCCTTGCAGGGCTTGCCATCGCGCGCGGTTCTCATCCCAGTGTCCGGCGAGGTCGAACCGCCCGACGACGAACACGACGACCAGCCCCACCTCAAGCGCACCAATCCCGCTCAAGTCAGGGCGGTCACCACCCTGTTACGACGTTGGATCGACACCAAAACGGTTGAACCGGAACAGGTCTTAATCCTCGCGCCTTACGACGCGCAAGCGCGGGCGTTGCGCGAGGGACTGGGAACCTTGGCCCAACGAGTCACAGTCGCAACCCTCGAAAACTCCCGCGAGCGTCGCGCTGATGTGGTCGTCGCCGTCAGCACCGACGATCAGGTTCCTCCCTCGCCCGCGCTTCTGGGCCGAACCTGGATGCGTTCGGCGGTCGCTCGGGCACGGCGACAGTGGGTTTGGATCGCCAATCCCCAATATCTGATCAATTTCCGTTTCTTCCCGATAGCGGAACTGATGCGCAACCGCGCCACCTTGTCACGCTGCCGCACCGTGCCGCTGGCAACCCTAGAAGCCACCACCCCAGCCGCCTCTCACGGCGATGCTCGTAGCGCCTAAACCCTCTACCAGCCCGCACCGGATTGGTCAGGTCTCGAAGGCCAATCTGATTTCCGATCGCCTGTTGTCCGGTCATCCCCGCCCCTTAGGGGGTGGGGATCAACCGGTCGGGTCAGTTGGGAGCAAGTCGCTTCTCCAAATTCGGTTCTCGATTGAATGAAGTGGACTTGGGGGGGGGCTGGTGAAGGCCAAGGCGAACTTGCAAGCAATAGGTCGTCTCCAGCCTAATCCCCGGGTGGAGAGGATTCACGGGGACCTAGGCTGGGTGGGGGCGGACGTGTCTCCCGACGGGTTTTCGTGGAGAAGGGTTGCGGCCAGTTCCGGATGAAGGTCCAAACTCGCGGGGGCTGGCGCGTTGGACGGCATTCGGTCGAACAGCAACGCGACCTTAGCCGGGTCGGGTTTGGAGGTGGCCAGGCTCACGACAATCCCCGCCAGCAATGAGGAACTCAAACCCCAAACGCACGGGTCGAATCCCAGCAGAAAGAATGGCCACGGCCAGGTGCCCGTGCCGTAGGGAGGAGGCGAATCGGGGTCGCCAGTAATCAATCCTATGACATACAAACCAATCGTCACCCCAACCCCCGTGATCATTCCCGCCAGCGCCCCCCAGCCATTGGCCCGTCTCCAAAACGCCCCAAGAAGCAAAGGCGTGAAGAATGCTGCGCCCAAACCGGCGGCGGCGAACATCACCACCACTTGCAAATAGTGAGGTGGCCGAAGCGCGGCCAATGCGACCCCCAACCCAACCAACATTGTGGTGACGTAACTCAACCGTGCGATCAAACGCTCAGAGGCCGTGGGATGGAGAAACCGTTGGTACACATCCCGTACCAACCCCGACGACACAATCAGCAGAAACGCGCTGACGGTACTCATGACCGCCCCGTAAGGCGCGGCTAAAATCAACCCAGCCAGGTAGGGATTGACGAGTTCCAGGACCATGCGGGGCATTACTTCGTCCGATTCCTCGATGCTGAGGCCGGGCAAAACCGCTCGGGCAGCGATGAAGGTCAAAATGATCGGCACATAAACGATCAGGTTATAAAAGGTCAGCCAAACGATCGAGTGACGCAACACTCGAGAATCCCGAAATGCCATTAAGCGAACCACCGTCGAGGGTTGGGCCATGCCGGTGATCGCCCAGAGGAAAAACATCGAGATCGCCAGCGTGATGGGTAGGAAGGGCCGATTCGCGCCGGGGCCAAAGGCGAAGCCGAGATCGGTCTGAGCGATCCCAGCGAGGGTTCCGGCTGCGAGTCCGCCCGCCTTGATTAGCGCCAAGGGCAACAGGATCAGCACTCCGATTGCCATGACAACCGATTGAAAGATGTCGGTCCAGACGGCTGCCAGAAAACCGCCGTAGGTGGTATAAGCCACCACGGTCAGCGTGAAGACGACCAGGCCCACCAGATAGGCCGGATCGATCCCTGGCGGAAGCCAACCCGCCGCCCAAGACCAGGCCGCATCCGGCAGCACGAGTTTGACGATCAACGCGCCGGCCTTGAACTGGGGGATCAAGAAGCAGGTCAGGAAGCTCATCGCCACCAAGCCCGAGAGGATGCCCAACAGCGGGCTGGAGTAGCGCTCACGCAACAGATCGGGCAAGGTGATCGCCCCGGTGCGCCGTGCCAGCTGGCCGACCCGCTTGCCCAGCACGCCCAATACGGTCAAACCAAACACCATGTATGAGCAAATCCACAACGATACAACCCAGCCGAAGCTGTAGACTAGCGAGGGAAAGCCCATGAAGGTGCCGCCGGACATCACCGCTGCGGTCAAGGCGATTGCAAGAGGACCTAACGAGCGATTACCCAGATAATAGTTGCGCAGGAACAACCCTTTGCGGCTCACGACGTTGGCCGCCGCCCCTAAACCCAGCGAAGCCACGGTAAACAGGATCAACGCCAAGAGCGCTGCGGGGTGAAACTCCGGGCCGTTCACGGCCGCCAAGGTGATCGTCACGGTCCAACGGCTCCGACTCAACAAGGAGGGGGAACAGGCGAGGAAAAAGGGTGCAGGGGGGAACGAGGAGGGTCGGGATCTGGATGGCGCGACTTCCCTTTGGCGACGGCGCTTTCCTCAGCGTTCCGCCCCGGTGATGTCGGCTTCAAGTTCTTCGGCGTGGTCCGTACCTAGGTCGTCGTCGGCCATAACCCGCAGAGCGAACCAGGTGGAGATCCCAGCGCAAAGAATCCAGGGAAGCATCACTCCCCAAACCACCCAGAAGGGCATCCCGAGGATCAGGTGGAACTCTGGCGGGTGGCGCTCGATTGTCGAGCGATCGACATACCCAAACAAATAAGAGACGGTACTCGTCCAAACCAACGCACCCAACCAAATCAAGCCGATGCCAATTGCCTCGCGGGTGGCGTGGCGAACTGTGGGGTCGGTGTGATCGTCGCCGGCATGGGGGCGGGACGGATGGAGAGGCGAGGCGTGAGGGGAGTTGAGGGTGGCGAACGGATCGGAACAACTCACGTGGGAAAACCTCCTTCTCCGTCGAGCGGGTTTGAAGAGCGCACCGACATGCGAAGGATCGACTGAATTGGAGTCGGCGAAACCGGATCGACCTGGCCTTTGGCTTAGGAGTGGGCGTGGGTCGTGCGGCCTCCACGCGGGGTCGAGCCCAACCAAATCGGCTTCAGGGGTGGTCATCAAGCCGCGACGGCGTTCAAGAAACCATCATCGAAGGATCGCGGGGAACCACGCCGCGTCGTGGCCAAGACCAGATCCGGCTGCCTAGGGGGCCGAACGAGTCTCAAACGAGTGCGAACCAGTCCCCAACCCTGGCGATCCCACCAAGTCGCGGCTCAGGTTGCAAGAGGGAGCCGTCTTGAGGACGGTGTCGGGGCGGGGGGGGACACCCTCGTTTCCAGGTGACGCTATCCACCACGAAGATCGTCGGGAATCAGAGCAGACTCTCCAACAACAGCTTGAGCTTGCGGACTTCGACCAACACGTCGAAGGCAGGGTTCCAATCGTCGCGAATGCAGATGGTCAATCCACGTTGATAACCATGTCGCTCCAGTTGTGTGAGGATGCGTCCGTATTCGATGCGTCCCTGGCCGATGCGTACTTGAAACTCCTCGGGCTTGCGTCCGGTATCGCGGAGGTGAACATTCTGGACGTAGGGATAAACCTCGTCGAAGTTCGAGTAGCCTTCGACCAGATAAACGCTGGGGTCTAGAGTCAGACCCAATCCGGGAACTTCTCGGCAGAGCAAGGCGGCGGTCTTGGGGTTGCCGGCCAGCGTGCCACGTCCAGTCAGCACCGTCACCACCAAACCTTCGCGGTTGGCCCAAGAGGTCAGTTCCCCCAATCGACCAATCTCCTCATCCAACGAGGTGGTTGACGGCGAGGAGGGAATCGTCAACACGGCGACCGTCAATGCTTTGGCCATTCGGCCCACCGCCTCAAACCGCTTGCGCTCGGTTTTGAGATCGACCCGACCAAAATCGGCTTCAATGGCCGAACAAATCAACCCTGGTCCGGTTCGAATTCGGGCCACTGCTGTTTCGAGGTCGCTGGCCACGTCACAAGGGCGCAGGTGGGAACCGTTTTGGTCCAGGGCTAGTTCGAACTTGCCGAACTCCAGATCGGCGATCCGGCGGGTTGCGGCCTCCAGCGGCCATTGCGTGAAGCATCGCGTGCTGCAAGCGACAAACACCGTGACCTCCCTTCCTGATCGGATCAACTCAGCACCTAACCCCTCGTCTTGCGCGGGGGTCTGGCGGTTCGATGTGTCATCCAACCAGAACCAACGGAAACGTGCTAGACCAAATCTCCTCACCACTTCACGCTTGACCTTCGCCGGCCTGATCGTGAATCAAGGCCAGAATCAACGACGAAGCGACGACCGGGAGTTCGGCGTCTCTTCGATCGCCTGCAACAACCGTGGAGGAGCCGCGACGGCCGGGCTTTCGAGCAGACGAACGAAATCGGCAAACCGACTTTCGCGATAGGCTTGAAGCGCCTTCATCGCATCCCGCGCCGCGCCGCGCCGCTTGATCGCTGGGAGGCTGGCCGGATCGCCAGAGATCACCACACGATCGACCATCACGCCGCCAGGTTCGAGTAATTCGAGATGGACACGCAGCCATTCTCCTCCCGGTTCGGGAAACTCTGGAGTGGTCAAACGAGCCAGGGTCCAATCCGATCCCACCATCACGTCGCGAGAAACCAAAACGGACTGTGAGCCGGTCTGTCCTTCTAACCAAATTCGAACAACAGTCGATCCGTTCTGGGACTTGAGATGGGTCGTCAAGGTGTAACGCGAACCAATCGGGGTTCGAAATGCGTCGGAGAACGCCGCGGCCGGAACCTGGTCGGCCTCCAGCCAAAGGGTTGGTTCGATTGGTGAGGAAGGAGGTTCGCTTCTTGGACTCTCCAAGTCCTCGGGACGATTAGGTAGGCCCACGGGCCGGAGCATGTGTTCGGTCAAGGGTTTAGGATCGAACCGCAAGCGGGTCGCGGACCCACGCGCGGTCCAGACCACTCCGGCGGGACGATCTTTGGGGATCGGTCCCAACACCACCGACACCGGCTGATGAGAGTTCGGAACCCGTGCGACCGCATCGTCCCGACTCAACAGATTCACCAGGCCGGCCAAAGCTCGCGCCCGTTGTTCCAAGGCGTGAAGCGTCGAGGCGCTCAAGCGGAATCGCGCAGTTGGAATCTCGACCTCCCCAGCGGGGCGATCAATCTTGATCAGAATCGTCTCGTAGGCGGCCAACTCCAACGAAATGCATCGGCACTCCATCTCCAAACCCACTTCCCGACCGGTCATCAGATTGAGGACCTTGTCGGGTTGGCTCAAATCGCGGACCGGCGTACTTCCCGCCGCGAGGATCGGCAGATCCAGTCTCATCGGCAACGGCGAGGGGTTGGAAAGCACGAGGAGTATACCTCCCGACGATGCAGGATTAGTTTGGTTGGCCCCAGCCCGGGCCTCGTCCGGCTTGGACGAATCTCTATGGATTCGATGATCCGAGCCAACCGTCGCGGGCGCAGTTCCATCCACCACACCCCTAGGTTGATCAGACGATTCGGCGAGCGCAGGCGTCCCGAACAGTCGGTCCTCGGGATCAACCATTTTGAGGATCGTCACGTCGTGGTCGGGTGTTGGGACGGTCGAGCCGTTGCCGCCCGCGGCCCCAACCACGCCAACCGCGGCGGCCTCTACCTTGATCCAGGTCGTTCTGTCCCGAACCGACCCGCTCCTTGGGAGACGTCGCATGACGCTGCTGAAGTGTCTTATGGTGTCCTGGCGTCCCTCAATCACGCGCCAATCCAAGATCACCCAATCCGCGTTGAGACCGTTAATGGCGTGAACTAATAAATCCCTGAGCGGGTCGATTGGCGGCAAGGCATGAGGCGACGGTCCGTGGTGGTGTGAGGTCTGGTGAATCCGGTCGCCGCGACTCGCCGCGCGAATCGAGACGCCACGGGCCGGGAGTTGTCGTAAGGCCGCGTCCAGATCGGCACGATGCGCCAAATCCAACGCTGAGGTGTGGCAGATCCACTCCCGAACCGCGATTGGAGCCACCTGGAGGCACGAAGGATCCGCTCCAGAGGCGGAGCCGTCAGATCGATGGCTCGCTGGTTTGGCGTCGTTGGAACCAAGTGGCTCTGGACTTGTGGAGGCATCACCCACCCAACGCGCCAGATCCAACCCCAACGATCGCCAGACTTCCGCGGCGCTTGGTTCCCGACTTGCGGCCAAGGCGTTGGCTCGGGTTGGATCGGAACCGGAACCGGGATCGAAACGGATGGGGTCGTGCGGTCCCAAGAGCCGGGGATCAGGAGGAGGCAACCGAACTGCCCAGCGGGTTTGGGGGTGGTTGCGGGCTAACCAGCTTGCCAGGGCGGTGTGAAAGCGGGCGGTTTCGGTTCCAATCCAGTCAGTCCAAGGCAGACAGGCGGTTTGTTTGAGGAACTTGACCCGAGCGACGCCGCGTTCCGAAGGAGAGGTGGCCTGGTCCCGCTCGCGGAGCCTCCGCGCGGTCTCCTGGTCGAAGGCCGCCTCCAAAAAACGGTGATACACCACGTCGTCGATGACGTGCTCGCGACCGAATCCGGCCGGATGAACCGGGTCGAGTTCCACCCAGACTCCCGCCGGGGTCCGCCCCACCCGCTCGATAAATCGGGCGATGACCCGATCAATCCGCGTGGCCCAAACCAACTGCGCGTCGGCGGCCAACACTGAGGGTGCGTTGGAGATCTCGAGTATCTCGCCATCAAGCCGCAGCCAAATTCCGAATCCCTCGCGGGCCAACAACGCCGCGACCACCGCGCCTGGGTCAGGGGCGAGATTGGGTCCTTGACGTGGCTCAGGCGCGCTGACGGTCCATCCTGCGCCCAAACCCCACGACGCGGGGATGACCAAGGCGTCCATTCCCAAATGGCGCAATTGCGCGCTCATGCGTTGCGCCGCGGCGACGGGATCGAATCCCCAATCGTCGGGATCGCAGCCCAGACGCCTCCAGGACTCAGGATCGTCGAGATCGAGAACCAGACCGCGGCGCGAATCGGCCGGCTCAATCGGTCCTCCCCAGCGTCGTGGCCAAGGAGTCAGTCCGACCGGCCATTCCTCCAGCGTCACCTGCTCGATCCAGACCGGGTCGGTGGGGTTCAAATTGCGGGCCGCCACCATCAGGTCATGACGGTCGGGCCACACAATCCAGGAGAGCATGCCCCGTTGCTCCGCCTTGCCGTCCGGTTCGTTTTGGGTAAGCGGACGCCATCCCACGTCGGCCCGTCCCGACGCCAAAAGTCCTGGACTTGAACGCGATGCTCCGTTGCCGTCAGCTTGACGTGACCGCGTCTCCGGCAGGGCGAGAACCGCTAGCTCCAGGTCTTCGGGCCGAGTCGCTCGAACAGTGATGGTCAGTCGATGGGCGAATCCCACTCGTTGGATTCGGGTGGGCAGCGCGATCCAGGAGGCCAGGAGAGGCTCGGCGGCGGGAAGTTGACCGTCGAGACGTTCAGCCATCCATCCTAGGCCGCGACTATTCTCCAGACCGGCGGCGGCGTTGCGAAGCCAGGAGGCAATGGGAGGAGCCAATCCCAGTTCTAAACGTCCAGGATCGGCTGAAGTAAACGCTCGGGTATGATGCCCCAGAGGATCGCGCCCCTTGGCGAGGTTGCGGCCAATCCGATTGCGTGTCAGATCAACCGTGTCCACCAAAACGCCCTGGGGTTCGCCGGGAAATCCCCCGGAACCCGCCGCCGTGTCCGACATCACGTCGCGTCGCGCCACCACCACCAAGGAACGCTCGACCCGTTCGATACGTTCGACTTCGTCGGCGTGACCCCACCGCCGCGGAAACAACCGTCCCAAAAGGTTCCGAGTCGGCCCCGGAGACGGTCGTTCGCCACCCGGCAACCCGGCATCGCCCGCATCGTTCCATTCGGCGATCAGATCCAGTCGATAGCTTCCTTCGACGAGCGGTAACAGGATCGGACAATCAAGAGGGATCGGCGCGAGGTTTCCCAAGGTTCCGGGAGGGGTTTGGGTGGTCCATTCATGCGACCAGATCACCGGACCTCCCCTCAAGGGACTCAAACGTCCTCGAACCAGAACCCGCCAGCCGTTGTCCGGTTCTGGACGGTCGGGGAGAGGAGCAAGAACTCGAGGATGAAGGATCACTCGCAACACCGGCGCGGTGCCCACCGGAAAGGAGCCATCCCCCCGGCGAAGCGTTTGAGCTGAATCGGCCCAATCGAGTTCGAGGCGATCGGCCTCGTCCCGCACCAAGGTCAGAAGACCCCAGGGGGTTTCCATGTTCGAGGTCCGCCCGCGCTCGAGGTCGGCCAGTTCCGTCGAGAGGCTCATCCCACCGCAACGGATCGTAACCCGGGCCGACGCTGGAGCTTCCAACGTGAGCAGACCCCGACGAACGCGGCGTAGGTCGTAACCGGTTTGAGCAAGGTGGGTTGGGTCGAGTTCGCCGGTCTGATCCCACGGCGGGGCGACGCCAACCACACGTCCGGCGTCGAGGGAAAACCACAAACGTGACTCCAAACCCGCCGCAGTCGCAACCGCTTCGCGCGGCTGCCAGACCCAACGAATCTGAATGCGTCCCACCCGTGACGAGTTCCCCTTGACCTCTTCGTGCTGATTCGCGTCAGAGATTGGCGATCGAACCGGAGGACCGTCGGTGGAAGGATTTTTGGTTTTGGAAGGCGATTCGGACTCGGAACTCTGGAGGGATGAGGAAAAGGGTGGGGAGGACGATCCCAACGCCGTCCCAACGGGATTGGAAGGCGCTGTAGATGAAGGAGAGACCTCGGTTTGGCGGGCCAACCATAACGCGACGGCGGGTCGATCGGCGACCGGGAGGATCGCGATCAACGCGAGAGTCAACGTCATGCGAAAGCAGCCATCCATGGCGGCGTCCGATCAACCTAAACGACCACAACGCCGGGACCCACCGACGCTGGGATGAGAACACACACGAGAAAACGCGAGGATGAGACCAAGCTGATACGGCGTGGCCCCGCATTCACCCCACCAGGGATGGGAGCCACCCGGGCCGAACTGGATCCAGCGGTTCCAACTATGCAAGGAACGCATGGCACGAGCGGAACCTTTGCTTCACGGCAACGTCCCACGCCACTGACTTTGATCTTGATGGGGCCTCTCTCCGTGATTGGCAGCTGGACGTGGAAGGATGCGGGGAAAAGCATTTCAGATGCCGAACTCCGGTCGGCGGTCGGCCAGTTGAGACTGAAGCCGTTGGATGATGGAGGAATGCATCTGGGAGACCCGCGACTCGCTGAGATCGAGCGTCGCGCCAATTTCCTTCATGGTCAACTCCTCATAGTAATAGAGGATGATGATCAACCGTTCGTTGCGGTTGAGTCCACGGGTGACCATTCGCATCAGATCTTTGCGTTGGAGGCGACGGGTGGGATCCTCGCCCTTTTTGTCCTCGAGAATGTCGATTTCCCGAACATCCTTGTAGCTGTCGGTTTCGTACCACTTCTTGTTGAGCGAGACGAGGCCCACGGCGTTGCTTTCCAGGGCCATTTTCTCGAACTCCTCGGGGGTGACACCCAAGCGTTCGGCGATTTCGGCGTCGGTGGGAGGTCGGCCGTGAATGGCTTCCAACGCTTTGCGGGCCTCCTCCATCCGGGAATGTTTCGAACGGACCAGACGGGGCACCCAGTCCATGGTGCGCAATTCGTCGAGCATGGCCCCCCGAATTCGTGGGACGCAATAGGTCTCGAACTTCACGCCGCGGCTGAGATCGAAGGCGTCGATAGCGTCCATCAGTCCGAAGGTACCGGCACTGATGAGGTCGTCGAGATCGACACCATCGGGCAATCGTTGCCAAATGCGTTCGGCGTTGTACTTGACCAAGGGCAAGTAGCGCTCGACCAAACGGTTGCGCAGGGAGGTGGTGGGCTGGGCTTTGAAGTCGCGCCAGAGTTCCATCACATCCACATCCGTCTTGGTTGACATCCTGACCTCCCTGTCGGCCCGAGTGGGAACGGGATTGGGGATCATGGTCTCTCCGGTCCGAGTCGTTCCGGGATCGGGTCGTTGGCGGTGGCTGGGGTCCGCGGCAAAAATCGATCGGTCGATCAAGCCGGGCTTCAACGGGTCGCCTAGGAATGGAGACGACGCGGCGTTGCGCGTGGCCGGGGGTGGTCCCCAAAAAATCGACGGATCGGATCGGCGAAAGGCGGACAATGGAGTTCTTACCGTTGAATCGGACGATCGGATTGATCGTCTTGAGTCGGACCAACCGGAAAACCTGATCGGCGTGGCCACGACGTGTACAACTTGGCTCAAGTTTGGCAAAGCTGCGGCCGAACTGTTTGCAGCCCGCCGACCTCACGGAATTATTGTTGAGGGGGTCAGGCCGGGAATCGAGTCGAAATGAGTCCAACCGCCGATTTCTCGGCGCGATCGTATCGGTCGAAACGAATGCTCTAGCCAAAGCGATTGCAATGGCGGATCGTTCCCGGTGGCGAGACGATGCGGCTCACAAGTCGTCTGGCCTGATCGCTTGAGACCGTTCCCAGTCCGACTGCGATCCCGGCGGCCAACCCAAGATAAGGCGGGCCAAGGCGCGTGGACTGGGACGTCCTAATCCCCCCTTTCCAGGGGGGCCGGTTTGCACGAAGCCCAACGGCTGATCGAGGATCGCAAGGAGATTGGCCGGACGGGTCGGCTCGTCCAGTTTGCCTAGAATCACCCGCGAAGCGCCCAGCCTCTCGCGGTGCGCCCGCACCGTGTCGGCCAGAAAGGAGGGCGAGGAAGAGGCCGAAACCACCACATGAGTCTCCAAACCACTTGAGGCCCCATCGCTTAGGCACTGTCGAAGCGCCCGGCTCAAACGGCTGAGATCCTCCTCGTCAGCCGGTCCTGTGGGCGGCAAATCCAGCACAATCACCCTCAATCCCAGCAAACGGAGTCGCTCCACGGCCGCGGGCAACTCGTCGAGATTCCGGGCGCGGGCTAGGGGGAGGTCGAACAGGTCGGCCAGACCGCGGCGGGCGCGGTCGGAATCGTCAATCGCTGCCAACCCAACCTGGCGACCCCGACGGAGGGCCAACTCGGTCGCCAGGCGAATCGCGGCGGTGGTTTTGCCGCCTCCCGATGGACCAGTCAAGGCCACCAATCGCGCGGGTTCCCCCTCAGGAGGCGCGTCCGGCTGGGGCGCGACCACGATTCGGTTGGTCAGTTCTTCCCACAACCAGTTGCGGGCCTGCTCCAGCGACTCAGGCGGCCCTGGCGCGGTTCGGAACGTCGCAGCGACGAGTTCCCAAGCACGCTCCGGGGGAGCGTCGTCGGCCACCAATCTCTTCCACAACGTGAGCGCCTGTGGCGGAATGGATTCCAGTCCATTCGAATCCTTGCCTCCCTCGTCGCGTGCGAACCCGCGACGCCCATCCTTCGACACGTCGCCCACTCGTTCTTGAGCCGATGGGATTGGGGTGTGGACGCCTCCAGCATCCACCCGGACCTCGAACCAAGTACGCGGCCCCAAAGACCCAGCGACCCACGACGATTCGACCTCCATTCCAGGAGGCGATTGGCGGGCTTCTAGCACCACCGCGCCTTCCCCTAGGGCTGCTCGGGCGCGGTCGAGGGCGTCCTGCAACGTCTCGCCGCGAAAGGTCCGTGATCCCATCGTCGTACTCACTCCCGCTCCCATCCGAACCAAATCGGCCCGACCAAGGGGTCGGATCCCAATCGAATCAAACCATCATTGATGTTGAAACGATAAGTCCGCAACGATCGGCGGATTCAGGCCGCGCCGCTGGATTCGCCACGCGCGCGTCCTGTGGAAGCGATTTCGGGCAGGGGGATGGTTTGCAGTTCCAGGTCGTGGGGCAGTTCCGCCCAGGAGATCACCGGCAGTTGAGGCAGTTCCATCCTGGTGAGCTCCTTAAGCAGCGGCCGCGCTTCGATCGAACAGATCAGCACAGGCCACAAACCCTCATCCCAACGTGGTTCGGCGGCGAGACGAATCGCCTTCAAGATGGCCCGGATCGACTCGGTTCGTCGTCGCTTTTCCTCCGCCTCCAGCCCGCCGGACAGGGAGCCACCGTTCCACCAAGGTCCCTGGCCTAACTCCAACGCGCGGAGTTCCAATGCGCGAGGGGCGATGATCGCCCGCAGCTTGCCGTCGGTTCCGATGTAGGGTTGGACCAGGGAGCGTCCTAAACCGACGCGAACCCGTTCGATCAATTCGGCGACATCGGTGGTGCGGGAGGCATGTTCGGCCAGACGTTCTAGAATGGTCTCCAAGTCGCGTATGCTCACCCGCTCGCGGACCAGGCCCTGCAACACCCGTTGCAACTCGCCGGGACGCAACAAGCCTGGCGAGACCTCCAAGACCAACTGTGGCGAAACCGCTCGGACTCGATCCAGCAACCGCTCCATTTGCCCACGAGTGAGCAACTGATCGGCGTGACGCAGCAGTGCCTCGCGGAAGTGCCCCACCACGACCGCGGCCGCGTCGCGGACCCGGCAACCGGCCAATTCGGCGACCTCGCGGCCCTCGGCGTGGATCCAGACCGCCGGGTGCCCACTGATTGGGTCGATCGCGTCACGCCCCGGCGAGGCGGCGTTTGGTCGTTCCCGATTCCCGGTTTCGCCCCGGCTCGCGCGTCGCTCGCGGACTTGCACCGCCAGTAGGCGACCGGGATAGGCAACACCACCGCCGATCGTCACGTCGCGCAGCTTAAAGCGGTATTCAAATGGCGGCAACGAGAGGTCGTCCCGAATCCGCACTTGAGGCAAAATCAAACCCAACTCCCGGGCGAACACCACCCGTAACCGTCGGACTCCTTCCAAAAGCTCCGACCCCTTGGTCGCGTCAGCCAGGGGAATCAAGCGGTAACCGATTGCCAGTTCCAGCGGATCGACCGCCAGACCTTCTTCGACACGATCGACTCCGCCCGACTCGAGCGGAGCGCCAGCCCCTTCGTGGGTCGTCGCCGCCACTGAATCAGGACCAACCAACCGCGTGGCGAGCGAGGGCATGGGCGAGGGCGTGGAGATGGACGCAGCCCCAGAGCCAGCCGCCAGATTCGCGGCCGGCTTATGGGAAGAACTTGTCTCGCCGAGGTTGAAGGATGTGAGGTTGGACTGGGCGGCGTCAGGTTGTCCACGGTGACGCTGCGCCAGGGAGTAAGCCGCCCCGGCCAGTCCCAAGGCCAACGTTCCCAAAGGCAACGCGGGCAGGGGGGTCACCATCAGGATCGCCAAGAGACCCGCGGCCGCCCCCAGCACTTCGGGACGCGCTAGCAACTGCCGCCCCACCTCGCGCCCCAGGTGGCTTTCTGAGGTCGAGCGGGTCACAATCAAGCCCGTGGCCAATGCGATGAGGAACGCGGGCAACTGACTGACCAATCCATCGCCGATGGTGAGCTTGGTGAAAACCTCGGCCGCCTCCAGCAACCCCATACCGTGAACCGCGACTCCCAAAACCAAACCCGCCACGATGTTGATGGCCGAGATGAACAGACCGGCCACGGCGTCGCCCCGGACGAACTTGCCGGCTCCGTCCATGGCGGCGAAGAAATCGGCCTGACGACTCACCTCGGCTCGCCGGCGTTGGGCTTCGTGCTGGTCGATGAGTCCCGAGGCGAGATCAGCGTCAATCGCCATTTGACGACCGGGCAGGCCGTCCAGCATGAATCGGGCGGCCACCTCGCTAATCCGAGTTGATCCTTTGGTGATGACCACGAATTGAATCACGAACAGAATCAAGAACAGGATGGCTCCTACCACAATCTGATCCTGCCCGCCGGCGACAAACTCGCCAAAAGCGCGAATGACTCCGCCGGCGGCATCCAGTCCCTTCTCGCCACCCTTGGCGAGAATCAGCCGGGTCGAAGCGAAGTTAAGGACGAGGCGAAATAGGGCGGTGGTCAAAAGGATCGTAGGAAACGCGCTGAATTGCAACGGATTGGTCACGCTCATGGTGGTCAGCACCACCAAGACCGCCAGGGTGAGATTGGCGGCGATGAGCAAGTCGAGGATGAAGGTCGGCAAGGGCACGATCAAGACGACAATCGCGGCCACGATCGCCAAAGGCAGAGCGACATCCGCCAAACGCAAGCCCCATCCTTGAAACGACGGCAAGCCGCCATCGGGTTGGAAGCTGGTTTGGGATCGGAGGTTGGACGGTTCGGCCGCCATGCCTGGGAAACTCCCACCCGCCAAGAACGAAACACCGTGATCCGGTGCAAGGGAGGAACCAACCGCGATGGGTCAGGACGGACGGGGATCGTCGCGTCGGGGTTGGTCCCTCCGCCTCGAGTCCCTTCGACGCCGGAGCCTTCCTTGGCTCGCGTGGTCGTCGAAGAGGCTCGGCGAATCCGGTGGAGTGTCGTGGGGATGTCGAATCGGGAGGATCGCGCCGAGGCGGGGATGACTCTAGCCCTAGTTGAACCGGCTGTCCATCCCGGTTGGCGGATCCGAAACATGACCCACTCAGCCGTCGCCGCTGGGTGGTGGTTGCTCCAATCCAGGGGGAAGCCGCCCGCGAATCGACACCTCGACCGAGCGGGGACGTTTTCAAACCAGACGATGTCAGGTAGGATGATTCCAGTTGCCCGAGGGTGCGGGGGATGGATTCCACCGTCGTGGTTCGATTCATCCCCCTCCCACGGACCTTCCCACCGGATTGATCGGCCCGATCCCCAGCCATCTCGGAGGGGGACACGGACCGCGTGCGAGGCGAGGCTCCGGGCCGTGGCCAGTCAGACGATCGAAAATTACGTGAAGACGATCTACCTCATCGCTTCGCAAACCGGACGGGTTCACGGCGAACCAGTCTCCACCGGCGAGTTGGCCGTCGCGCTCAACGTCTCACCCGGCACGGTCACCGGAATGCTCAAATCGCTGTCCGAAGCCAAGTTGGCCACCTATGCCCCTTATGAAGGGGTGAAGCTCAGCGAGCAGGGACGCAGCCTGGCCCTCAAGGTTTTGCGCCGTCACCGCCTGATCGAACTCTTCCTCACCCAGACCCTCGAACTCTCCTGGGATGAGGTCCACGAGGAGGCCGAACACTTGGAACATGCCGTCTCCGATCGGCTTATCGAGCGGATCGACGACTATCTGGGGCGGCCCGGCTTCGACCCCCACGGCGATCCAATCCCCTCGGCCGACGGTGTCGTGACCGAACCCCAAGGCCAGCCGCTCTCTGACCTGGGACGCGACGATCACTTCAAAATCATCCGTGTCGTCGAGCAGGATTCGGCCTTTTTGCGCTATTTGACCGATTGTGGTCTCGACCTGGGAACCGTGGGACGCCTGGCGGAAAAACGTCCTGAATCCGGCGCGGTGGTCCTCCAGGTAGCCAACCGCGCCGTAGCTTTGGGCTGGGACGCCGCGGGCAAGGTGCTGGTCGAACGGGTCCCCGGTTGAGGCCGTTGCCGTCGCCACTCACTCACCCTCAACCTGCTGCGCCCCCGAAATTGTGGTTCCACTACCTCACCTGGACGCCCTTCCAAAAGGCGATTCGACCTTTGATCTGAGAGGCCGCGGGTTTGGGGTCAGGGTAAGACCAGGCGCAATCAGGGTTGGTCTGACCGTTGACGGTCACCGAATAGTACCGAGCGGTTCCCTTCCAGCCGCACACACTGGTTGTCGCGCTGTCACTAAAGAACTCGCGGCGAATCGAGTCGGCGGGGAAGTAGTGATTGCCCTCGACCACCACGGTGTCGTCGCTTTGGGCGATGACTTCGCCATTCCACACAGCTTGAGGCATGACGGACTCCTTGCACCTTCAAAGAAGGAAGTTTGCCAACGGTCAAGACTAGGCAAGACAAGACGGTGGGGCGTGTCTGATGTCAAACGACCTCGCCAGGAGATCGTCGCCACCCCAACCACCCGGCCTTGACCCCACCGTTTAATTGTGGGCGTCGCGGCCCATTCGGAAAGGCGCGCGGTGTTCCGGCGAGATTCAACCCAAGCGACCACGTCGGGACAACTCACCGGGCAATCCGCCCAAGTCGCCTCCGCGATGGTCTCCACGAGTCCGCCTCATGGACGTCATCCCAACGATTCGATACTTTGAAGCCCATCGACTCCGCGGTGGAGCGAGGATTCACGACCGGAAGTCGAGGATCACCCTTTTGCCACCCCACGAGATCAACCATCATGCGCAAGTCCCGGTTCGCAACGGTGTGGGCCAGTTTGAGTCTAGGAATGGCCGCCTGGCTGGCGGGAGGATTCGCCGTGCCGTCCTTGGCCGATGAGGGAATGTGGACCTTTGATAATCTCCCCCTCCAAACGCTGAAGGAGCGTTACGGCTTCGAACCTCCGGCCGGATGGGCCGACCACCTGCGACTCTCAGCGGTTCGATTCAACAATGGCGGCTCCGGCTCCTTCGTTTCGGCCAACGGTTTGATTATGACCAATCACCACGTTGGGGCCGACGTGTTGCAGAAAATCTCGACCCCCGAGCGAAATATCTACGAGTCCGGGTTCCTCGCCGAGACCCCCGAGCAGGAGATCGCCGCGCCCGACCTGGAAATCAACGTGCTTGTGGGTATCAAAGATGTCACCAACGAGGTCAACGCCGCAGTTCAACCCGACATGGACGACGCGCGGGCTGCTCAGGCGCGACGCGCCGCCATGGCGACCTTGGAAAAGAAGTCGCTGGAGGAGACCGGACTACGTTCCGACGTGGTGACCCTCTATCAAGGCGGACGCTACGCGCTGTACACCTATAAGAAATACACCGATGTTCGTCTTGTATTCGCCCCCGAGTTCAACATCGCCTTCTTCGGCGGCGATCCGGACAACTTCGAATATCCCCGTTACTGTTTGGACGTCTGTTTCTTCCGCGCCTACGAGAATGGCCAGCCCGCCAAGGTGGAACATCACCTGGCCTGGTCCCGCAACGGCTCGCAGGACGGTGAACTGGTCTTCGTCGCCGGTCACCCCGGCCGAACGAGCCGTCAGTTCACCGTGGCCCATTTGGAATACCTGCGCGATCACGCTTTTCCGTTGCTGCTCAGCGTGCTGGCTCAACGCGAAGCCGACCTCAAGGAATACTCCCAGCGGGGCGAGGAGCAAGCCCGTCAAGCCAAGGAGGATCTCTTTGGCATCCAGAACAGCATCAAGGCCCGCACCGGCGGCCTCAAGGGACTCCAAGATCAGGCATTGATGGCTCGCAAGGCTCAGGAAGAAAAGGCGTTACGTGACGCCGTGGCCAACGACCCCAACCTCAAGGACTATGCCACCGCCTGGGACAAGATCGCCGAGGCTCAGAAGGTCGCGCGGCGAGTGCAAATCGATTACAGTTTGCTGGAACGCGGTTTCGCCTTTGACTCGCAGCTATTCAACATCGCCCGCGGCCTAGTCCGCCTGGCCGAGGAAACCGCCAAACCTAACGAGGACCGGCTCCGCGAATACCGCGACTCCAACCTCGACTCGCTCAAGCTCGGCCTGTTCTCCCCCGCGCCGATCTATCCCGAGTTCGAGGAGTTCAAGCTCGCCAGGTCGCTGCGTTATTGGTACGACCAGGTCGGCCCCAACAACGACCTCATCCAGCAAGCTCTGCGAGGCGAGCGCCCGGAGGCTGCCGCCAAGCGTCTCGTCGACGGAACCAAGTTGGCTGACGTCGCCTACCGCAAAGAATTGGCTGAAGGCGGCCGCGCGGCCATCGAATCGTGCGTTGATCCCATGATCGTGCTGGCCCGTCTGGTCGATCCAGCCGCCCGCGAGGTCCGCAAGATCCGAGAGGATCAGGTCGAGGGCGTCGAGACCGCCAACTATGCCTTGATCGCCAAAGCGCGGTTCGCTCAACTCGGCGACTCGGTTTATCCCGACGCCACGTTCACTCTGCGTCTGGCGATCGGCACCGTCGCGGGTTACGAGGTCGATGGGCAAACGATTCCCCCCTACACCACCTACGAAGGTCTGTTCCAACGCGCCGACCTCAAAGGCAACCAGCCGCCCTACGTCGTGCCCTCCAGCTGGATCAAAGCCCGTGACGAAAAACGGATCGACCTGAACACCCCGTTTAACTTCGTTTCGACCAACGACATCATCGGCGGTAACTCCGGGAGCCCGGTGGTCAACCGCAATAATGAGGTCGTCGGCCTGATCTTCGACGGCAATATTCAGTCCCTGGTCCTCGACTTTGTCTACGACGACAAGGTGGCCCGCGCGGTCTCAGTCGATTCCCGAGGAATCCTCCAAGCTCTCAAGCACGTCTACCACGCCGCCAACCTGGTGAGGGAACTCACGGGCGAATGACACGTCACGCCCTTGCACCCTTCACTCTCCCCCTCTCTCGTCGTTCCACCCCACCCCTCCCCGGCGTTGCTGTCCTGCCACGCGACGCCGGGGCCGGTCTTGATCTCCCTCTATCCCAGCAACCAAGCGTCTAGAACCGCCGCAACCGTTTCTTGGCAGGGTACGGCGAGATCCTCATGTCACGTCGTAGCAAACCAAAATCGAACCACACGAGTCGATTTCACGTGGCGATCAGCAAAACTTCGCGCGAATCGACTCGCTAGATTCGATCTTATCTCCTAGAATGAAAAACGAGTGGTTCGTCGCCCTTGAAACAGCGCGGCGTTCCCACTCGGCGGGGATTGCATCGAGTTCCACTCCTCACGGAGTGACCGCGGACCCAGCTTCCCCCCCACGGACATTTGAAGTCCGGGGATTTTATAATCTGCGTATCGAGTCGTGGTCCGCGGCGCTCGATACGCATGAAGACGAGGCGGTTTGTGAACGGAGCTTTGGTTTCCCGGGGCACGAATCCCGGCGGTTTCCGATCGACCTGGATGGGTCGGTTTTCTTCCCTCTCTCCTTTACAAACCCAAACCGCGCGACGCAAGAGGCGGCGTTTCAGCGCTCATCGCGCCTTAGGCGGTCCTTTGGGTTCCCTCCCCCTCAACACCCGCTCCCCTCTTCGTGGAGCCGGTGGCCATAACGCCGAGACTCCCGAGCCAGCAACCATCGCGCGGGAAAACGATGACTCGTCCCACCCCGATGAAGAAGGCGGCGACTCGGACGATGAGGAGGGTGACTGGCCCGGCCAAAGTCGCAACTGCGAGGCGACGGAGCCTCCCAACCCGGTCTCAACCCGTGCCGAACCTTTGTTCAACGTCCCAGCAACAGGTCCACCTCGGGAAAACCGAAGAACGCCCGGGACCTCGTTATCGTTGGGATCCGCAGGTTGGTTGCTGGCCAGCGCATTCGGTTTCGCCCTTATGGGTGTTCTGACCCACGAACTCGGCCACCAAGCCGACTGGTCCGTGATCGCCCTGGCGAGAGCCATCTTCATGCTTGGCGCAGCGTTGGCCCTGGCCCGGCACGCCGGGATTCGCCTTCCAATCTGGCGACCGACCACCCTTTGGATCCGAAGCATCGCCGGAGCATTCGGGATGATGTGCAATTTCTACGCACTGACCGTGCTGCCGGTCGCCGACGTTCTGACCCTCACCAACACCTTCCCGCTCTGGATCGGTCTGCTCTCCTGGCTGACGCTGGGCCAATCGTTGGGTCGATTCGAGTGGGCGGCGATTGGTCTGGGAGTGGTTGGGGTGGCGGTCCTTCAACAACCCCACTTTGATCAAGGCGGCATGGCGATCCTACTGGCGTTAGCCAGCGCGTTTTCCACCGCCATCGCTATGTTGGGTCTGCATCGGCTCAAAGGGGTTGACGCCCGTGCGGTCGTCGCCCACCTGGCGGCCGTCAGCGGTTTGACGGCGCTAGGCGCGGTCTTATGGCGTTGGGACAGCGCGTCGTTGGCTTTCGATGGATGGACCGCCCGCGATGGGGCCTTGCTGGTTGGGGTGGGCGTGTGCGGCACCGCCTCGCAACTGTTCCTCACCCGGGCTTACGCGGCCAGTCCTCCCGGACGCTTGGCCCCTTTGTCGCTGAGTCAAGTGCTGTTCGCCGTAATCCTAGAGGCGATCCTGTTCGGTCGGTTGCCCACCGCCTGGGCGTGGGTCGGTTTCGCTCTGGTTCTGATCCCCACCGCCGCGATCATGACCCAGGCCGCCCGCCCCCCCAGCACGCATCGACTTGCCGCTCCATCGCCCAACTCCCGAGACTCCCGACCACGTTGGCCCCGCCTCCACGTTGCATGCCGTCTCCCGCTTCAAGACCACCGGGCGCTTGACGGCGTGAGACGGTCAAGCTAGATTGGAATGCAACCCGTTCCTCCTTTCTTTCGTTTCGATTCCCACTTGGGTGTCGCTACGATAACGAGGTTGGAGGTGCGAGGTCGCTTGTACGAGTCAAGAGATTCAACTCAGTTTCGTTGAGACGTTCGGTTTCGGCTTCTTATCCAGAGTGGCTGAGGGACTGGCCCTGCGACGCCACAGCATCCGATCCGGCGCGGTTGATCAAGAGGGATGACGGATCCTCATTGCGGTTCGCCCTTGCGATTGGTGGTTCTTAGTGCCCGCCAACCCGCCTTGATGCCGGTGCTAACTCCTGCCCCTCCTCAATGGCGTCGTGCTGGTTTGGGGAGAAGGGAGAGATAAGAGCCCGCCGTGGAACCCCCTCGGTCGCTTGGATCTGCCGGTCAATCGCGTGATGAGGTTCGGAAGGTTTGGTCTGGCCTGTTGATTTGCGTCCAGGCTCCCCAATGCCTGCCTCCACTCCGATCCGATTGCCGTCCTCTTGGCCCGATCCCGTTCCCGCCGGTCTCGCGCCCCGCATCGCCTCGGATGGCTCGGTCGGACGTTGAACGTGTTCGGGTCCATTGATCGGCCTTGATCGACGCGATGGACAATCCGAAGGCGTCCGCGTCCCAATCTCGGGCGGCGCATGTGTTTCTGGTCCGGTCCCTCGGGTCGTGTCCCGTCGCTCGACGGACGCACCGTCGCGCGACGTTCCCCGGGAGAGGATGGAAAGACATGAATGCGTCGTCGGATTCGGGAGATTCGGGTTCGTTGGTGGCGGGGCTGAGGTGCCGCTTGTGCGGCACTCTGTATCCAGCCCGCCCCATCAACTTCTGCCCCGAGGACTTCGGCCCGCTGGAGGTCGATTACCATCACGACGCGGTGGCTCGCACCTTCAACCGCGCGGCGATTGCTTCCCGTCCCCGCACCATGTGGCGCTATCGGGAACTCCTCCCGTTGGACGGCCCGCCGACCGTGGGCACCCAGGTTGGTTGCACCCCTCTGGTTCGAGCCGACCGTCTGGCCAAGGTCCTGGGGGTCTCTGAGCTTTACATCAAAAACGACGCGGTCAACCATCCCACCCTCTCTTTCAAAGATCGAGTGGTCGCCGTGGCGCTCTCCAAGGCGGTCGAGTTCGGCTTCAAGACCGTCGGCTGCGCCTCGACCGGCAACCTCGCCGGCTCAGTGGCGGCCAACGCCGCGGCTGCTGGGTTGGAAGCATATGTGTTGATCCCCGACAACCTGGAAGCCGGAAAAATCCTCGGGGCCACCGTCTACGGTGCCAAGGTGATCGCCGTTTCGGGGAACTATGACCAGGTCAACCGTCTTTGTTCCCAGATCGCCTTCAAATACGGCTGGGGCCTGGTGAATGTCAACCTGCGTCCCTTCTACGCCGAAGGCTCCAAGACGATGGGCTTCGAGATCGCCGAAGACCTGGGTTGGTGTGCGCCGGATCATGTGGTCGCGCCCATGGCCGGTGGCAGCCTCATCGGCAAGATTTACAAGGCGTTCAAGGAACTGGAAAAGCATGGGCTAATTGGACCGGTCAGCACGCGGATGTATGGCGCTCAGGCGTCGGGCTGCAACCCAATCGCCGCGTTGGTGAAGTCGGGCGGCAAACGGATTAAACCGGTTCGCCACCCCAACACCATCGCCAAGAGCCTTGCGATTGGCGACCCCGCCGATGGTGACTTCGCCGCGTCGCTGATTCACGCCACTGGAGGCTGGAGCGAGGATGTCAGCGACGAGGAAATTGTCGCCGGGATGCGGCTGCTGGCCCAAACCGAAGGGATCTTCGCCGAAACCGCCGGCGGCGTTACCGTCGCGGCCGCACGGCGTCTGATCCAAGACGGCAAGATCGACCGCGACGGCTCGACCGTGCTTTGCATCACCGGCAACGGTCTGAAAACCCAAGAAGCGCTGATCGATCACGTGGCCCGTCCCCAGGTCATCCCGCCCAACCTCGCCGCCTTCGAGGAACTGGTTGGTCTGGCACCCGTTGATTCGGCCGGCTTGGTCGCTGCCTCCTAACTCCTGAGTGGCTTTCCCAGTCGGCCCCCAGTTCGACACCCTATGCTCGATCCCAACCTCCCTCAACCGCCGCGCTGGGTCGCCCCATTCGATTTCTGATTTGGACGGCAGCGCGGCATCGAGCGCCCCATTTCTAACTTTTCCCCCATCAAAACCTTGAGAGTTCCCAATATGGCAACTGTTCGGATTCCCCCAATGCTGCGAGCCCAGACCGGCGGCAAGGATACCCTGGAGGTCCCTGGCGGCACCGTCGCCGAGGTCCTCGCGCGGGTCGCGGCCGATCATCCCGACTTGGGCGAACGAATGTACAAAAATGGAGAACTTCAACGGTTTTTGAACATTTACCTCAACGACGAGGATGTTCGTTACCTCGACCATGAGCTCAACGAGCCGGTCAAGGAGACCGACGAAATCGCCATCATTCCCAACGTGGCTGGCGGTTGATTTCAACCGCGTCCGCTCGTCGCCTTCGTCGGCGTCGGCGTTGGGCGGTTGACCTTCTGCGTTGTCCCACCATCCCGCCTCGCCCCTCCAAGCCGGTCGCGGCCGGCTTTTCCAGATTCAAACAGGTTCCATGATGTCAAGCATGTCCGAAGTCACCACCAACGGTCGTCCACACGAAGCTGAGGCGGTCGATCCGTTGGAACGTTACAGCCGTCAGACTCGCTTTCACGCTCTGGGCATGGCAGGACAGCGCAAACTCATGCGCAGCCGCGTGACTATCTGTGGCTGTGGAGCGCTGGGAACGGTGCTCGCCAACCACCTGGCCCGAGCGGGGGTGGGGTTTCTGAGGATTGTGGACCGCGATTTCATCGAAACCCACAACCTTCAACGTCAGATTCTCTTCGACGAGGCCGACGTTGCCTCCAACCTTCCCAAGGCCGAGGCGGCCGCCCGCAAGGTTCGGGCTATCAACTCGACGATCGAGGTCGAGCCGATCGTCACCGACATTGACCACACCAACATCCTCGACCTGACCGCCGACGTTGATTTGATTCTGGATGGGACCGACAATTTCGAGACCCGTTACCTCATTAACGACGCGGCGGTGAAACTCGGCAAACCGTGGATCTACGGCGGCGTGATCGGCTCTGAAGGTCAAACGATGACCATCCTTCCAGGTGAGACCCCCTGCCTGCGCTGCGTGGTGGAAACCGCCCCACCGCCGGGCATGGCCCCGACCTGCGAAACTGCCGGCGTGCTTGGTCCAGCGGTTTCGGTGGTTGCCTCGTTCGAGGCAATTGAGGCGATCAAACTCCTCGCCGGTCAGTTCGAGGCGTTGAATCGCAACCTGATCCTAATCGACGTGTGGGATTGGACCTGGCGCGCCCTCAAGATCGCCAAGCTGCGTGAGAAAGTGAATTGCCCCTGCTGCAAGGGACGCCAGTTCGATTGGCTCGACGGCAAGGAAGGTTCGCATACCACCACGCTTTGCGGGCGTAACGCGGTTCAGGTGGCGCATCGCCGTCCCGAACCGATCGACTTCGCCGAATTGTCCCGTAACCTGGGACCGGCCGCCCAAGCGCGCTTCAACAATTTCATGCTGCGGTTCCAAGCCGACGGCCACGAGTTTACCGTTTTCCCCGACGGCCGGGCAATCATTAAGGGCACCAACGACATCGCCAAAGCCAAAACCTTATACGCCCAATACCTCGGCAACTGATCGGAACGACCTGTCCACGCTTCCTCATTCCTTCTTGCCCCACGCGCTCATGATTTATCTCGACAACGCCGCAACCAGTTTCCCCAAGCCCGAGCCAGTCTATCAAGCACTCGATCGGTTCGCCCGCACCGCGTTGGCCAACCCGGGACGAGCTGGGCACCGCATGGCCGTCCAAGCCGAGGCGACGTTGGACCAAGGCCGCCATCTCCTCAATCAGTTCTTTCGCGGCGAGGCCCCCCAGCGCTGGATTTTCACCCTCAACGGCACCGACGCCCTGAATCTGGCGATCAAAGGCCTCGTCCAACCAGGCGATCATGTCGTGACATCCGACCTGGAACACAACTCGGTCAGTCGTCCCCTGCGCGCTCTGGAACGGGCCGGGGTCATTACGCTGACCCGTCTCGAGTCGGAGGCGGGCTACCTTGACCCGGCCGCGGTGGCCGAAGCGCTTCGGCCCGAGACCCGTTTGGTGGTCTTGACCCACGCGGCCAACGTATTGGGCACCGTCCAGCCAATCGAGGAGATCGCCCGGATCGTCCGTCAGACCGATTCGCTGTTGTTGGTGGACGCCGCCCAAACCGCTGGGGTGGTGCCGATCGACTTGAAAACCACGCCGATCGACCTATTGGCCTTCCCCGGCCACAAAGCACTCTACGCTCCTACAGGTGTCGGCGCACTCTACGTCGGCCCCCGCGCCCGTCCCCGCCCTTGGCGCGAAGGAGGGACGGGAGGCGATTCCTCTTCGGAGGTCCAACCCGAGGAATATCCCTATTTCCTGGAGGGCGGCACCCCCAACGTGCTGGGAGTCGCCGGATTGATCGCGGGAATCGACTGGGTCAACGAGCAAGGTCAAGAGACCCTGCGACGCCACGAGATCGCTCTTCTGACCCGGGTAGTCGATTGGGTCGAGGCCGAGGGAGCAGCCATCGGCTGGAGGATCGCCGGCCGTTGGGACCCGGAAACCCACGTTGCGCCGCTGTCCCTGGTGCCTCCCGAAGGGCTGTCGCCCTCCGACTTGGGCGGAATACTCGACAGCAGTTTCGCTATTGCGGTGCGTCCCGGTTTGCATTGCGCGCCTTACATCCATCGACGTTTGGGAACCTTCCCTGACGGCA
>Ga0209017_10000860_pt1 | contig 26986 bp, 20 predicted proteins | sample YNPBryunderm2012_FD_185812 | JGI IMG/M metagenome (GOLD analysis project Ga0209017, IMG submission 185812) | Anoxygenic and chlorotrophic microbial mat microbial communities from Yellowstone National Park, USA - YNP Bryant MS undermat 2012... ...
GATTGACACACCCTGCCCAGGGAACCTAGGCTGCCCCTGTCGTTTGCTGTGGAGAGGATGCACACATGCTGATCCGAATCAGTCTCATTATCGCGTTGGTTGCCGGGCTGGCCTCTGCAGGGCTCAATTTGTTCCAAGTACGATCTAAGTTGGAGACGGTCAAGGCCGACCGGAACGCTGAACGTGCCGCCAAGGAGCAAGCGCTCACCGACCTGGCTGCCACCCGTCAACAGCTCGACCAGACTACCGGTCAGTTGAAAAAGGCCCAGACCGAGCTGGCTGCCGCCCAGAAGGAACGGGAGCAGGCGGTAGCGACTGCCGAAGCGCAGACGCGCAGGGCCAACCAGCTTGCCGACGAGCTGAACAAGACGCGGCAGGAACGTGACAATGCACAGGCCGAGCTGGCTGCCTGGAACGCGTTGGGAATCCCGGTCCAACAGGTGAAGGAGGTGGTTGCCCTGAACCGCCGGTTGCTGGAACAGGTGGAGGTCCAAAAAGAGGAGATCCAGACCCTGCTGCGCGCCAACGCGCGCCTGACCAATGAACTGGCGCGGCTGCTGGGCGGAGGCGATTTTGTGGTGCGGTTGCCCGCCCAGTTGCGGGGCAAGGTGGTCGCCTACGATCCCAAGTGGGAGTTCGTAGTCCTGGACATCGGGGAGGACAACGGAGTCCTAGAGTACGGCGAACTGCTGGTCAGCCGCAATGGCCAGTTGGTGGCCAAAGTGGTGGTGCGAACGGTCGAAAAGAAGCGTGCCATCGCCAACCTGGTGCCGGGTTGGAAGCTGGGTGAACCGCTAGAAGGTGACGAGGTCATCCCTGCCCATCCGGCCTCTTGAGGTGCTTATGAACCGGTCCTGGCTGTTGGCCGGGCTGTGGCTGTTACTGCTGACAGCCGTGTGGGGGTGTACCTCTCCTGACCCGGCGAATCGATCCGCACGCCCTTGGAACACGCCCAAGCAGTGGGAAACTGGGCTGCCTTCGGCCATTTTGGAAGGGCGCTGAAGTCCGGCTGACAGCCCGGACCGGAACGCCGCCTTTTTCCAGGCGATCGCAGTGTGGCCTCTGCCGCTCAAGCAGGCTTGGTGGAGCCCCGGGCTTTAGCCGTGGGAAGATGCTTCGGTGGATTCAATGGGCCAGCCGGCCATGAGCAAGGCTCGGTACCCACCGATCAGAGAAGCCACTTGACGATACCCCATGCGCTGGGCCGATTCCGCCGCCAACGCCGACCGGTACCCGCCTCCGCAATACAGAATTATCTCCGTGTCCTTGTCCGGAAAGCGCCTTTCGATGTCGCGCTCGAAGATGCCGCGCCCCAAATGGACCGCACCTCGGGCATGGCCGGCCTGCCATTCGTGGTCTTCGCGTACATCGACCAACACTGCCCGGGGGTTGACCTCCAGGCGGGCACGCAACTCGGCCACGGTGATTTCGCGGATGTGCTTCTTTGCCTCATTCACAAGAGCCAGAAACCCCGGTGAGTGTTCCATGCCTATAGGATACGCCGCCGGTCCGGACGTTCCAAGGGCTTCTGGATCCATCCCAAACCACACCGGCACGATCCGCCGCAACAGGCCGAAGACCGAAACGTGGGCCGGAACCGCACCACTGCGGTCTGGGTCTCCGGCAGCCCCCGCATGAGCTTGTCCGTTGCTTCTTCACGGCGGCTGTTTCCGGGGTTGTTGTTGGCGGTGTTCCTCTGGGGCGGCAACAACACCGGCGTGAGGTATCTGGTGCGTGAGTGGCCGCCGGTGTTCACGGGCAGCACGCGTTTCCTGCTGGCAGGGCTGCTGCTGCTTGCGGTCCTGCGCTGGACCCGGTGGCTTGGGGACTGGCAACCCGTGTCTCGAGAGCTGGGCCGCGCCCTGTGGTGGCGGGGAGGCTTTAGCCTGGCAGCCTATATCGTGGTTTTTAATGAGGCCCTCAGGCATACCTCCGCCTCGCACGTGGCGTTGTTACTGGCGGCTTCCCCAATCTGGGCCCTGCTGTGGGAAGGCCGACCGCCGAGCCTGCGGCAAGTGCTGCGTCGTTATGGGGCGGCCCTGCTGGGCTTGGGGGGAGTGGCTGTCCTGGTCGCCCCTTCCTTGGCCGACACTCATTGGAGCTGGAAAGGAGAGCTTCTGGGCCTTCTGGCCAGCGTATTGTGGGCCCACTTCGGCCGGCAATGTCGCTGGCTGGGCCAATCGCTGAACGGCGCGGAGGTCACCGCCCACAGCATGTGGCGCGCTGCCGTTTGGTTGGCTCCATGGGCGGCAGTGGAGCTGCTTAAACAGCCCGTGCCGTGGCGAGGTGATCTGCTGGCGGTACAAGCTTACTGCGTGCTTGCCGGCGGTGTCGTGGCGTTCGGCCTGTGGACACATGCATTGCGGCATTGGGAAGCCAGCCGTGTCCTGCTCTTCAACAATTTGATTCCTGTCACCACCATGGCCTGGGCGGCATGGTGGCTGGGCGAGCCGGTGACCTTCACCTTGGCCCTGGCCTTGTTGCTGATCGTCGGAGGGGTCTGGCTCGGAAACGGAGAACGCCCCGAGGTCGCGTCCTTTGCCAAGCGCCCCAGGCCGCAACCGCCCGGAACGGTCGTACAATAAACCTCTGGCCTTGGCCTCGCCTGCCTCCGCCCAATCTGCGCCTTTCTCCGGCTCTCAGGAGTGTGGGAGTTCTCGTTCGGTCCTGGTCGGCTTGGGATTCCCTCCAGGAGGTCCTCGCCCTGTCCACAGGGAGAATTGCGTCCGCGGGGCGGTGGCACTACAAGTGCCCTGATGAAAGGCGGGGAGGATCCCTCGTTACCGGATCCCTGTCGGTTGTCAGAACTGGCATGGGGCTACGCAGCCCCGGTGATCCTTGCCACGGCGGTCCGCCATGGGCTTTTTGGTGGGATCGGCCCGGAGGGCACCACACTGGAGGAGCTGCGAACTCGAACGGGATTGTCAGCCCGCGGGTTGCGGATTCTGCTGCATGCGCTGGTGGGGTTGGGATTGCTCCGACGGCGCGAGGAACGCTTCGAGCTCACGCCGGAAAGTGCTGCCTACTTGATGCCGGGCCGACCGGAATATCGCGGTGGATTGTTTGTGCATCATGTGGAACATCTACTCCCACGGTGGCTGCAACTGCCGGAGGTGGTGCGCACCGGCCGGCCCGCCCCCAGCCCTCAGTCGCCGGCCCAACGATTTGCGGCCTTTGTCGATGCGTTATTTGCCCCCAGTTATCCTGCCGCCCGGACGTTGCAAGAACATTTGCGCCTGAGGGAGCGGTCGGACGTATTCCGCATTCTGGACCTGGGCGCCGGCTCCGGTGTATGGGGCATTGCTCTGGCCGAAGGTGCTCCCAAGGTCCAAGTCACGGCCGTAGACTGGCCTGAGGTCCTGGCGATCGCGCGCCGGCGGGCAGCCGACCACGGTGTGGCCGACCGCTTCAGCTGGGTCGAGGGGAACTTTTTCGAGGTCTCGCTGGGTGAGGGCCACGACTTGGTCGTGCTTGGGCACATTTTGCATGCGGAGGGCATGGAGGGGGTTCGAACACTCCTTCGGCGCAGTGTCCAAGCCCTGCGGCCCGGTGTGTTCATCGCCCTCCAAGAGTTTCTCCCCAACAGCGACCGAACCGGTCCCTTGCACGCGCTGCTGTTTGCTGTCAACATGCTGGTGACCACCGAGGCGGGGGACACCTGCACCTTGGACGAGCTGACCGGTTGCTTGCACGAGGCGGGCTTCCAAGCAGTCCAGACCCTCCAGGTCCCCGCGCCGTCTCCCCTGGTTTTGGCCCGAAAACCGTCCTGTGAAGCACCGCGCTTCTGGAACAGGCCGCGGGTCGCCAGAAAGAGAAAACTCTAAAGTCTTGGAGAGGTACTCGGGGTCAGCCCACCGATCTTGGCGGCAGCCTGCTAACGCGTCGGAGGCCAGGGCATCGCCCGCAACCAAACGCTCATCTCGATGGGGCCACGATTACCCCACACATGGTAGGGCACCAACCGGAGCGGCACAGGCTTCCATTCTCGAGCCTCCCACGGGCGATATAACCTGGCCGACCAATCTTCGCGTGGACGTGCCCAGGCCGTGCCTTCCAGGACAACCACCCCGCCTAGCAAACGCCCGTCCCACCTTGCCCGCAAATCCAACGCCGGCGCCACGGCCACATCCAAGGGGCTGACGCCAGCCGGCAGATCCACCGATTCCAGGCAATACACCAACGGTCCGCGCTGAGCCGCCACTTGATGAAAGGTTTCCTCCACCCAGGGATGTGCTTCGATCCAAACCGCGGGCATGGCCAGATCCAAGTCCACCGTATCGCCTTTTTGCCAGGTGCGTTGCAGGTCCATCCACGCACCCGTGCGTGGCACGGTTTCGGGCGGTCCCAGGTTCACCCGAACTTGTGCTTCCGCCGCCTAGGCAGGAATCCGCAGCCGCAGCGTCAATGCGTTAGAAGGCGCCTGTTCCACCACCAACCGAATCCGTCCACTCCACGGGTATTCCGTTTCTTGGCGCAATACCAGTTCCTCCAGCTCCGCCTCCCGGACCCGCATCACGTTGCTGCCGTAGAGGATCAGCCAAACGGTTCGGTCGGAAACTGCGACTGCCCAGGCCGGCGAAACGGCGATGACACGCGCCAAGTTGGGAGGACAGCAAAAGGAACCGAGGAACGGCACCCTCGTACGGGGCCAACGCAACTCCAGCGGCAGGGGTTCCGTTACCCTCAGCGGATTGGTGTAGAAAAAGTTGGTCCCGTCAAGGCTGAGGCCGGAGAGGATACTGTTGTAGAGCACCTGCTCCAGCGCGTCGGCAAAACGGATGTCTCCCGTGGCCAGCAGCATTCTCCAGTTCCACAGTGCCCAGCCGATGTTGGCACAGGTCTCGCAGTGAGCGGTCAATTGCGGCAACTGGTAATTTCGGCCGTAGGCCTGGTGCACCCGGCTGATTCTGTCCTGGTCACGTGCGCCGTCGGGAGAGGCCCCGTCATACAAGGCCCCGCAGCCACCGGTCAGATAAAGTTTCTTTTCGACGATGTTGGACCAGACCCGCAACAGCGGAGTCAACAAGGCGCGTTCGCCTGTTTCCAGATACAGATCGGCGGCTCCGGCATAGAGATAATTGGCCCGCACTGCGTGTCCGAGCGCCTCGGCATGCTGGTCAAAGGGTAACCGGTCCTGGTTGTCGTCCCCCCCATCCTCCACGGTTCTTCGGACCTCGAAACAGTTTCGGGCCAGCGCCAGCCAGCGTTCCTCTCCGGTGGCCCGATAGAGATCCAAAAGCCCCATAAAGTGCGAGGGGCAGACCGGTCGCCGCACCGCCTCTGGCGGTGGGTTGGTCAACACGCCCTCCAGACAGGCAGCCGCCCGCTGGGCCACCCACAGCAGCGACGTCCGGCCGGTCACCTGATAATGCACCGCCGCCGCCGTCATCAGATGCCCTAAGTTGTAGAGTTCGAACTGGAACCGGTCGGCAAAGGGCACGGCCTGAGCCGGGCCTTGTCGGGCCCGGATCTGGATCCGGGTGTGCAGGTAGCCGCTGGGTGCTTGGGCCGCACGGATGTTTTCGATGACTTCCTCGACTCGCTGCGCCAGGGCTGCGTCGGGTCGAACCGCCAACAAAGCCACCGCCGCTTCCAGCCATTTGTAGCACTCGCCGTCATTAAATGGCGCTCCGCGGTTCGGTCCCTCCGCAACTCCGGCGGCAATCTCAAAGTTGCGCCAGAAATGGCTGTAGTTGGTACTGGAAAGGATCCGGTCCAACGCCGGGACGGTCTGCGTACGACACAACTCGAATCGCTGGGCCCAGAAACCATCCGTCCACCCCACGGACCCCAGAGGCAAGGGGCGCATCGCCGCATGCGGTCGGAACGACGGCTCTGCCGCCCTGGCCATGAGGACCAGCCCCAGCCCCAGCAAGCCGAGCAAGCGGGTTCCCCCTTCGCAGCGTTTTCCAATGCGTCTGCCCGCCGGACCGTCCTGCACGATCCCCCTCTGTGCCGTCATCTGCCTGCGTTTCATGGCCAGTCCTCCGTGGCATCCCGCGGCCGCAGGGTCTCGGTTTGCGGTACCAGGCCCAGCACGAGAAAGCTGCCCCGCCCATGTACGGTCAACCGATGTCGCCCGGCGGGATAACGCCGCCAGTACACATCCACCACCGGACATTGCTCGACCCGCGCCGCATGGCGCAATACTGCCTCGGGGCTGCCCTGCTCGGCCCAATGGGCCGCTGTCTCCGGATTGGGCGGGGCCAACCAGATCTCGCGCTCGTCCCGGAACAAACCGAGCAAGACGTAAACGGGTTCGTCCACCTCGAACTCGACCGGCTCATACCGGCCGTTCTTGGCTTCCTCATGGGAGAACCGGATGCCCGTCAGCCCCTCCAGTTCCGCGGCCAATTCCAACAAGGTGTACATGCGATCCTGAAAGGGACGTGCCCCCACCCGAACTTCGTACGCGTCTGCCCAAGGGCTGAGCAGGCGCACCGCCGCCGGCCGCCACGGCCGGGGCGGCGGTTCGTCCCGCCCGGGTGCCCCCTGCTGGCGTCGGTCCACTCGCTGCCGGAAATGCGCGGCTTCCTCCCGATACAGCGGCAACACATGCGACCAGTGATAGTTGGTGACGATGCTCCGGACCACCCCGGGAAACGGGATTCGACGATGCGCGGTTTGCAAGCTGTTGGCAAACAGATAGGCTGGCCCGGCCAACTGCGTCAGCTCCTCAAAGGTGCGGACACTGCGTTCCAACGCCTCGGCGGCGCGCTCCAGCTCCTCCAAGCGGCCAGTGACCTTGGAGCGCAGAACCAGCCGGGCGGCCTCGGCCTTGTCCGCGTAGAACCGGGCCATGGCCTCGAGGGCACGGAGGTCATTGCGCCAGCGCAGCCACTCATCTCGGTGCCGCGTAATTTTTTCGTCCAAACCCTCCAGCAGGACCACGGCATGGCGCGCGTGCTGGACAACTTCCCGGGCCACCGCTTCGGGTGTTTCTCCCACAGGCGGCTCGCCCCGAAGCTCCCTGGCCACAGAGTCCGGGAGTCGTTCCCCCTCCGGTGCCAGGCATTCCCACAGATCCCGCACCGGTTGGTACCGTTCCGGATGCACTAGTTGATCCAGGGTCATGCCCAAGGCCAACGTCTGTCGGTTGCCCTCCGTGATTCCGAACCTGCGCAACAACATCGGCGCTACCACCCCCGCCGTGTTGCCCGCCTCGTACATTCGATCGGCCACGGAGGCTTCACATCCGAAAAACTCCATGAAACGCCGGCGCCAGTGAAGGGCTTCCTCCGCCGGGGTGCGGTCCGGATTCCAAGCATGCCGGGCCCACGCCTCGAACCAGACCCAGTCCCGCTCCCATTGTTTCAGCGGGGGATCCACACGATCCGGTGCGTGGGGCCAGTTCCAGTAGCTCAAAGGGTACAAGTGCAGCCCCGAAGCGCCGAGATCCTCCCGGGCGCCCTGCACGCAACGTCGGATGAAATCCGGCGCGAAATACCGGAACGGCTCCAGATTGGCCAGGATGTGCACGTTGACCACATGCGGTCCCAGCGCGGCCATGCGCTGATGCAACTGCCGGAGCCGCCCCCGCACCCGGGCGGTGGTGAGCGACTCGCCATTGAACTTGGTCATCGTGAAGAGGTTCGTGTAGAGGTCAAAACAAGGCGGCAAAACCCTTTCGGCATCCGTGGCGTGCGTACGAATAATCAACGGCGGCAGTTCGCGCAACCCGGCCGCACGCGCGCCCTCCTGCACCGCCGGCAGAATCACCTGGGTCGCCCAGGTCAGTTGAGCTTCGGTTCCCTGCAGCGCTTCCCCCAGACACACCAACAAACCCACGCGCGGATATTGCTGGATGAACCGGGCAATCGCCCGACGGGTGTAATCGGCTGCGATTGGATGCGGTCGATCCAGTTGGGTGGGCAGGCCGTGCTGCTCCGCCAGGGGCTGGGGCAGCAGGATGTTGTAAAACTTCACCACCAACCAGATGCCGCGCCGGTCGCATTCGCCGGCCAGCCAGTGCATCAGCTGGACATTTTGCCGGAACACCTCCGGCGGCACTTCCACGGCCTCGGGATACTCGGGCACCTGGACAATGGAACCAAAGGGATGTCCGTTCCACAGATAGAGCGTGTTGAACCGGTGCCGCACCAGAAAGTTCAGGTACTCGGTCCAAAGCGCACGGTCGTACAGCCAAGGGAAGAGATCCGGTGTCCAAGGATACTCGTACACCTGCCGGCCCGGCAGGATCGTGGGTCTTTGCAACCCCACGCAGACCCCCCGCAGTCGCAAGGTTGGTTGCTCCATGAGATTGGTCACCGGTCCTGTCCCATCTCGACGGATTCGCTCTGCCAACTCCAGAGCGGCATAGAGCAACCCGGTGCTGTCATCGGCTTCCAAATGCCATCCCCGTGTGGTGGGGCGAATGACAAAACCCTCCGGACGCCCTGTCACCGGGCGTGGCGGGCTCACGACTACGCGCACCGTCGAGCCGGGCGGAGCTGGTTCGTGGGAATTCAGCTCACATCCAATCTCGCTCAAAGCCCTCCGGAGTTGTTCCACACCGTACTCCGCACGGGCATCCAAACCGGCCGGTAGCTCGACCCTGACCTGCGTCGCTGGCCCCAGCCGGACTACAGGCGCAGGCTCGACTGCTTGGCACACCGAAAGCTGCCCAAGCGCTGCAGCAGCCAGGCGGCCGCTCCACCTCCGCACCACAGAGCCCCATCTGCCCAGCTTGAATTCCCGCTTTTGGGGTTTCATGGTCTCAATTCCTCACCCGCCAGATCCGCAACGCCAGGTAAGGCCGCTCCGGCAATTCCACCGCCCGCCCCTCCCGGTCGGCGTGAAAGTAATCGTCCAACCGCGTCACCGTGAATGTGCCGGGTACGGGCGTGACCGTCATGTTCCAGGTATCCAAAATCTCGACACGGTACCGCATGCCGTCCTGTGGAGGTCCGCCCGTGCCCTGCGGGGGACGGGGCAACCGAAAGGGCCAGCGCCTCTGCGTGGTCTTGCCCAGATAGACCAGATAGAAATCCGGCGCTCGCCCCCCGTATTCCGGGTTCTGCCACTTGTCCACGGGCTCGATGCCTTCCGGCGGTGCCTCCTCCAGCACCCGGCGCAGGAAGCCAAGTCGCGGCGGGCTTTGGCCCTTGAGCACGCCACCCTTGCTCCACCAGATCACTTCATCCGGGCTCAGATAAGTTTCGCCATGGGTGGCGTAGGTGCCGGCCACGGTGGCATTCCAGAACCGGTGGACCAGCTCTTCCGCGGACAAGTTGCCCCAACGCCGCGGTAGGTTGCCCTCGTACTTGATCTCATCGTACACCACCGGCTTTTCAAACGCGTCCCGATACAGCACGGCGGCCGCAGCCGTTTCCACCGCCGATCCGTTCTGAATGCTGGCGTGCGTCAGCCACGAACGCGTTTGGGGAAACAGTCGTTTGCCGTTGTGGATGGACAGAAGATGGCCGTAGGGATCACGTTGGGCCACGAGCTGGCCGATTCGTTCCCAGTCTTCGTCCCGTTTCTGCGTCATAAAATCGAACTCGTTGGCCAGGGACCACCACACGTTGCGAAACGCCGCAAGCCGCGCCACCACGTAACGCACATAGCGGTCATCCTCCAGGGGCGTCATGCGGTCGAACCCCCAGTGTCCGTCGTCGTAGGGATGGAATAGAATCACGTCAGCCTCGATGCCCAGCCGCTGGAGGTCCATGATGCGCCGTTCCAAACGGCGGAAGAACAGCGGGTTGAAACGGGCGGTGTCGAACGCGCCGGGCCGGCCCTCGAAGGGGTACAGATCCGGCTCGTTGGTGTTCCAAGCGTAACGCTTGGGAAACACGCAGAAACGAAGCTTGTTGAACGGGTTGCGCGCCAGCGTCTCCAGGGTCTGTTGCTGCAGCGGCTCCGGCTGATGAATCCACGCGTACACCGTCGTGCCCACCGGGCGAAACGGTCTGCCGTCGGCATAAGCAAAGTGGTGGCGATGGGCCACGCGGACCGGTCCATGGTTACCGGGGCCGGGTGGGTTTACCTCCAGCTCGCCCGACTGCCCATCCAGCTCCGGTACGTTGCTGAGGGTTCGCCACTGCCACCGGCCCGGTCGCGGCGGCATGAACCTTACGCTATATCGGCCATCGCCATCATAAAAGCCCTCCGCCTCCAACATCTCGTAGCCCTGGAGAAACCGCGCCGAAAGACGCACGTCCCAGAAGGGGTTGCCCGCCGAGGGCCCGCGGAGCGCAATTTCGTGCATCCCCCACTGCTCCACCACCGGGGTCGTCGCCTCCGCCGTCGCACGGCCCAACATCCCGCACACAAGCCCGGCCAAAAGCCACGCCCGTCCAAACCCCGAGAACCGGTCGCTGGCCGTCGGGCGCTGTGCAACCGCTCTGGCCTGGTCCTCACCCTCTTGTCGCCCAGCAATGGAAGCGTTCATGCTATGGCACCTCCGCATGGTCACGTTACGATCCCACGGCCGGTAGCCGAACCAGCCACCAGACCGAAGAACGGTCGAGCTGGAGAGTCTCCGCACCGTCCACGGTCCGTTGTCTATCCACCCGGCCTGTCTCCGCGGCCACCGCCCGGACCTGCCAGCGTTCGCCAGTCCGTCCGGGAACGAACCGTGCGTTTCCACTCGTCCAGATCAACCACTGCCGGTCAGGCTCGCCAAGCACCCGCAGCTCCGGGGAACCATGCGGCCAGGGCCGCATTAGGGGCACGGCCCGCAACAGCTCCGGATCCGTGTCGGCAGGCAGTCGAGGCAGCGAGCCCCCGGCACAAAGCCAGGCCCAACGCGCTGCGTCAAAGTCGCAAATCAAGGCCTTCTCGGGAAATCGCTGGCGGTACTCGGCCGCCATGACGGCCAAATCCTCATCCCGCGGACGCCCTCCCGACCAACGACGCTCGAACTGCCGCAGTGTCAAATGCTGACCTCCGGGCGGAGCGAACTCTCCGCGAGCCGTCCGCCACCAGTAACGAAAATCGATCACATCCACGCATCTCCGCAGCTCGGCATCCGCCAGAATGGCGTCCTGAACATCCTTGGGTGCCGATAACACGACCCACGGGTGTTCGCCCGTCTCACGGGCCCAGTGGCGCACCACCTCCAACCAGAACCGCATGAAGCTCAGCGGCCCGGTAAACTCGGCACCCAAGGAATGCAACACGTTGGACCGACTGCGCATGGCCTCCAAGGCCTGTCGGATGTAACTGCGGTGCAAGGGCGCGCGCGCCGGATGGGTCACATCATAAAACTGCTCGGCCATGAAAATGCGCTTGTCCCCCGCATAGGGTGGAGGTTCCGGAAATCCGGTTTCGTTGATGTTGTTGGCACTGCGCCAGGGGAAATCCGCCCAATGAGCCCCTGCCTCGAGCACGTTGTGCTGGAAATAATGCTGATGCAGCAAAGCAAAGCCGCGCGCCTCGCACCGAAGCGCAAACTCGCGCAGCCGGCTCCAGTACCAGGGGTTGAGTCGTGTCAGGTCATAGCGGCTCAGCCCGTCCCAGGCCCGACCCTGACCACTCCGGGCAAAGGGCTGTTCGAAAAACGGTGCCACCACCTCCCCGTCGGCACGCCGCACCATTTGATGATCATCGCGGCGACGGTCGTACCACAGTCCGTGGTGATGCTCGAAGACAGGTCGACCCTGCTGCTCCATCAGAGCCAACACATCGTCCAGCTCGTCCGTCCAACCGGGGCCGACACGACCCGGGACGAAACGCGTCAAGGCCGGCCCATTCAGCTCCGCCTCCCCCGGCCGTAGACTGCCCCGCCACCAGGCGGTTTTCAGAAGGCCGCCGGTCAACAGGCGCCCCTCCACGGTCAGCCAACCATTCATGATCCGCAGGGCCTGGGTCGGGGCCGCTTCCGTTGAAACCACAAGCGGGGCCTCGGTCCATCGAGGCGCCTCCCCGGGTTCGCACGGAATCGGATCCCGTTCAGGTGCCGACTCGATAAAGTTCCGCAGAGAAAAGCCAGGTTGTCGCGCCTCCTGCGTCAGCGTGGCCGCTCGCTCTAGCGTGGGGTTGGTCGCTTCCTCGCGCTCCCGCCCCGGCACCGGTATGCGCGCCACCGCAGGCTGGCCCACCCGCTCACGTAACTGTGCCCACCACAGACTGGGCGGACGAACAAACTCGTTGGATTGTTTCCACAGGCCGTTGCCCTCGAAGGCGCCCCACGAGCCAAACGACAGATTCCACGCATCCGGAGGACTCCAACAGCGGATCACCGATGCTTGGCAATTCCAGAGGATCGAGCCAGCCGCTGCCCACCCAATGGCCCGGTGGTTGCCCGGCAGGAAAGCCAAAGCCAGTCCCCCCCGTCCACGCGCACATTGTCGAACAACACACCGCTGGCCCAGCTTCCCAGGGCGCCGCTGTCGGCATGCGCTTCGATGGCCTGGCATTGCACGAACGCATTCGGCCCGGCCGCGCAGTGCCCCACGCCGAAGTCATGCCGCCCCCGTTCGGCATAACAACGCAAAAACAAGGTTTGCTGACCCGCCGTAAAAAAGGTTTCCCGACGATGCCCGCCGATTTCGGAAACAGGATCCGCCGACACGCAGTCCTGAACGGTGACGCGCCGGGCCGTTTCGAAGACCGCTACCGCCGATCCAGCAAAGTGCCGGAACGTCACTTGTCGCACCCAGGCGTCTTCCACCGATTCCAACGTGATCCCGCACCAGGCATGGTCCTCATCCCACGGCCGTCCCGGATCGTAGGCTGATTCTAGCCGAAGGTTTTCGATGCCCACCTGCTGCAGCCGGCCGGGCCACTCTAGCGACGCCAGCCAGCCACCTCCCATCTCGGATTCCCAAGCCGTCGTGATCGGGACATCCCAGGTCACTTGGTTGCCTTCTACCGCCACCAACGTGCGCTCCCATGCAATGTCGCGGCTGCCCGGCTTCCAGCCGGCCCCGACTCCTCCGCCGAGCTCCTGCATAGCCAGGCGCTCGATCCAGGCCCGAGTGCTCGGGCGGACAAGCAGGACCCGCTGTCCCGGGGCTAGTCCCGTAGCATCTTGGAGTCGACAGCGCGTGGCGCCCACCGGGACGTAACTGTCCGCCACTTGCCAGAGGGCGTTGGTCCGCAATGTCCGATCGCTCTTTCCAGCCACACGCACCAGCGTGCGTCGGTCTGTCCCAGTGGCCAGCAGCACCGTCCCGTCGGCGCCCGGCCCTTGGCCCCGCAACACTACGCCCGAGCTGCGGATGACCAGTTGCCCCGCGATCTCATAGCGTCCCCGCATCAGGAGGATCGCACCCCGCCAGCCCCGCTCATCGGCAGGCCGCTTCGCCAAATCGTCCAACGCCGCCTGAATGCGGGCCGTCTGGTCGCCGGAGCGCGCCTCCAAGACCCAGACGACCGGCACCTCCGGAATCGGTCGGTTGCCCCCGGCATAACCGCAGTGGGAAAAGTCGGGAATCCGGTTTCCAAGGGCATCGGCCTTGTAGACCAGCCGACCCTGAGGGTCCAAACTCACGTCAGGCCCATTCGGCTGGGCTGCACCCAGGGGCTCGGCGATCCACCATGCCAGTGAGAACATTACGGGTAACGCCGGCCAAGTCAGACTTGAGCTCACGGCAGTTTGCACTCGAGTAACCCCAAACGTTCCGCAGCTCCCACGCGCTGGCCGTCGACCCATACTTGGAATCCTGCACCCCGGCCGTAGCGTGTGCCGTCACGGTCCCAGAGGATGGTCAGGGACCGCCCGTGATAGGGAAGGCCGTCCAGACAAAACCAGTCCCACACCTCCTGCGGAAGCAACGGCCGCAATTGCACCGTCGCGTCCGCTTGGGGGACCAGTCCCACCACCCCGGTGATTAGGAGGTCTGCATAGGTGGAGTGGTTGTAATCCTTGCTGCGGTCCGTGCCCCGGTTAATCCAGTCGCCAGTCACTTCGTCATGGTACTCGCCGATCCAGGGCCGACCGCGGTGTCGGTGGCTTCGGGTGTAGGTCAAAAAGGCCTCGAAAAACGTGCGCGAACCAGCAGGCGGATCGGGAACCTCGCGCAGCACACGGGCCAACGCGCCCAGGGTTTGCACCGTGGCAAACGGCCAGACAGCCCCGTCCCATTCGCATCGGCCCACCCCGTGTGACCGAAACCGGGGATGACGTCGCTCCGCCGTGGTCAGCCCGGCCGGTGCCCAAAACCCTTCGGGATCGGTCAGTTGTTTCCAGGCCCGTTCATAACCACGACCGGCCGGCACCAGGCCAAAGCGCCAGGGCAAAAAGCCCGTAGCCTCGCGTGCGTCCGCCAGTTGCCCGTCCTCTCGCAAGGTTTTGAAAAAGCCGGCGCTCTCGTCCCACAGGTTCTCCAGCACCCGTCTTTGCAGTTGTTCGGCCCGCTGTTCGAACCGGCGGACCAGATCCGGGCGGCCTGCGTTTTGGGCCAGGGCTGCCAACGCACGCGCATTGCCGTACATGTAACAGTTCAAGGGCAGCCGAACATGCCGAGCCGTGCGCGAGCCACTGAGCGACTCCTCCATACCGTCGCGTACGTCGAACTGCCAGAACAGGCCATCCGAGCGCAACTGCTCCTGCTCCCAGCGATGGTAATCCTCCACCAGGTCCTCCAACCAGGCGGCTGCGCGCTCGGTAGGTCCCTGCACCAACCACCGCTCGTAGACCGCCGTGGCCAGCCACTGGCTGTACCGGTGCAGGTGCGGCTGCGGTCCACCTTGGTGGCCGCGGAGCCAAAACCCCAGCGTGTCGTCCAAAAACTCCGGATCGCGCAACCACCGACCTTCGGCCATGTGATGGCCCAGGGCGCAACTGATGGTGTTGAACGGTCCCGCATGGCTGACCGGGGGCAAGAACTCCGTGATCACCCAACCGGTCGAGGTGCGGCGCAGGTGCTTGCGAAACACCCACCACCGAAAATAGTAGGTCCGCACCACCTCAGCGTCCGGACACTCGAACAGGGGAATGTGCCGGGCCAACCAGGCCCCGGCCTCGGCGTTGGGAATCTCGTTGGTGACCGTCTCGGAGTCGAGGGCATTGAACTGCTGCACCCACGGTTGAACCAATTCAGGTGAGAGAACCCCGAAAGGCGTAGAGGCAGTGGCCGTGGCGACAAGGACGCAGACCCCTCCGGCCGCCAAGATCCCGCCTCGCCAGAGCCTGCCTGCTTGTGCTGCTGAAGGTGCGACCTGTTGCATGGTGTAGCGGGTGCCAAGCCCGGCGGGTCAGTCGGGGTCCGGAAACTCGCCCACCAACCAGCCCAGATACTCCTCCAAGTTTGTGTACCCGTCCCCGTCGCGGTCTTGGTGGGCGTCGGCTGGATCTGCAGGGTTCAATCCCGCCCGCTGTTCCCATCCATCGGGCATGCCGTCGTCGTCCGTGTCCCACCCCGGAGGCCGGTGGAGCTCAGGGTACTCTTCCCACCCGCCCACGTCGGCCTGGGAATCCGGCAAGCCGGGCAGACCGGTTCGACTTCCGCGGAAGCGGGCCGTGCCGGTACGGACCTCCTCCAGAATGCGGCGATCCAGTTCGTCCTGCACCGGGAAATTGCATCCCACGTTGGCCAGCACATCATGGAAGGCCTCAGCAGCCGAATGGGTGTACACCAAGGGATCGAAGAACGGCTGATCGTACAGGTACTGCTCCGGTGCTTCGCCGGGCCACAGCCGTACCCCGCCCCATTTCTCCTCCGGGCCCACCCGGCCCTCCAACACGTTCCCGGCCACGTGGTAATCCTGCGGCCCAAACCGGGGTACACCCTCCCGTTGGGGACGCAGCATCCAGAACCATTCCGTGGCCGGCCCGGGTTTGTAGTAGTTGTTCACAAACTGCACCCGCGCAGCGCCGCCGTCCGTGGTGCGATGATGCCAGTTGTAGACCACGTTGTTCCGGATATCCAGCCAGCCGGCATGCCGACCGCTCTGATTCAGTCCACCAGCCAGGCTCCAGTTACGCCCGGCGCAATGCGCCAGCAGGTTGTGATGGAAACTGCCGATCTGGCCGCCAATGCTGGCGGCATACCCGTGCCGTGTGCCCGGCGGATACTTGCGGTGCCCGGCCTCGTTGAGGGCTTCCGCAATCAGGGTGCGTTGCAGCGTAATGTTGCGCGCACCGCGCGAGCTGAAGGCCTCGTCCAGTGTCCAACTGATGGAACAATGATCCACCATGCAGTGATCGCTCGAGGCCAGGCCCATCCCATCCAGGGTTTCCCCAGAAATGTCACCCGGCCGCACACGAATGTACCGGATGATGACGTCGTGCGTCCCCAACACGCCGAAATTGTAACCGCGCAAACAGATGCCCTTGCCCGGCGCCGTTTGCCCCGCCACGGTCAGGTAGGGATGGCGTACGACCAGCGGCGACTTCAACGTAATGAGCCCGCCGACATCGAAAATCACCGTCCGCGGTCCTTCGGCCTCCACGGCCGCCCGCAAACTGCCGGGCCCGCTGTCGTTGAGGTTCGTCACCTTCAACACCCGTCCCCCGCGACCGCCCCGAGCAAACGCTCCATACCCCTCCGCCGTGGGAAAGGCCCGGTGCCTCAGCCGAAATCGCCACACTTCGCCCCGGACCACCTCCCCCTGCGCATCCTCCTGGTCCACGCGCCAGAAATACTCCGGGAAATGAGTCAGGCCAGTCACACGATATTCCGCCCGAATGATCCGCCCCAGGTAGACTGGATCGGCTGGACCGGCCCCGACCACAGCAGCGCGGTTGGTCCCGAAGTAAACGTGATGCGCCACAGCCCCCGGTCCGGGTCTCCATCGCAGTGTCACCGTGCCTCCAGTGTCCGCCGCCACATGTTCGTTGTCTCGCTCCGGCCAGGGACGGCCGGCCTGCCGGGCCGGATCGGGCACGTTGATCGCCAATCCGTTCAGAAGGAGCGTGCCTGCCGGTGGGCCTTCTCCTAGAGGCCGCAACTGGATCGTCACCGGTGTCTGGTCTCGTACGTTGAACTCGACGCGGGCCGTGGCCACCTCGTCGTCGTGACGCACCCGGTGGGAAGGCCGAAACGGGCCTGCCTCCGGTCGTCCTTCCATCCACAACATAAATGCTGACGGTGAATTCGTCCGTGGTTCATTGTGCCAGGTGGTCAGTGAATGCCTACCAGGGGGCAATCCCTCCAAGACGATCTCCAACACCGCCGTATCCGCCGGGCCAGCCACCCACAGACCGTCCGATCCCAAACGAACTCCCTCATCCAAGAAGCCCTTGACCCACAAAACCTCCAGGCGGTTCGATGGGTGCGTCCTCAGGGTAATTTGAACCGGACCAAAAGACTTGGCGGCTTTCAGTCCCGCCTCCCAGGGCCAACTTTCCCACCCGGGGGTTTGCACGTCCCGGCGCGGCTCCGGCGGATTCACATCCACCCTCACCACGGGCTCCGCTGAAACCACCCCGATCACCCCCGCAACACCCAGCCCCCAGAGCAAACCCGACCACCGGCCTGCTGCGCACACCACCCGGTTCCGAGGGCGAAAGCCGCAGGTCATTGGTCGGTTCCTGGGAGCACCCCCGTCCATCGGGCCGAGCCCGGTCGGTTACGGCTGGACCAACCGGTAGAAGACCGCCTCGGCCTCGGGTGATAGCTGGATCGTGAACCGGTTGGTGTCTTGGGAGCCGGCCACCGGCACCCAATCCACCGGGTCCAGGCTCAGCCCGTTGGTCAGGGATCGCACCTGTTGCTGTAGAATCCAGCCCCGATGCGTCTCCGGCCAACTCAACGTGAGCTGATTGCCGGCGAGCGACACGGCCATCTGCGGCGGTTCCAAGGGCGCTGCCACGATCCGGACGATCCCGTTGGTGGCCAGCTCGCTGCCGTCCCAACGCATCCCGGGCCCGGGCGATTCCGGCTCGAACCGGAAGTCGATGTTCGGATTTAGCGGGGTGTTGGGCAGGTTGAAGTTGTTGCTGATGATCAGGAAACTCTGGCCTACCGCGAAAGGCACGGTACCGGTGTTGGTCATGGTGATGATTCCCCGAATGTTCCCAAACACGTCCACCGCTACCACATCGTGGCGCGCCGGATGATTCAGATCCACCTCGATCACCAGTCGCGCACCCGGGTTAAGGTCAAAGCGACCTTCCACGGAGAACACTCCGATGCCATTTCCGGGTGCAAACACGCCGCCATTGTTGATGGCAAGCCGACCGTCGGCCCCCAGATTGTAACCATCCGGATCGCTAACCACCCCTTCCCCGGTCAGGGTCCCGTTGATGTTGAGCCGCGCCGTGGTGTTAAGGAACCGTCCATCGAGCACGAGCGTCGCCCCCGTTTCGACCGTCGAAGTCCCCACGGCATTGACCGTGCCCGTGATGCGGGCCGTGCCCGCCGCCAACGTCACCGGCCCATTGATCGTCCCACTGCTCTCGAAAGAGCCGCCCTGAATCAGGATGCCGTTCGCGATCGTCCCCGAGCTCACCACCGTGCCGGAGGAACTCAGTCCATTGATGGTCCCGGCAAAGTTCAGCACTCCCGCGGGCCCCACCGTGGTGGTGCCCACGGCACCGCGGCCCTGGACTTGGCCCTCCTCCAGTGCCAACGGCAACTGACTGGTGGCATCCATGATCAAGGTGCCGCTCCCCCGCTTGGTCATCTGGCTGGTGCCGGCAATGGTGCCGCCGGCAAAGCTGTAAGTCTTGACCTGGTTGGTCACCAGCACCGGCCCGGGTGCCACCGTGCCCACCACCGTGACGGTCGTCGTGCCCAGGGCCGTGTCGTCAAAAACCACGGGCGCTCCATTGAGAAACCGCGCATTTCCCCTCCAGTTGGCCGTGTTCTGATCCCACAGCCCGTTGACCGAACCTTCCCACACCACTTCGGGCGGCGGATTGGTATCCACCACGGCCACCACCAGTTTCCGGGCCGGATCGTCTAGCAAGTACCCGTAAAAGCCCGCCGGGAGCTCCAGCGCAAGATTGGCCGCCGCCGTGTCGTAGGCAATCAAGGGGATTTCCACCGGAACCTGGACCAAATTCCGGATCTCGGCCAACTGAATTTGATTGCCCGTGCCCGTAGCAGTGAAATTGGTCACATACACATACGGCTCCGTACGTGCCCCGTCCGCATGGAGGGTCAACCGACCGCCGTTCAAAATCAGGCGCGCCAGCTTTTTCTGCGGATTGGCTACCGTGTTGGACAGGATCAGGTGGCCACCATTGGTCACCACCAGTTGGTTGTCCCCCGATAGACCGGCCGGGCCACCGACCTCGACTCGATTGATCATGGCCGTGCCCCCGGGACCCACAAAGAGGCGACCCCATGTGTTCCACGGCTCGCCTCCCGGATTGGTCTCTGTATTGTAACCCAGCTCCAGCACCTCATTCACCCGGAAGACCGCCGTGTTGCTGATCACCAAGGTGCCCTGGCAATAGCCCCGATAGACGCCGGAGTTGGTTCGCGTTCCCCCGTCCTGGAACCCCAACACCGCCCGGTTCACGTCCACAATCCCGCGCCCCACGAACATCTGGCCCTGAAAATTGGGATCCCCATTCAACAGCGGACGATCGCGCGCGATGTAAAACAGATCCGCCAGAATGTCCACCAGACCGTTGTTATCCCCAAAGTACAACCAGCTCTTGATGTTGCTGACCCCGCTACCCGGACCGCTGTTGTCCGACACCGCAAACACTTTCATCCGCCCGCCGTCCAGGTTCCGGAAAATGGCCACCGGATTGTCGCCGGCAAAGGCGGGATTGAAACGGACCCGGCCCTGCTGATTGGCCCCAATGAAGCAAATGCTCTCCATGTAAAACTCATTGTAAGCGCCCAGATACAGGTCCCGGATCTGCGTCGTGCCCGAAATCCCGCTCCGCATATAGGCCATGGAAAAGATCCGGCGCTCGGGGTTTTGGTAGTCCTCCGGGTCGGTGTAACGGGCGCGAATGAGGTTCGTGCGCGCCAAATACACATTGGGCACAAACCGGCGCGGGATCCCGCCGTAACCGTTTTGCAGCAAATTCCAAAGTTTGGAAAACTGGCATAATCCGCCAGCCCCACCCGGTGCACATCCGCCACCAGCACACCCAACGCCGACAGATCCACCGTGTGCGTGATCTGATTGTCCAGCGTGATGGCAATCTCCGCCTGTTCATTGCTCACCACCAGGGCTGCCTGCGGCCCGACAAACGTAACGGTGGGCCCATTGCCCAGGCCGGCCCACTCGCTCACATAGTCCCGCAACAGGCGCAACCCCAGCGGGCCCACCACCCGTAGGGTCCGGCCCGATGCGATCGACAGCGTGTGAAACCGTGTGGTGTTGGTAGTGGCAAATCGCAGCGATCCCACTGTCACGTCCTGGTCCACCACGATGTTGGTAAACAGCGCCGTTTGCCCACCCAAATCACTGAAAACAATATCCGCCCCCTCCGGCGGCACCTGGCCTCCCACCCAGTTGGCCGGCGAGGACCATTGCCCCTGCACCTGATCCTGCCCATTCCAGATGTGAGCCACCTGCAAGGTCAAAATCAGATGATTGGTGGCGCCACCGGCCCCCTGCAGCCGAAACGGATACTCCCCTTCGGCCACGTTGTCCCATTGGAGCGTCACCAGCACCGGACCGGAAGCCGTCAGACTCGTGGGGTTGACCGTGGCGGTGGCTCCTGGGGGCAGACCTTCCACACTCACTGTCACCGACTCCGACACGCCGGTGAGCACTGCATAATTGGACCAAACCACGGAGCCGGAGGACCCCACCGGCACCGTCTGCCGTAGCTGGGCCGTGCGGAAATGGACCGTCTGCGCCGAGGCCCCCTCCACCATCCCCAAGAGCACTGCCATGCCCACTACCAAGGACCACCGCCGTACAGCCTCGCACTGCGTCCGCACCTGGCCCCTTTCCCCACGCATAGCCACCGAGTTGGGCGTCATCATCATGCCTCCTGTCGAATCAGATTCATGGTTGAGTCTCATACGCTGAGCTCAGTCGGGAGAAAACCACACGGACCCGGGGCGGCGGTTCTAGCGCTCAGCTGTAGGGCAACCGATCGTTCAACCAGAGATAATCGGGATTGCCGCGCGCTGGTACGTTGCGCTCCACCACACCCTTGACCACGGGACGTTTGGTACCCGGGTGCGTCCATTTGTGCACCTCCGAGTGACCGTCCGCAAAGGAGAAGTTGGCTCCGCCGCCCGCATGGTAACTGGCTGGCAGGTTCCGGAACACCGCCGTGGCCAACGTCGCTCCCGCCACCGAATGGAACACCGCATCGTCAATGCTGCCCGGATGCTCGTCCAACGTCACAAAAGTCATAGCCGGTCCCGGCTTGACCAACTGGGTCACCTTGGTAAAGCCGCGCTCCGGGTAAATCCGGTCATAGGGATTGGGATTGTACACGGTCACGCTGATTCCCCCCAGAAAGGCATTGCCGGCAATGCTCAACACCCGGGGCCCGTTGTCGGAAGGGACCGTATCGGCGGGGCACTTGTAGACCCCCGGCTGCTGCACATAAGCCCCCAGCAGCGATTGCTGCGGATCTACCAGCTTCCAGGCATTGGTGTTGTCCGGGTTCATCCCCCAGTCGACCCCGTTGGCGACCAGCTTCGGCGGCATGCGGTCATCATTGTCCGCCACATACAACATCCAACCTGTCATGATCTGCTTGGTGTTGCTCAGACAGGCAATGGCCTGTGCCTTGCCCTTGGCCCGCGACAGTGCCGGCAACAACATCCCCGCCAAAATGGCGATAATGGCGATGACGACCAGAAGTTCGATCAGAGTAAACCCGCGCCGGCAAGACGGGGGCCCGCCCGGCCTGGACCCGTTCTGCAGAAACCCGCCAAACCCTTCAACAACGCCACCCATGGAGAGAGCCAATTTCACAAGTGCACCGTTCGTTAAGAAGAAGGACCGGATCCGGCTCCGGCATCCCGTGGCCCGTGGCCGCCCCTGTCCTGCACACCGACAGCAAATTCTCCTGCTGCCGGGCACCTCCCTCCGGCAGTTGCGCCGCTGGACATGGGCGGAACACCAAGACCACGGTTCCAATATAGGCCATGGAAGGGAAAGGGGGTAATGTGAATCGCGCCAAAAGGTTTGCGAATCCTGACAACAAGGCCGGGCATTTTCCGCAAACCGCAGCGACGAGGCTTGCTCCGGACCTTGTTGGAGCGGCATCTTGGCTGCCGGCCCCAGCCCGCCCGGCAGGGAAATCCCTGAGGCCCAAAGCCTCGAGGCGAGCCTTGTGCCAATCCAGCGGAACGATTCATGGAACCGGTTTTCAAGACTCGGCTGCTGCGAACTGACAGCCCGCATCACTTCAACGCGGCTGTGCAGGAGGCCGTGAGCCTGCTTCGTCAGGGCCAGGTGGTTGCTTTACCCACCGAAACGGTCTACGGCTTGGCGGCCAATGCGCTGGAACCGGGGGCCGTCCGCAAGGTATACGTCATCAAGGGGCGGCCTGCCAACAATCCGCTCATTGTCCACGTGGTCTCCCTGGACATGGCTCGCAGTTGCGTGACCCACTGGCCCGAGACGGCGGAGGCGTTGGCCCGGGCCTTCTGGCCCGGACCGCTCACACTGGTACTGCCCCGGGCGAGTCACATCCCTTTGGAGGTCACCGGCGGCGGTCCCACGGTGGCTATCCGGTGGCCGGCCCATCCGTTTATTCAGGCGGTCATCCGGGAGTGCGGATTTCCGTTAGCCGCGCCCAGCGCCAATCTGGCCAACCGCCTCTCCCCCACCACGGCCGAACATGTGCTGGCCCAGTTGGGCGGGCGTATCCCGCTGGTGGTTGACGGCGGCCCCTGCCCAGTCGGCATCGAGTCCACCGTGCTGGACCTCGTCCATAAACCGCCGCGGATCCTGCGTCCCGGGATGATCCACTCCGAGGCTTTGGCCCCTTTGCTGCCGTCCTTGGCCGTTACTGGCGACCCGTCGACCGGGCTGCAGCCTCCAGCCAGCCCCGGGCTTTTTCCCAAACATTACGCGCCCGGCGCTACGGTCAAAGTCCTCGCTTGGGAAGATACGACCGATCTGTGCCAGCAATTACACCGCATCGGTATCGAGCCCCGGGCAGTCCATGTGCTGGCGCACACCTGCATTCCTCGAACCGACTCCTTTGCGGACGTTTGGGTTTTGCCCCGCGACCCGGCGGCCTACGCCCGGGCTCTCTATGCCACGTGGTACCGCTGCGACCAGGTGGGAGCGCAATGGATCGTCATGGAGGCGGTCCCAGCCGGGCCGGCCTGGGCGGGGATTGCCGATCGGCTCCGCCGTGCCCAAGGGCTTGGCCCGGCGGCCTCCTGAGGCACATTCCCATGATCCGCTTCGGCTGCACGGCGTTTGCCGGTCCTGTTTCCCATTTGCAGCACTGCGGCTTTCTGATTAACTGGGCGTATGAACAGATGGTTGATCCTAGCCTGCATGCTGAGCTGCTGGACCTGGAGCGCTGCCCCCGGGGCGGCCCAGGGTCGCGTTGCCACCGTCGACCTAACCCGCGTTTTCGACAATTACTGGAAAACCAAGGAAGCCGAGGCCACCCTCAAAAAGCGCGGGGCTGAACTGGAGCAGGAGCACAAGAGCATGATCGAGGAGCTGCGCAAACATAACGAGGAATACCAGCGACTCCTGGCCTCGGCCACTGACCAGGCCGTGTCCGACGAGGAGCGGGAACGTCGCAAGCAAAGCGCCGAGGCCAAACTCAAACAAATGCGTGAGTTGCAGGAATCCATCGCCCAGTACGAGCGCCAGGCACGCGCCACCATCGAGGAACAGCGCAACCGGATGCGCAACAACCTTCTCAGCGAAATCCGCACCGTCATACAGTCCCGAGCCAAGTCTGCCGGATACGCCCTGGTGATCGATATCTCAGCCGACTCGGCGCGGAACACGCCCATCGTCCTTTACCACAGTGGCGACAACGACATCACCCAAGCGGTGTTGGACCAGCTCAATCTGAACGCACCCGGAGCCGCGGCCGCTCCATCCACCAGGCGTTGAGTTGCCTCCAACCTGCCGACCACCCGTCCTTACCCCGACAACCCAAACGTCTGCCTTATGCCCGTCCATCTGCCCCCTCTTAGCCGGCGAGCCTTCCTGCGCCGACTGCTCCTGGCTGGCCTGGCCCTCGGGACAGGGCACCGTCTTCGGGCGACTTCATGGGATCGACGGGACCTGCACCTGTGGGCCCTGATGGCCGACACCCACATCGCTGCCGAACGTAGCCGCATGCATGGTGGCATCGCCATGGCGGACCACTTGAAGGTGACGGTGGATCAAGTCTTGGCTCAACCGAGCCGGCCGGGGGGCTGCCTGATCGCCGGAGACCTCGCTTATAGCCAGGGCGAAACGGGCGACTACCAAGTGCTGAGCAGCCTGCTTGCGCCTCTGCGCGCCTTCGGAGTTCCGGTTCACCTGGCCCTGGGCAATCACGATCACCGCGACCGGTTCCTGGAGGCGCTCCCTTGGGCTGTCCGACCCGATCGGCCCTTGCGCTCCTACTGCTGTGCCGTGGTGCCCTCGCCTCGCGCCAATTGGTTCGTACTGGATTCTCTCGAGGAAACCCTGGTCACCCCCGGCCGCCTCGGTCCCGAGCAGCTGGCCTGGTTGGCCGGGGCACTGGACCAACGCCGGCGCAGACCGGCCATCGTGGTCCTTCATCACCACCCCGACCTCGCGCCCAAGCGACTCGGACTGAAGGATACCGAAGCCTTCCTAGCCGTGATCCGGCCTCGCACTCAGGTGAAGGCCTGCGTCTTCGGCCACACCCACCGTTGGGGTTTGGCAGAAGACGAAAGTGGCATTCACTTGATCAACCTGCCGCCCACCGCCTACGTCTTTCGCCCCGAATTCCCCTCCGGTTGGATCCAGGCACGTCTGCGGGCGGATGGCATGGACCTCCGCCTCTGGTGCATAGACGAGCGGCATCCGCAGCACGGCCAAACCGCCAGCCTCTCCTGGCGACCGGATTGAACACGCCCCGGTTCCCCCGCGCCTGCGCGGCACCCGCTCCCGGGCTTCCACGAACCCCGAGGCGACCGCGCGCATCCTACCGCAAAAACCGGTCCTGCCTGCCGTTACAAGCCCCGCACCTCCCAGCCCCGACGGTAAGTGCGGCGGACATACCGGTTGGCCTCGGACAGATTCCTGAACCGCAGATGGGTTGCATCCCATTCCAGGGTGGTGTTGGGGAAACGAGTGGCCACGCACCCGAGTAACACCGTCTCGGTCAGGGGGCCGGAGTACTCGAAACCGGTCGTGGTCCGGTCATTGCCACGCACGGCCTCCAAAAACTGCGTGTAATGATTGGCGCTCTCGACTGTGGGCATCCGCAGATCTGCGAACTGCTTGCGTGGAAACAGCTTCGGCATTCCGATATGCGGCAACAGCATGGCCCCGCGCGTGCCGATGCACAGTGACCCTTGCCCTGGCCAATCCTCGGCCTCTAGCACGGCCTGGACGTCACGGGAAGGTCGCTGGTTGCCGTCGTACCAGGTCACGGGCAATGTCGACTCGGCCGTGTAGGCGGTACCGGGAAAGATGTAGTGAATGCGTGCGTTGGAGGCCCAGTTCCAGGCATTGGGCGCGGGACCTTCGGACCGCACGGTCAAGGGCGCCGTCAGCTCCAAGGCGTTGAACACCGGATCCAAAATGTGGCAACCCATGTCCCCCAGCGTACCGGTGCCAAAGTCCAACCGCCGCCGCCAGTTGCCCGGATGGTAGTAGCCCTCACCGATGTAGGGTCGCCACGGCGCTACCCCCAACCAGCCGTCCCAGTCCAAGCCCGCCGGCACGGGGTCCGTGCGCTGCGGCTGCGGCGTTGGGTCCCCCCAATCCTTGTCACTCCACACATGGACTTCCCGCACCTTGCCAATGATCCCGCTGCGGAGCAGCAACACCGCCGTCCGATATTCGCGCAGGGAGTGAATCTGGATCCCCATCTGGGTAACCAGCCCCTTCTGTCGCGCTACCCGCGTCAACTGGCGGGCCTCATACAGGTCGTGGGTCAAGGGTTTCTGCACGTACACGTGTACGCCCCGCGCCAGGGCGGTCATGGCGATGGGCGCGTGCATGTGATCCGGCGTCGAGACGTTGATCGTGTCCAATTCTTTCTCGGCCTCCAATAGGCGGCGCCAGTCTTGGTAAATCCGCACGCCCGGAAATTTTTGTCGCCAAGCCTCTGCACGCGGCAAATCGACGTCGGCTACCGCCACCAACCGCACAAACGGATGATGGACGATGCTGGTGAGGTCGCTGGCTCCCATGCCCCCGGCCCCAATGCAGGCGTGCAGGATGGTTTCCGAGGGAGGCACGCGCCGCGCCGTGCGCGGAGCCGCGCAGCCTGCCCAGCCCAGGCCCGCCGCTGCCGCAGCCACCCGCTGCAAAAACTCGCGTCGGTTCAGCCTCTTGCCACTCATGACTGTTCGCCTCCCATCAATTCGGCAGCTCGCGCACCCAGAGTTCTCGGAACCAGACCGGCGTGGCATGCGCCTGCAGCTCGATCGGCCCGGCCTCCGGCAGCGGTTGCCCACGGTTCCAGTAATTCTCCAGCGGCGTGTCCTCCACCACCAATTGATCGTTCAGAAACACATGAACCCGGTCGCCTAACATCAGGATGCGGAATCGGTTCCATTCCCCAACGGGCCGATCGGCACGCAGTCGAGGCCGCGCCGGATGTTGTTGGTTGTTGTAAAGTCCGCCCGAGCCGGCCTCGCGCCCGCCACTGACCGGTGGCGTAAAAGGGTCCCAGATCTGGACTTGCGGCACCCCCCGCAGATAAATGCCGCTGTCACTGTTCGGGGCGATTCTCCACTCGCAGACCAGCTCAAAATTGCGGTAGTCCCTCGCCGTGCAGAGGTTGTCGAATCCCTTGCCGCGGTAGACCAGCACTCCGTCTTCCACCCGCCAGTTTGCCCGCATCAATGCATCTGCTCGGGCCTGGGCTGCCGCCCGCTCGGTTTCCGACATTTTGGCCCACTCCCGCGGATCCACCCAACCCCGCCAACCCGTCAAGTCCCGACCGTTAAAGAGCCTGAATCCTTACCGACCAGGGTAAAAGGTTCACCCGGAGGGTGAACAAAATACCGGTCGGGGCGGTCTAATCTGGCATGGCCAAATTCATCACGCT
>Ga0209017_10000867_pt1 | contig 26710 bp, 23 predicted proteins | sample YNPBryunderm2012_FD_185812 | JGI IMG/M metagenome (GOLD analysis project Ga0209017, IMG submission 185812) | Anoxygenic and chlorotrophic microbial mat microbial communities from Yellowstone National Park, USA - YNP Bryant MS undermat 2012... ...
CACCAATCCCACCTGGTGGTACACCAATCCCACCTGGAGGTCCTGCAGATGAGCCGCCGCCTGGAGGAAAGCGTGGAGGATTCCCACCTGGTGGATCCACAACTGCTCCTGAACCATCATCCGGCCCTCCAGGAGCCGTAGCACCTGGATAGCCAGGCGGGAAAGGAGAATTGCCACCTACACCGGGCGGAACGAAGCCCCCACTTCCTATCGGTCGTCCTCCCCCACCAGGAGGCGTAAAGTTTGGTGGACCACCTCCCGGCGGTATCCCGGGAGGCACAGCTGCCCCAGCACCTGGACCACTGCCACCGCCGGGAACACCCGTGTTGCTACCATCAGCCGGGGGCGCATTGCTCTCATTGCTGCCAGTTGTCGAGGCGGAACTGGTACCGGAACTGTTTTGGGCACTGTTCTGTTTACTGTTATTTCCAGTAAACAGGAAGACGGCTCCCACGATCAGCAGCACCGCCAGCAGACCACCCCCACCGATGGCCGCGATGAGAAGGGTGTTATCTCCCGATGATTTCTTCTTGGTGCCACGACGAGGCCGCTCATCCTCGTCTTGATATCGGACAGCAGGAGACTGCGGCCGTGTCTTCGCCCGCTGGGATACGTTCCCTGCTGCAGCCGGTGAACCCTTCGCTCCACCATTCGCTACCGCTGTAACGACTGCTGGAGCAACCGTTCTCGCAGGGACTTGTATCTCAGTTTGACACGTTGTACACCGGATCCGTTTTCCCGCCAGGTGATCCGGTAGCTGTAAGCTGGCCTTACAACCAGGGCAGATAACTGGAATAGCCATGGGTTTCCTCACAACGAAAGCGGAACTCGATTCCTCTGGTTCCTCAAGGGAAAGGCCGGCAGCACTAATTTTTAAGACGTAGCAACCCTACCGAGCGTTTTACATTATGACGTAGCAGCACCACCGAGCGTTGGCAAAATCACGACCGAGCTAATCTATTGTTCTCAGCCTACTGCATCGTCCTGAAGATTGCAACGGGGCAAACAAAAAACGTTACATAATGATGCCCAAGGTCCTGTTAACCCTTTGGGAACGCTGAGAGGCGTACTTTCCTCCCCAGCCGTTCCCATCTCGGTTGGGTCTCTTGGTCCCGGCCCGGCCTCTCATTTACCAGCCCTGCAAGAGTAGATAGCACCATAATCAGTAGAATGGCCCTCACCTCGGTCGCTCCAGGAATGCAGGGGCGGCATTCAGTTGGAGAAAATTACGGACACAGGCTCTTGAGAGGCCTCTTCAGGCAGTGAGGTAAGACGGCGCCTCTTCCTGGTGTTTTCGCCAACGCCGTAGGCTATAAAACAGGAGGCCGACAGCTGCCACTATAGCCACAATCCCCGCTGGTTCCGGTACTGGCACCAATTCATAGAGGCCGGCGGTTGAGGTGGTCAAAAAAATGCCGCCGCTGGGAAATCCCACAAAACGAACGGCCGCAAGGAAACTGCTATACTGTTGGTTGGGATTCTCCCCGATATTGCTGAAATAGACACGTCCCTCGGTGCCCGGTTGAAAGATGTCGCCGGACCAACCGCTAACGATGAGATTACCACTAGGTGTCCCGCTGATGCCCGTGAATGTCAGGCTGTGTTGTCCTCGGGTCAGAGCGATAGTCGAGGTACTGGCCAGTTCCAACGCACCCAGAATGTCGCTATGCCCCACCCCTTCTCCCGTGCTGAGCGTTCCACCTTGCAGTCGGACCGTACCAGCGTCGGGCAACTGATGATCCGCGGCCAGCAACACCGTACCACCACTGGCTAGGGTCAAGTTCCCGCCGAGGGCATTCTGACCTGCGGTTTTATTCAGCATCAGGATACCCCCGCTGACCGTTGTTGTGCCACTGAAGGTATTGGCGGAGTTGCCGCTGATTTCCAGGAGGAAGTTTCCGAGTTTGGTCAGACCACCCGTCCCGCTAATGGTGCCGCTGAGTGTGATACGACCGGAACCATCCCCTTCCACAGTCAAACCTGTCCAACCACCGCCAGCGGTGGTATTGGTCACAACAATGTCGCTAGCGATGATGAATGCACCACTTCCTTGCTGGATAATCTTCGGGGCAAGAACACTGGGGCTGCCGTCGCTGTTGACTCCAAAGATCAGAGAACCGCCCGTGATGGTATTTGCGGCGGTCGCACTGCTGTTCAAGTTCAACCGAGCCAGTCGAACCGAACCGATATCGTTCGTGGCGGTATACCCTGTGCTCCCACTTCCCCCAAAGTTGAGCACGATGTTCGAGGTCACCTGGGCATAAGGTGGCAGGACAGGGGCAGGATTGGAAAAACCGTATCGATTATACCACTGATTATTCAGATAAACGATCCCCGACGAGGAGCGCCAGCGGGAATTGCTGACGTTGAGATTGCTGCCCGAGACCCCATCCAGCCAGTTTCCTGTGGTGTTGTTCCACTCGTAAACATTCCAGCCGATATCCAGGAGCATCGCAATTTCGTAATTGAGCAACCGCTTCACGCGATTGGGGGGTGTCGAGTAGTACATCAGGGCGTTGGTGTCATTAACATGGCTCACGCTCGACCCATCACGATAAGGGTTGGGGGCGTACAAGGGGATAGCAGCTCCATAAACTTCCTTACTATAAGGGCCAATAAAAAAGAGGCCACTGTTGGGGTCATTTCCCGATGTAAACACGGAAGAGTTCCCAACAAAGGACGCATAGTTCGGACTGTTTATATCCGTATTGAAAAGTGCACTGGCATTGCTGCCACTTCCTTGGTAAAGATAACGGTCATAGACAGCATAAATATCGGGCGTCCCTGGGGTCCGGTCCGCCAAGCCCCGCCCTTGAACATCCGTCAAACTTAGAAACCCAACACCATGCACCAGTTCATGAATGGCCACGGAGACCATGTCGTATTTGTTCGAGGCCGGAGATTGACCCACATAATTCCAGCCATAACTGAAGTTAAAATCCCCCTTTCCATCGACACCATTGGAAGGACGTGTGTTGGTACGAGCCGCTTGATAGATACCGCCGTTTTGAAAACTGCCATTGCTATGGATTACAAACTGACTGGGACCGAAGGAGGCCAAATAGCCAGCACCACTGGGAGCGGAGCGGAACTCGATATTCACGGTCCCGCGTCCATCCAGCACGGTGTTCAGATACTGCGTGGCAGCAAGGATCGAATCCCGGCGAAGTTGTCCTTCGATTGGGTCATAAAACCCCGTCCCCTCAGGATCAGCGTAGGTGATATTCCAGGTGATTTGGGCGGTCAAAGGGGCGCACCACACCAGAATCCCTGTCAGTGACCATGCCGGCACAACCAGCTGCCGCCTCATGGTGATGTTTCCTTACTTTCACTTCCAAATCAGAAGAAGTTACCGAGGTATGCGAGTCATGCAAGAAACATTGGAATCGAATTTTTAGCTTACACTTCACCATCCTTATGGCCAAGAGGTCTTTGAGGGAAATTCCAAAAAATCGGCTCCTGGAATATCGGGCCCGGTGGACACCCTCAGCTCATAGCGGACTCAGCTCATAGCGGAATGAGCGGCGAAAGTTTGCTCGATAGCCACCCCAAGGGAGGGAAGCTAAAAGTGGGTGTCCTCAGCTCATAGCGGAATGAGCGGCTGGCCCGTACGAGGTGGGTCATAAAGGTGCCGTGAAGGACAAAGGCTGGACCCGGGAGAAACCGTCGGGACATCCGGAGCAACCGGTCTATCAAGGATTGCGGGCATAACGTTCGATCAGGACCCGGGCCGTTTCGGGCCGCATAATGGCGGGGTCGGGCATTTCCCCACGGCGGAGCATTTCCCGCAGGGCGGTGCCGCTGATGTTGACCGGTTGCCAGCCGCGGTCGGCATATTCATCGACGAGAGCGACGCGTCCCAATTCCTTGTAGTAGGCAGCAAAACCGACTTTGAGCGGTTGGATCAGCAATTCGCCGCGGAGTTGGTCGAAGATGCGTTGGGCCGCCAGGGGATCCCAGATGTCGGTTTTATCGTCGTAGGGCGCGTCGGCATGTTTGCGACCGATGATGATGTCGGTGAAGCCATAGTTTTGCCGATAGATGGCGTGCATAACTGCTTCTTTGGGACCGGCATAGAACATTTTGATATCGAGGGCGATCAGGAGCACATGGTCGTGAAATTTGCGACCCAGGCGTTGCCAGAGTTGCTCATCGATGTCGCCCTGGCCGAGGGCGTGAGAGTCGATCAAGGCGCGGTAGGTGCGGATGCGGGTAGCAGCATCGACGTCGTCGCTTTTGGTCTCTCCGACAAGCGGATTGAGGACGGCACCTGCGAAATAACCGGCGCGGGTGAGGCGCTCCAAACCCACCACCAGAGCATACTCATGGGCCCGATGTAAAGCGTTGCGTGTTTGGAAGGCTACGATCCGTTCCCAGCCCTTTTGCTGAAACAGAGCACGAGTTTCGCGTGGGGTGAGGATCAAATCCCCGTATTCCGGGTGCTTGGGCTGAGGCAGTGCCCAAATGTCGCCTCCGACCAGATAGGTCCTTGGATCATGATTGGCGATCCGCGCCCCCGGATGATCCTCACGCGGGGTACCATAGACGCTGTGATTGTACTTTTTCTTGTCCCAGGGATACACATCCTGGACTTCGATCACGCCCACGCACTGGCCGCGCTCATTAACCAGGGGATGTTTGCTGCCGGTGTTCAAGTGCCGGGCAACACGTTCCTCAACGGGGAAAGCCAAGGGGATGGTCCAGGCATACTTGCGGCCCTGGCGGATGATCACCTGCTCCTCCAGCACACGGTGGTATTCCTCCCGTGTCATCGGACCGGTCAGAGGCGACAATGCCCCGTCCGCTATGCGATAAAGCGTGGATAGATCCGCATCGGAAACTACAATCTCATGCGTGGAAGGCGGATCCAGTACAGCAACCGTCCGGTTGATCGGTTCGGCTACACCACCATGAGGCGGGATCAATTCGGGCATGGATTCCTCCGTGAATTTCGAGGATACGATCCAGTAGCGTTATCGGCACACCAGGGAAGGGTCGTTGACACACCCTACCGACAGCGTATAGCAGACCGCGGCATTTTCCCACGCTTGCGCAACAGTTTATTTCCCGTTTCTAATATTCCCCGTTTCTACAGCGAAGAAGGGAATCAAATGACGTACTGGGGACCTTCGCATTGGGCCACCAGGTCCGCAAGCGTCATGTGCTTGAGCACATCTTCCTCCGCCTGACGGACTCGCAGCCAGACAGTCTGCAATTGACGGAAAAAGGGACTGAGCTGGTAGCGTCCATCCTGAGTTTCCGGTTTGGGGGGTGGGTCCGTGACCTGCAAGATATCGTAGAGGGTAATCGTTTCCGGGGACCGACTGAGAGTATATCCTCCGGCCGCTCCCCGTGTGCTTTCCACCAGACCGGCATACTTGAGAGCTAAAAGAATTTGCACCAGAAACCGCTCCGAGATGTTGTGTCGCTGAGCGATGTCCGCCACACGTATGGGACGTTTTTCCGCATAGCGGGCAGCCAGTTCCAACATGGCAACACAAGCATATTCAGCTTTGGCAGATCGTTGCATAGCAGCGTACATGTAGGGCGAAAACCAAGGGATACATACCCATCACCAAGCCTTTATGTACGTCGTCCTGACCAGGTACGGATGATCTCACAATATCTGATCTACAAGGAACAAGTGCTCCTACAGGGGAACAAGTGATCTCAAAATCGTACCTATTCCCATCCCCCTGTAATGGCCCCCAAGCAGGTGGTTCCCACCATCCGCTCAGGCCTAATGCATCGAAGTGTCAGTAGGTTCGGGCTGACAGCCCGGACTATATCCCACTACCGTCGCTGTGCTCGATCACATGCAGACCACATTCTTTCTTGACTTTGCCTGCCCAACGTCCTGCCCGATCATCCTCTCCCGGTTGGACCGGTCGAGTACACGGCCAGCAACCGATGCTGGGATAGCCCCGATCGTGCAAGGGATTGTAGGGTACATCGTGTCGCACAATAAAGTTCCACACGTCACGCTTGGTCCAATGCAGGAGTGGGTTGACCTTGACCAACTGGAACTTGGCATCCCATTGCACTACCTGAGCCTTGCTGCGCACGTCCGTCTGGTCTTTCCGGATGGCACTAATCCACGCCAAAGGGGAATAACGGGCAAGAGCTTGCTTCAAGGGCACAATTTTCCGATCGTAGCAGCATTGATCGGGTCGGATGGTGTACAGCGGGCCGCCGTGTTCCGCCTCATACTCCGCTACACTCTGTTCGGGATAAATGTACTCAACGGCAATTCCATAGCGTTGGAGAATCCGCTCCCGCAACTCCAACGTCTCCGGGAATTGATAACCCGTTTCGAGATTGATGCAAGTCACCGTCGGCTCGATCTCGGCCAGCATGTGGATGACACAGCAGCCCTCCGCGCCAAAAGCCGTGGCCATCAGCAACCGGGGGTGAAACCGTCGTACCGCCCACTGCAATATCTCTTGAGGGGTCGCTTGATCCAATTGCTGGCAAGCCTCGGCAATTTCTTCAGAGGTCATCGGTGCGGGAACCGACAATGCCCCCGGCTGTTGCGTTACTTCCTCTCCCGCCGTGTGCCCATGCGCTGCCTGATTTGAGGTTCCCCACGGACCCGTGGTTTGGGGAACCACTCTGTTCACCGAAGTTTGATCACTCGTGGCAGAAAGTAGCCGATCCATACAAAAATGCTCACATTTGTCTATTTTCACATTTTTTTACTTCACCACGCAGAGGAGGAGGAACTCCCTCCCCAGTAAATCTCCATATTTTCCATCGTTATCGTAGTCTTTCGGCGGTTTTCGACAAGTCCGAGGGCCGCCGCGTCGGAAAAAACTGCGAAGTACATAGAAAGGTACACACGGATTGACGCTTGGTGAGGGGCAACAACTTACCGTTGAGGAAGTTATAGTTTACCATTATTGAGGAAGTTATAGTCAGAAAACCGCACAAACAGATCATACCCTTGAAACCAAGTCGGAGCCCCGGTTTCCCCTGAGGTGGGGATCAAAACCGGAGCATCATAAGGGGAGGATGGCGCCCAAAATAGGGCCACAAGGGAAGGACGGAGCCCAAACAGGATCCAAGGTTGCCTGGAAACGCACGACACCCAGCTTCTGTTATGGTGAAGCTGGGTGGGTGCGGTCGCCCGTCACGAACGACGGAGGGGCAGCATCAATACTTGGTCATTTCCTGAGTAATCTGGCGTTGGATATCCGCATTCGGTCCGACGTAGAGGTGGAGGTGGTCCTTATCGATGTACACGACTTGAACGCGGTTCCGCTTCGTGTATTGCGGGAAGGGGTAGTCACTCTGGATCACTTCCGTGTAATAGACGACACATTCCCAGTGGCAGTGGTGCAGTTGGGCCATACCAATGAGCGGGAAGAATCGTGGTGGATCGATTTTATCGACTAGCCGGTTCTTTACGATAGTAATATCATCGCGGAACTCTTCATAGATGTACGGAATACCTCGTGCCACTTTGGGCAATGCCCGAAGAACCTCCGCATCACTCGGTGGGTCTTCGCAAATGGGGGGTGGATAACCGTTGCGGATAGGCGGCAGGATGGGAACCCGGCCATCATTGCGATGATTGTACTTTTGATCCATCCGTTCCGCCATCCAAGGCTGTACGGGAATAGGCGTAAACCACCCCAGTGTCAAAGGGTTGCAGCCCCCGCTCAGGGTCGGCAGGGCGACTACCGCCGCCCACAACAGCTTGCGATACCATCCGGTCATGCTCCCCCTCCGTGCGAGCCGGATTGTTACTCCGTTACCTACTGTATCGGCCAATCGTGTCAGGAAATTGAATCAGAATATGCGCGGTCTGCCGGAAAATGGGACGATTCCTCCCCGACTGAGTCTCTTCGGAGTTGCAGCCCTACCTTATTCGGAGTTACAGTTCCTGCCTACCCGACCTCCTGACCTATTCGGAGTTGCAGCTCTGCCTGGCAGTGAAAAGCGTTTCCCAAGTCCAACCCGTGACCGGGACGGTGACTAGGATATCCATGGAGCTTCCTGTGCGTCCATGAGGCTTCCCGACAAGACGCCTATCCTAAGACACTTACTCTCTGGTACCCTGAGAAACTTGTCCCGTGATAGGAGGAGAAATGCCCTATGGTTTACCTCTCGCGGATTTACACCCGTTCCGGGGATGGTGGAGAAACAGGCTTAGGCGACGGCACACGTGTGCTCAAGAACGATCCCCGGGTATGCGCTTATGGTGAAGTGGACGAACTCAACTCCGTCTTGGGTTTGGTGCTGGCCAATATCCCGGAAGGTGGTGTCGAGGCGGAGCTGTTGGAAAGCATCCAACACGATTTATTTGACGTGGGTGCTGATTTGTGTGTACCGCTGTCGGAGTCGGAACAGGAGGGGCAATGTTTGCGGATAACTGCCCACCAGGTAACCCGACTTGAGGCGGCTATTGATCGCTTCAATGCCACTTTGGAACCTCTGCACAGTTTTGTATTACCCGGGGGAAGCCTGGCCTCAGCCTGGCTCCACCTGGCCCGTGCTGTCTGTCGCCGAGCCGAACGAGCCGTCGCAGCCCTCCAGCAGCAAGTCCCCATCAACCCCCAGGTTCTCATCTACTTGAATCGGCTGTCCGACTTGCTGTTTGTTCTGGCCCGCTATGCCAACAACCGGGGTGAACGCGACCGCCTCTGGAAACCTGGACAGCATCGAAGCGGCGAATCGCCATCGCAGGAATAGGAGCCCAAGGGTCAGGAAACGTGCTTCGAGGCGCAGGGATTGTCAACCAACCTCCTGAAAAACGCCCCCTCTCGGTTCAACCCGTCGATCGTTATTGCTTCTGGAAACTAAACATACGTAATTTCTGGAATCCGGAAATGATTAGGGTTCATGGGCGCGACAATGGCGCTGTGCCTCGGACAGTTCCACCAATCGTACCGAGCGTGTGGGAGGTAACTGCTCCGGGCCTGCCACCGTGCGCCTCCTGTCCTGCCACCCTCCAACTCCCACCCTGCCACCGTGCACCTGCTGTCCTGTCGCTACCCTACAGGTAAGATCAATCCCGTGAGTAAGATTCACTCCAGCAGTTGATCGATCTCATTCCCAATGGTGACTTTGCCTTCAGGGGTCATAGGGTTGAGGTTCCAACAAGGTGGATCATCACAAGGAAAGGGTTGGGGAAAGCCATGAGCACTCATCGAACATCGGAACCCCCTGGCGGAAGTTTGGATCCATCCTTTACGAGAAGTTTGGATCCATCCTTTACGACAAGCACGAATCAGCCTTCCCATGTACCATCCGCAGCGGTACAACTGTTGGAGTTGATCCGACAGCGTCGATCTTGCGTGGGCATCATCGGTCTGGGTTATGTCGGCCTGCCGCTGGCTAAGGCTTTCAGTCAGGCAGGGTTCCGTGTACTAGGTTTCGACATTGATCCCGCCAAAGTAGCGAAGCTTGAGCGTGGGGAAAGTTACATCGGTCACATTTCCTCCGCTACCATCCGTCAAATGCAGGCCCAGGGCTTTTCCGCGACCAGCGATTTCCAACGTCTCGGAGAAGCCGACGCCATTCTTATCTGTGTGCCTACACCGTTGACGGAAGCACGGGAACCGGACCTGACCTATGTGGTCCATTCGGTGCAAGCCGTGGCCCAAACCTTACGCCCAGGCCAACTGATCGTTTTGGAAAGCACCACTTACCCTCGGACCACACGAGATGTCGTCCTGCCTCTGTTGAGTCAGCGGGGACTGCAGGTGGGTGTGGATTTCTTTCTGGCCTACAGTCCCGAACGCGAAGATCCCGGCAACCCCCGCTATTCCACCACCAGTATCCCCAAGGTTGTCGGCGGGATCGAGCCGGTTAGCAGGGAGTTGGCTGCAACTCTCTACCGTCAGGTCGTTGTGGAGGTAGTGCCGGTGTCCACCCCCGAGGTCGCCGAGGCCTGCAAAATCCTGGAGAACACCTATCGAGCCGTCAACATCGCCCTGGTCAATGAATTGAAAGTGCTCTACGACCGCATGGGCATCGATGTCTGGGAAGTGATCGAGGCGGCGCGGACCAAGCCATTCGGCTTTCAGGCTTTCTACCCGGGTCCGGGACTGGGAGGGCATTGCATTCCTATCGATCCATTTTACCTGACGTGGATTGCCCGAAAATACGGCTTGAGTACCCGCTTCATCGAACTGGCAGGGGAAATCAACACCGCGATGCCTGCTTATGTGGTCGGCAAGGTGACCGACGCGCTCAATGAACGGGGGAAGCCTGTCAAGGGGAGCCATATCCTCCTCCTGGGAATGGCGTATAAGAAAGACGTGGATGATCCCCGTGAAAGCCCCGGTTTCGAGCTCTTGGACTTGCTTCTGAAAAAAGGCGCTGTGGTTCAGTACAACGATCCCCATATTCCCGTACTCCCCAAGATGCGTCATTGGCCGCACTTGCAACCTCTGCACAGTCTGCCACTGACCGCGGATACACTTGCGGCCCAGGATTGCGTCCTGATTGTCACCGATCACTCTGCCTACGATTACCCCTGGATTGTGGAACATAGCCGCCTGGTTGTGGATACCCGCAATGCCACCCGACATGTCACTCGGGGACGCGAGAAGATTGTCAAGGCCTGAACAGGTCCCCCCAATTCTTCCTCCCCCCCATCCCGATTGACTTTCGGCGAAGCTACCACCCACAGCTTACGCCCGGCGGCTTTGTCTTCTTCAGACCTTTCGACACGAAGTCGTAATGCTCTGGCGAAGCTATTCCTTCTGGACTACGCCCATGCTTTCCACAGCGGATTGTGCGAATTGTTTCTGTTGCACAGGACCCGATCCAACCCCCATATCCAAGCCCTAAGCGAACAGGAAAAGGAAGGAGGAGAAAACCGAAAACTTGGGGAACAATTTTTGCATCTGGGGGTAGGCGCGGGAGGGAAAGCGTCCTATAGTATCTGTTCTCATGCAGAGGTTGGGGTTGGTTCGGGTCGAGGCGTGGCGCACACCGGTCCCCCGATACCTTCCTGCCGGAACAAGGTGCGTGATCTCAAGGAGAAGCGACCGTGGCTCTGTGGAGTGTCTGGTGGCTATCCCACCTGCTCAATCTGATCATCATCCTCGTGGGTCTGTTCCTGATGCTCGTGGTGCTGATCCAACGCGGGAAGGGTGGGGGACTGGCTGGTGCCTTTGGAGGGGTGGGAGGTTCCAGTCCCTTCGGCTCACGGGCAGCGGATCAATTTGTCAAGATCACCCTCTGGGTCGCCGGCGTTTGGGTGTTACTCATCATGATCCATGTGAAAGTGGTCAAATACGACTCGCGGGAACTCGAAGAGCGACCCTTGGTCGGTTCGACGCGATGAAGGGAGGTGCGAGGGTATTCTGAGGGGTGATCTTCGACTTCGTGATCGGTCAAGGCTGGAACATCCCCCAAGGGTCAACTTTCGGCAGAATGGTCTGTTAGGGCGAGAAGATCCCCCCAGCGGTAGCGACAGCCGACCTGAGAGGCAGGTAGAAACGAGGTACAGGGTGGTTGGTGCATTGCACAGCATGACGGGTTTCGGGGCAGCTCGCCGGGAATGGGCTGAGCGGGCAGCAGCGGTGGAAGTCCGCAGCCTCAACAACCGTTATCTGAAAGTCGTGGTGCGTGGCGATGACCCCTACCCCATGTACGAGGCAGAAATCGAACGGGTGATACGACGGTGGGTCCGGCGCGGCACTATCACGGTCCACATCTCGGTCGAACGTCGGACAACACCGGTATTCCGTTGGCCGGCCGACACCCTCCGGCTCCATCTGTTGGAGCTGCGGCAGATTTGCCAGAGCGCAGGCTGCCCCGAAGCATTTCCCCATCTGACCAGTGGTCTGCTCCTGCTTCCCGGCCTGGTCACAACTACGCCCTATCTGGGCACTCCACCCCCGGAGGAGTGGACGTTGGTCGAGTCCACCCTCGAGATGGCCCTGGAGCAACTGTGCGCCATGCGACAACGAGAAGGGCAAGCCATGGCCGAGGATCTGCTCCAGATCCACCAACGATTGCTTACAGAACTGGCTCGCGTGCGAGAGCGTTTACCCCGCGTCCAAGAAGATTACCAGCAGCGACTGCGGGAACGGGTCCGACAACTGCTGGGCGAAGCTCAGGTCCCGTTGGAGGATGCTCATCTGCTCCGAGAGGTGGCCCTGTTTGCTGAGCGCAGCGACGTAAGCGAGGAATTGGCACGTTTGCAGGCCCACTTGGACCAATTTGCTGAGCTCGTCCATCAAGGGCAGGAAGCGGGACGAAAACTGGAATTTCTCGTCCAGGAAATGGCACGGGAAGCGAATACTTTGGGAGCTAAAGCGGCGGATGTGACCATCGCACGCCATGTGGTAGAAATCAAAGCTCAATTGGAGAAGGCCCGCGAACTGGTGCAAAACATCGAATAATGCGGCGGTGCGGGATGGAGGTCCGAGAGGCAATCTCCCTAGGGTGTCGCGCAGGATAGGCGTCTGATGCAAAAGGCACAGCCCGAGCCAGTCCAGCAGGGACCGCTGATCGTTTTGTCTGGGCCCAGCGGTGTAGGAAAATCCACCTTGGTGGAACATCTGATCGCTCGCAGTCCCTGGCCGCTGCGACGGGCCATCACGGCCACCACCCGCCCACCCCGTCCCGGAGAAATACCCGGGCTAAGCTACCATTTCTGGACCCGGGAGGAATTCGAACGCGCCATCCGCGAGCAGCATCTCTTGGAGTGGGCCCAGGTGTTTGATAGTGACTATTACGGCACACCCCGCGACGAGGTGGAACCGTATCGCCGCAAAGGATATGGAGTCATCCTGGTTATCGACGTGCAAGGAGCCGCCCGGATTCGTGAACTCATCCCCGAGGCGCTGCATATATTTCTTATGCCCCCCAATTGGGAGACGTTGGAACAACGTTTACGTCAGCGGGGCGACCTGTCGGAAGAGCGGTTGCAGCGTCGCTTGCAGACGGCCCGGGACGAACTGGCCGCCGCCAACCGCTTCGATGTCATCGTGGTGAACGATGACCTGGACACTGCGCTGCATCAGCTCCAACAGGCTATCGCTCCCCGCTTTACCGCCCTGCAAGCCGTAAAACAGTCCCCTAACATTCCCGCATGAGGAGGATCCCTATCATGCTCGAAGAGCTGAAAGAAGAGGCAATCGTCAACAAGGTGGGAGGACGCTTCAAGCTCTCCACCCTGATTCAGAAGCGTTTGATCGCCCTCAATAAAGGGGCCAAGCCCCTGGTCGATCTGCGTACCAACGACAAGATGGCCATTGTGATTCAGGAAATCCTCCAGGACAAAATCTATCTGGATACCTCCGGCAACGTTCAAGCCCGTAATCAAACAGCGCTGGCCAACTTGCCCGGTGGCGGCTTCGGCGTACCCGCTATCAACATCCCCCCGCCTTCTCATCCGAGCGAGACCCAGGAGGAAACCGAGGTAAAGACCGACTCCGCCGCCACACCGCAATCTTCGGCTCCCGCAGCCGACGCCCCAGCGGAAAAAGCTTCCAAAAGCAGTAAATCGACTACGAAGAAAAAAGGAAAAAAGTGATGTACTTACTTGCTCTCTCCTGCAGTTCCTTCAACCAGGAAGGGCAAGGACCGCTGCTCTGCCCCAGGAGCAAGCCGTAATCGACGCCGGGGGGTGTAAGAACGGAGGTAGGTGGCGATGTCCTGTTCCATCTCCTCCGGCTCGAAACCGCAATGGTGCATCTCCGCCAGAGCTTGCTCCAAAGTCCACCCCTGATATTCCATACGAAAGATGGCCACCATCGTTCCCGTGCGGTGAATACCAGCCAAACAATGCACCAGCACCGGATAATGAGCCGGATTGTCCATCACTTCCAGAAACTCACGGACAGCTTGCTCGGCGGGAATGTCACCGTCCTCATCTGCCGCCCAGACTCGGGGTACGATGCGGACATGCCGGACACCGCGTTCGGCACAGAAGGCTTCCTCCCAGTCATCGGATCGCGGGTGCTTTTTGCGTAAGCTCACCACCGTGCGGATTCCCCGTTCCCGGATGAGGCGGTCCAGTCCCGCCGGAGTCAGTTGGCCGCTCCGATACAGGACACCATCGACAACGACCCGAAAATTGCGCTTATGGATTTCCCGATGGCGATAAAAGGCTACCGGCCCCACCACCACTATCAGAATCACTGCCAAGACCAGCAACGCCTGTGCTTTCATAGTCATCCGCCTGCCTTCCGTTACTCCGCCTCCCGGCACTCCTCCCCAGTGCCCTGGCGACCGAGTCACGTCTCCCAACAAGTCACGTCTCCCAACAAATACCAAGCCCTTCGCCACGTTCAGGAGGGCGTCGCCCGGCTTCCCTCCAAGGAGTGCCTTCCACCAGGTGAAGAGCAAGAACAAGCACCCAACTACCTATTCCATCTGTCGGCAGCATAACAATACGGACTGCCGACATAAGAGCAAAAGGCACCATGGGAGCGCCTGAACTTGTTCACCTGCACCGGTTACTCCGGAGCGTGCACGTGGTCCAGAAGGGTGAGATAGATCAGGCCACCGAGCAGAAGGTAGCAGAAGGCTGTGGCCCGATGGGAACGGGAGTAGAGCTTCAAGGCACTTCCCGCGGACGGTTTGAGACGCGGGACCAACCCCCGCCAATCTACGGCAAACCATTCATCGAGAAGCAAGTGGGAGAGGAAGCCGAGCATGACACCAACGGCCAACAGCCAACGCAAGGGGCGATTCGGGCCGCCATAGGCCAGATAAACCGCCAAACCCGCTACTAATATTGCAGGAATACTATGAAACATCCCCCGATGTACCGTCAAACGTCGGAAGATGAAGAGCATGAAAAAACGCAAACTGACGTAACTGATGAGCAAAACGGCCAGAAGCGTCTCGCGGGTCAGTTCCAGCTGGACCAGACGGGGAAGAAGCATCAACGGGATGACGACCGAGGCCAGATGGCTCATCTCGCGCATGGGTACGCCGGTGTCGCTATCCACATCCGGAAGCATCCCCCCGACACCCGTGAAGACCGCAGCCAGCACGCCCGCCTCAGTAGGAAAACCCAGCGGCTCGACGGCAACCGCCCCATATGCAACGCCTAAACCGCTAGAAACAGCAATGTGTGTCCGGAAACCAGCCACTGGAGAAGGACCCCGTTCCGAATAAATTGTCTCTCCCGCAATGCCTCCACCATACTGATCCGAGGGAAAGCCTCTGACAAGAGGATTCTTCCCTGTTGGGAAAAATCTCGGGAGCACCCCCATTCCCGGGACAACCGGAGGTGAAAACCCGGTACAAGAGCTGAGACGCATCCACCCGTCTAGACGCGTCTGGAAGAGTTCGCCTTTACTCTGGCAGGTCTCGGGACAACAATAGCAGTTGATGCACGCCATCATGGGAGGATGGCGTTACCCGTTTCCATACGAGTCCGGCCACGGGGGCATGACGCCTCACAGTTACCGAATCAGCACGGTTGAGCAAGTATGCCAACCGTGCCACGAAAGGTGTAGTCCCCTACCTGGGAGTCTCATCACCCAACCATGCCACGTAGTGCACCGACCGCCGCTGTGCCTAAGGTTCCCTTCACCTGCGATCCTGCCAATCCCTGCATTGTGCAATCCGACCGTACGATTCTGGTCGAAGTGGATAATCCCCGCTACGGAGCGGCGCGGGACGCTCTGGCTCCTTTTGCCGAGCTGGAAAAAAGTCCGGAGCACCTGCACACCTATCGGATTAGCAATCTGTCCTTGTGGAATGCCGCCGCGGTGGGTTTATCCGCCCAGCAAGTGATTGAGACCCTTCTCCGTTTCACCAAGTTTCCGCTGCCCGCTAATCTCCCCATCGATATTGCCGAAACGATGGCCCGTTATGGGCGGATCAAACTGGAGCGATTCCCGGATGCGGAGACCGGCTTGGCTCTGCGGCTGGTCTGCGACCAACCTGCCCTGCTCGTCGAATTGCGACGACACAAAGGAATACGCGATTATCTGGGGGAGGAATTGGATGAACGCAGTTGCCGGGTGGCCGCCGCTCACCGTGGTGTTATCAAACAAGCTCTCATCGCCCTAGGTTATCCGGTCGAGGACTTGGCCGGCTACACGGAAGGGGCCGACCTTCGCTTGGCCTTACGGGAACGGACCCTGCAGGGGCGTCCCTTTGTTGTACGCGATTACCAACGGGAGGCGGCTGCGGTCTTCTATGCGGGCGGACAGGCTCGCGGCGGCTCAGGCGTGATTGTCCTTCCTTGTGGTGCCGGCAAAACGATCGTGGGCCTCACCGTCATGGCACTCTTGCAGAAAAGTACCCTGATCTTGACCACAAGCATCACCGCGGTCAAACAGTGGAAACGCGAATTGCTCGACAAAACAACTCTCACACCTGAGCAGATCAAGGAATACACGGGGGAAAGCAAAGAAATCGGTCCCGTCACCATCGCCACCTACCAGATTCTGACCTATCGCCCGGACAAAACCGAGGAGTTTCCCCATTTCGGCCTTTTCGAGCAGCGGGACTGGGGCTTGATCATTTATGACGAAGTTCATTTGCTTCCCGCTCCCGTCTTCCGTGTGACGGCCCAAATCCAGGCCCGGCGACGCCTGGGGCTGACGGCTACTCTGATTCGGGAAGATGGACGAGAAGGAGATGTTTTCGCCCTCATCGGTCCCAAACGCTACGATGTGCCGTGGCGAGAACTGGAGAGCCAGGGATGGATCGCTCCGGCCCAATGTACGGAAATCCGCGTTTGTCTGCCCGATGATGCCGCTCGCCTGGAATACGCGGTGGCTGAACGGCGTGCTCAATATCGCCTCGCCAGTGAAAATCCCGCCAAGGAGGAGGTCGTCGCAGCTTTACTCCGGCTCCATGCGCAGCAGCAGGTCCTCATCATCGGACAGTACCTCAGCCAACTGCGTCGTCTGTCCCGTCGCTTTCAACTGCCCCTGATTACGGGAAGCACCCCTACCGCCGAACGTGAGCAACTCTACGCCCAGTTCCGTCAGGGTCAGCTCCGCCATTTGATCCTCTCCAAAGTCGGCAATTTCGCCATCGACTTGCCGGACGCCCATGTCCTCATCCAGGTATCGGGGACCTTCGGTTCACGCCAGGAAGAAGCCCAGCGGCTGGGACGTATCCTACGGCCCAAAAGCGACGGTTCCACGGCTCACTTCTACACCCTGGTCACGCGAGACACCTGTGAACAGGATTTTGCCCACCATCGTCAGCTCTTTCTTACCGAGCAAGGATACGCCTACGAAATCCTCGACGCATCGGAGTTAGTTCCTTCATGCCACCGGGAAGCCGGTTGATGCTGGAGGCCCTGCCAGACTGCAGGGGAGAGGAAAAAGGAGTAACCCATGAGGAAACCGACAGGTCGCCTGGCTGTGAAGTTGCATCAGCGGGTCTGTGTCTTGATGACGGACACCGCAGTGACCGCTGAAGAAGTCCTGGCGCGACCCAAACTGGCAGCGGAGATCGTGGGACGTTTGAGCGAGACGGTGCTCCTGGTCCGTCCCGGGCGATGGGAAACCGTGGTCTCGGAACTCCGCAAACTCGGCCATGCCCCGCGCATCGTTTCAGCCCACGAACCGAACAAACGTTGCGGAAACCCGGCGTGATTCGACCGGCGACCCCCGGAGGCCAGGCCATTTTCCTTCGCGCACACAGTCAGAATCATGTCCTCATCAGATTCGTGGTTTGATTCAGCTGATCACTGGTCCCAATGCTGTCGGGAGGTCCTCGAGCGCTACCCGGAGGAGCAACTACGGGCCCTGGCCATGCGATTGACGGGCCGGATGCCCCGGCAGGATCATACGACGGTGATACAAGCCATCGTGACTGCTCAAAGTAACCCACCTCTGATCGACCGCTGTTTACGCAAAGTCCGCCCTGAGGTGAGGCTGCTTCTGTCTGTGATGGCCCGTTGTCGCAAACCCGTCTGGGACCGGGGGCAACTGCTTACGATCCTTGCCGCCTTGGGAGTCTATGATGGACCGGCGATCTTGAAGGAGGCTCTGGAATACGGCCTCGTGTTCCCTTGGGTCCCGAGTCATTCGGCCGGGGAAGGCTTGAGACCCGAGGCCTCGATCGCACCCCGAGACACTACGAGAACCGTTCCGTCTTCCCCAGCGGGACACGGTTCGGAACCGTCGATTCCCCCGTCTGCCCAGCATGCCGATGAAACCAACCCATGGTTGGAGATCATGGGAGGCCTTGTGACACGCGTGTTTCTTCACCCGGCTGTGGGGGAACGGGTACGATCCCGGTCATTGCCGCTCCCTGACTGGGAAGGACGGATGAGTGAGCCCAGTGCGGATCCCCGTCGGAGCGAAACGAGTGCTGTTCTACGCCCGGATGGCTGGGATTGGCCGCTGCGACTGGCAGCCGTCTGGCAACGAGTGCGAGAAAATCCCGTGCGACTGACCCAGGAGGGAGAGTTCTACAAAAAAGATGTCCAGCGGCTACATGGTGACCCTGTGTTCGAGGAGGGTTGGGAAGGGGGAGCGGGGCCCTGTGACGCGGGCATACTCGCCCTGCGCATCGCTGCCGCCACGGGCTTGCTGGAACGACGGGGGGACAATTTGCAAGCCGCTGCCTTCCCCGCCTGCTGGCGTATGTCCTTGCCCCGCCTGCTGGTGGAATTATGCCCCCACATTGTGAGTATCGAGCGATGGGATCCGCTGTCCGGCCGGCGACCGGATACAGCCGCTGAGGCAGGCATCACCTCCAGTGCCGGCTGGTTGATCCTGTTGTTGCTGGCGGCAGCACCCGAGTCAGCCTGGATCGACCCCACCGAACTAGCAGCCTGGTTGTGGGATCATCATCCGTATTGGGCGGGTATCCTCAATCCCGCCAATCTCCAGGACAGCGGCCGCCGTTGGGTGGAACGGTGGCTGCAAGCGATTCCTCTGCCTCTTCAGATGGTGGAAAGTGCGCACGGATGCTTCCGCCTGACCCCTCTGGGCCGCTGGTACTTCCAGAATGGAAGCGACGAAGAGCTACCTCCCCTCCCCACCTTTCCCCAGACGCTTCTGGTCCAGCCGAATGCGGAGATCATCGCTTACCGGCAAGGTCTTTCTCCTTCTCTGGTCGCGGATCTCTCGGCCTTGGCGGTATGGAAACGGATCGGACCAGCTTGTGTGCTCGAACTGCAAGAGCGGTCCCTGCATCATGCCTTAGAAGCAGGCTGGACTTTGCCCCAGGTCCTCCAGACATTACAACGGCATGCCACCCACCCCCTCCCCCGCACTGTGATCGACTTGTTGGAACGCTGGGGCAGCAAACGGGAACGACTCGCCCTTTTTCCCGCCGCTGTTGTCATCGAATTCGCGACAGCGGCAGATGCGGAACTAGCCTTGAGCCAAGGATGGATTCACTGGCGTATCGGCGAACGCTTCGGTATGACCGCCGATGGCTCGGAACCTGACTTGCGTTACTTCCGCCTACTGGCCAATCGGAACTACGAAGCCCCACCCCAACCCTGCCTGCGCCAGGCCGAGGATGGTCTGACCCTGGAAGTGGACCCCCTTCAAGCGGACCTGTTTGTGGACCTGGAGTTGTCACGCATTGCTGAACCCTTACCGCTTTCCGAGGCCACAGAGCCCCGGCGTTACCGCATCACGGCAGAACGCCTGCGCCGTGCCGTCGAAACCCTATCCCTTCCGGACCTAGACGCCTGGCTGATGGCACGCAGTGGAGCGCCTTTGTCACCCGCAGCACGGCTCTTGCTGCTCGGTCCGCACTGGTCGCCGGTACGGGCAGAACGACTGCTGGTTCTTCGCCTGCCCACACCGGAAGCCGCCGATGGTCTTATGCAATGGCCGGCCACGCGTCACCTGATCGCGGAACGATTGGGTCCGACCGCTGTGGTCATTGCTCCAGACCATCTCGCTGACCTCCGCAGAGCCTTGAAAGACGCAGGTTTGACGTTGCTGGAAGACACCACCCTCGAACCACCACATCGCGCGACTCCTCCAGCGCAGCCCCCTACGGGCTGAAGGGAGCCGGCTAGCCTTCACCCTGGGCTCCGTGAGGGCTTGTTTGTGCTTCCTCTTGCTGAAGCTTCTGCTGGTTATGCCACCACAGAGGCAAGAACCTCTGATCAGGCCCATCGAAGTCGAAACCGATAAAACCCACCCCCCGGTGCCCCATCAACCCACCCTCCGGTGTAAAACGGATGTTCACCTACAATTGCCATTGGCCTACCATTGCCAACAATACTGGATAGGGAGGATGGCTTGAGAAGCGGTGGGCAAGAGATTGCGAATCGGCGGTGGGCAAGAGATTGCGAATCGAAGACTAGGAAACCGCCCGTCGGTAACAATCCGTACGCTGGCCCGAGAAAAACCGCACGCAAGTTAGAGGAAAACCGTCCGCGAGTTCCAGGAACATGGGGTGCAACAATGCCCAACAGTTTCCAGACCCAAACGACGCTGACTGTAGGATCCCGGCAATACACGATCCACAGTTTACCTCGATTGGAAAAGGTGTTTCCCCAGATTCGGCGATTACCCTTTTCACTGAAGATTCTGCTGGAAAACTTGCTGCGCAACGAGAACGGTCTCTCCGTGCGTGCCGAGGATATCGAGGCTCTGGCGCGCTGGAACGCGTCAGCGGAACCCGATCGCGAGATCAGTTTCATGCCGGCGCGGGTGCTGATGCAGGACTTCACAGGTGTGCCCTGCGTGGTGGACCTGGCGGCGATGCGTGACGCCATGCAGAAGCTTGGAGGAGATCCACGCCGCATCAATCCCCTGGTACCGGTCGAACTCGTCATCGACCACTCGGTGCAGGTGGACAAGTACGGGACTGCCGACGCCTTCCAAAAGAACGTGGAATTGGAATATGAGCGGAACCGGGAACGGTATCTGTTCCTGCGTTGGGGTCAGCAGGCCTTCCGCAACTTTGCCGTAGTGCCTCCGGGAACCGGTATCTGCCATCAGGTAAATCTGGAGTTTCTGGCCCGGGTCGTGTTCGTGGACCCTCAAGGCCAGGCCTACTTCGACACGTTGGTGGGAACTGACAGTCACACCACCATGATCAACGGTCTGGGCGTGCTGGGATGGGGTGTGGGGGGGATCGAAGCCGAAGCGGCAATGCTCGGGCAGCCGGTGGCTATGCTCATCCCTCAGGTAGTGGGCTTCCGGCTTTCGGGTCGGTTGCGGGAAGGAGCGACGGCTACCGATCTGGTCCTGACTGTAACCCAGATGCTGCGGAACAAGGGGGTGGTGGGCAAGTTTGTCGAGTTTTTCGGTCCCGGGGTATCGCAGTTGTCCCTGGCGGACCGGGCCACCATCGCCAATATGGCGCCGGAGTATGGAGCCACCTGCGGCTTGTTTCCCATCGATGCGGAAACCTTGCGTTACTTACGTCAGACGGGCCGCTCCGAGGAAACCGTGGCTCTGGTCGAAGCCTACGCCCGAGCCCAGGGTGTTTTCCACGATAGCTCCAGTGCCAGCGCCGATTACAGCGACGTGCTGGAACTGGATCTGGCCACGGTGGAGCCATCCTTGGCCGGTCCGAGCCGGCCGCAGGATCGGGTGCGTTTGCAGGAGGTGCCTCGCTCGTTCCGGGAAGCCTTGCCGAAGCTCGCCGCCACCGGGAAAGCGAAAGGGGATCCTAAGGCTTTGAGTGTATTGGTGAATGAGAGCGGAGAGCCGGCCGCCTCGGATGCCGTCAACGGGCCAGCTCCAGCACGGACCATGCCGGTGGGAGAAGCCGTGCATCAGATCCGCCACGGCTCCGTCGTCATTGCCGCCATTACCAGCTGTACAAACACCTCCAACCCCTCGGTGATGCTTGCAGCCGGCTTACTCGCGCAGAAAGCCGTCGCACGAGGGCTGACGGTTCCCCCGTGGGTGAAAACCAGTCTGGCCCCGGGTTCGCAAGTAGTCACGGAGTATCTGCGGGCTGCGGGGGTCTTGCCGGCTCTGGAACAGTTACGTTTCCATCTGGTGGGGTATGGTTGCACCACCTGCATCGGCAACAGCGGTCCCCTTCCCGAGGAAGTTTCCCGGGAAATCAACGAGCGGAGCCTGGTCGTCGCTGCGGTTCTCTCCGGCAATCGCAATTTTGAAGGCCGGGTCCATCCCGAGGTGCGGGCCAATTATCTGGCTTCTCCCCCCCTGGTCGTCGCCTACGCCTTAGCCGGTCGGATCGACATCGATTGGGAGCGCGAACCTTTGGGCACAGACCCTGGGGGTCAACCCGTGTATCTGAAGGACCTCTGGCCCAGTCACGAGGAGATTCAAGCCGCTATCGATCGATATGTACGGGAAGAGTCCTTCCGCCGCATCTATGCTTCCGTGTACGAGGGGGACGAACACTGGCGCAGCCTCCAGGTATCCGGCGGGGAATTGTACCCGTGGGATGCCTCGTCCACCTATATTGCCAAGCCGCCCTACTTCGAGGGCATGCAATTGACTCCCCCGCCCCTCTCGGACATCCAGGGGGCACGGGTTCTCGCCATGTTGGGCGACAGCATCACCACCGATCACATCAGCCCTGCCGGTAGTATCAAGAAGGATTCGCCAGCCGGCCGGTACCTGATCAGTCGGGGTGTTGAACCGAAAGATTTCAATTCCTACGGGGCCCGACGCGGCCATCATGAAGTGATGATGCGGGGCACGTTCGCCAATGTCCGCCTGAAAAACCTGCTGGTGCCCGGGGTGGAAGGGGGAGTTACCCGTCATTTCCCCGATGGAACCATCCAGAGCATCTACGACGCCGCCATGGCTTATCAGAAGGAAGGCGTGCCTTTGATCATCCTCGCCGGCAAGGAGTATGGCTCTGGCTCCTCTCGCGATTGGGCAGCAAAGGGAACAGCTTTGTTGGGAGTGCGGGCCGTCATTGCCGAAAGTTTCGAACGGATCCATCGCAGCAACCTGGTAGGCATGGGAGTTGCCCCCTTGCAATTCCTTCCCGGTCAATCCGTCGCCACTCTGGGGTTATCAGGTGAGGAAATATTCGACATCATCGGTCTGGTGAACGGAGCACAGCACAACTTCAGCGGTGCACACCGTCAGCTTCAGGTCACCGCACGCAAAGCGAACGGAGAAACCATCGCCTTTCCCGTGCTCTGCCGCATCGACACACCTCAGGAGGTGCTTTACTACCGTCACGGGGGGATTTTGCCTTATGTCCTGCGACAGTTGCTGACGAACCCCTAGAAGCATATCCTGGCTGGCACCATGAACTGACAGGCTTACCTCTATCCCCCGTCCTCATCGTGGGTGAGCCGTCTCGGCGTCCCTCCTCTCCCTTTTGACCCAAGCGTGAAGGTTGGACCCAAAGCGACGGGCACTCCCCGTTCCTGAAGCAATGGTCTCGGGATTTTCGGGCAACCACCTGCCTCTCAGGAAATCGCCTTCCACCCAAATCCGACATTCGTCCTAGCGGCGAACGATTCGGAGGATGCGGTGATTGCTGGAGTCGGCGATGTAAATATCACCGGTGCCAGGATGGACGTGAACGCCGTGAGGCTGAGCCAATTCCGTCTGCAACGGATCGTTGGTTACAATGCGGCTCCCCCGCTTTCCTGTCCCTGCGACCTGGGTCAAAGTCTGCTGCTTGGGATCATATCGGACAATCCGGTGATTTTCGGTGTCGGCGATGAGGATGGAACCGTCGCGGTCCAGGCACAGGTGTTTGGGGCCGTTGAGGGCAGCATCCCGAGCAGGACCCAGCCCTTGTCCCGCTTTGCCCGTGCCTGCCACAGTGCGGATTGTGCCATCGGCATCCACCACGCGGAGAGCATGGCCGCTACGCTCGAGGATCCAGATTCGCCCTTGGGCATCGACCACCGCGGCCCGCGGATCCACCAGAGGTTGTTCGGTCGCTCGTCCTCCCTCTTGAGGAACACCCTTGTCTCCGTTGCCGGCCACGGTGGTCACTACGCCTGTCTTCAGGTCCACGCGCCGGATCCGCCGATTTCCCAGATCGGTCAGGTACAGATTCTTCCCGGAAGAGTCGAAAGCCAGGTGATGAATACCTCGGAAAGTAGCCTGAGCGGCCGGCCCACCGTCACCGGAATAACCAGCCTCCCCTGTTCCCGCAAAGCCGGTGAGTGTCCGACGCTGCGGATCATAAACCCGTACCCGGTGGTTGAAGGTATCGGCCAGATAGATCCGGCCATCCGGTCCCACGGCCAGAGCATGCAAGCCGTTGAAACGTGCAGCCAAGGGATCGCCACCATCGCCCGCATTCCCCTTTTGACCCGCCACCCCGGCTAGCGTAATAACTTTGCCTTCCCCTGTGATGGCCCGCAAGCGATCGCCGCCGAGCATCTCGACAAAGTAAACGGTGGAACCGAGAAAATCGACACCGAATGGCTGAACCAGTTTGGCTTCCCGTGCTGCGCTCCCATCCCCTCCCGTACCACCGCCTGCGACAAGAATGACCTCTTCCCCCGCGGCTGCAACCAAACCTCCAGCCCATCCGATCAGCCACAATCCGAATGCGATACGGTATCCCTTCATCAAATGCCCCTCCTCCCTTTCCGATGAATCCGTGAGTTTGTAAACCGTGATGCGATCGGTACCCCGCGACTAAACCCCTCTTCCCCGTCCCAGGAGCCCGTGAGTCTGTAAACCGTTCACGCAACCGATATCTGTTTTCCTTCTCAGCTTGCATCCATTACAGGCAGCATAGTCTCGCCTCCCTCCGCGGCCACCATATCCCGAGGAGTTTTGCCGGCATGAGCCTGGTTTTTCGGTACTTGCTTGCTCAACCTCTTCTCCTTCGACGGAACTGCCCTGGTACCCCCCTCAGGGAAGGGAGGCAGAATTGCTCTCGACAAGCTTAGGGAACTCTCGGTAGGCTGTGGGAAGTTACAGGAGACAGGACCGAGAGCAGCCGCAGTGCCGACTTACAGAAGCGGCTATCTGCGCTCCAGGGGCATCCACGTCTCCGGATCGAAAAACGGTTTCATCCCGAAGCGGGTTCGCAAGGGACTGCCCCAAAATCCCATCAACCCCACACAAGGAGGGCCACCATGCAACGCCTATTCAGCCTGAGTCTGTTGATTCTGAGCCTCAGTGGTGCCATCGCCTTAGCGCAAGAGAAACTCGATCCGAAGAAGTTGCTCGGTAAATGGGAACCGGTGGACAGCAAAATAAGCAACCTGACACTCGAGTTCCTGGACAAAGGGAAGTGGACGCTGACGGTGGAGATCATGGGGAAAATCGAGAAAGCCGAGGGGACTTATAAACTGGACGGGAACAAACTGGAGGTGACCATCTCCTTCGCGGGACAGGAACAGAAAGAGATGCTCACGGTCAAAAAGCTGACAGACACCGAATTTGTGACCACAGATTCCAAGGGAATGGATGAGGCCTTCCGGAGAAAGAAGTAGGGGCAGAATGGCATGGTACCGGGCAGACACCTTCCGACAGGCCGCTTATGAACTGGATTGGCATGGCAAATCGGAATGACACGCTCCCGGTCAGACCACAGTGGGCCTGGTCCAAGAAGCAGCTAGCCTGGCCGAAGGCTGCGGAACACCTCCGAGGCATAGTGGCAGTCTTCCGCACGGACGTCCAGATGGGTGACAGCACGGAGCAAGCGTGGACCGAGCACAGCGACGAGGACACCCCGTTGACGGAGAAGCTCAGCGACGTGCTGGGCCGAAGTCCAGGGTGGCTCGGCTTCAAACCAGATGAGATTGGTCTGGACTTCGGGGGGTGTCAGCTTCAGGCCGGGCACCTCGGCGATGGCTTGGGCCAGTAGCTGAGCATGTTGGTGATCTTCACGAAGACGGTCGATGTGGTGGTCGAGGGCGTAGAGGCAAGCAGCCGCGAGGTAACCTGCCTGACGCATACCTCCGCCGAACAGTTTGCGATAGCGTCGGGCCTGGAGCATCTGGTCGCGCGTTCCCATCAGCAGCGAACCAACAGGTGCTCCCAATCCTTTGCTGAAGCAGACCGCCAAGGTGTCACAATATTGTCCCCACTGTCCGGCGGAGGTGCCGGTGGCGACGATCGCATTCCAGATGCGGGCCCCATCGATGTGAACTGCCAAGCCATGTTCCTTGGCCCATTGGAACAGACGTGCGACCTCCCGCACAGGGTAAATTGTGCCGCCGCCACGGTTGTGGGTATTCTCCAGGCACAATAAGCGCGTGCGGACGTAATGATAGTCATCCGGACGAATGGCATCGGCGAGATGGATCAATCGAAGTTGTCCCCCTGGAGCGGGAATCGGTCGGCAGGTTACTCCACTAAGGGCTGCCGGTCCGCCCGCTTCCCACAGGTAGATATGACTGCTGGCTTCCAGCAGCACTTCATCCTGGGGCTGACAGTGCAGGCGCACGGCAATCTGATTGGCCATCGTCCCACTCGGCACGAACACCGCCGCTTCCTTGCCGAAGAGCGCCGCCGTGCGTTCTTCCAAAGCCCGCACCGTCGGATCCTCGCCGAAAACATCGTCCCCCACCTGGGCCGCCATCATAGAGGCAAGCATAGCCGGTGTTGGACGGGTCACCGTATCGCTACGCAGATCGATGAGATGATCCGGGGCTGTCACAGCACATCCTCCTCAAAGACTTGCCATGCCCCCTAAACGACCAGAGAAGCGTTCCTCGACGGCCCCTGCGTCACGAAAAATGATCAGCCACCTCCATTCCTGAATCTTGTGGGCCATTCCTAATCTTTATCTTTTGAAGACGCTGGTTTGGAGCCTGCTGGCGGACTGGGCAATTCCTCCCGTCGATTCTCGATGAACCAACGTGGGCCCACTTGGCGGAAATAGAGGGCACCTTCTAGTATCTCCGGATGCGTGGCTTTGACTCCGCTGG
>Ga0209017_10000869_pt1 | contig 26675 bp, 17 predicted proteins | sample YNPBryunderm2012_FD_185812 | JGI IMG/M metagenome (GOLD analysis project Ga0209017, IMG submission 185812) | Anoxygenic and chlorotrophic microbial mat microbial communities from Yellowstone National Park, USA - YNP Bryant MS undermat 2012... ...
GTGGAAGTTCGGGGCGGTGCGCCGCCCTGGACAGGCGCCCAGTGGTTTGAACTGATCCTCCAAACCCCCCAGGGAACTTGCAGTTTGGTGGTCCAGGCGGAAGTTTCGGTTCCGACCTGTGTCGTGGCAGCCGCTCGACCTATCGCCAAAGGCGCCCTATTGCAAGCCCAGGACTTAGTCCTCCAACCCCTACCGGCCAACGAAAATCCCGAAGGATATTTCCGCCAGATCGAAGAGCTGGTTGGGAAAGAGACGCTGCGTGGACTGCCCGCAGGACGGCCCATCCCTCAGGACGCGGTCCAATCGCCGCTTCTGGTTCGGCGGGGACAAACCGTTACCGTTTATGCCCGAGCTCCCGGCATTCGGGTTCGCACCCAGGCCAGAGCCAAAGACGACGGCAGCCTGGGCGATCTGGTGGCCGTAGAATCCCCCGACCGAAAAACCTATTTCGCTCGGGTCTGCGGTCTGCAGGAGGTTGAAGTTTTTGCCCGCGGGGTGCATACCGAAACCCCACCGGGACTCGGTTCCGAGACGATCTCCTCTGCCCGGCAATCGGCGCCCACCGGTTTTCCCGCAGGGCTGGGGACTTCCCCTGTTTTTTCGGCAACCCAGGCTGCTTCCCAGGCTTTTTCCGCAGTACCGTCGGCCGGACCGGTTTCTTCCCCAGTCCGATCGACGGCCACCGATTCGGGAGCAGTGCAATCGGCTTCCGGCAGAAATCCGTAGGTGCGTTCCGCCAAAAAAGCGTCCAAAGGACAAAACCGATGGAGGAGCGTGGAATAAAAGTTCATCGTTGTTTCCCCGGCCCAACCCGGTGTTCCGGCGCCGTCGGCAAATGGGCTTTGGTGATCGGGCTGATCACAGCGGCGTCGGGGGCTTTGGCCGGTTTGGGTGCCGAAAACGGCGGGCAACCCAGGACTGGTTCCGGTCCAGTGGCTCCGCCTCCCCCGCCTCCTAATGGCCGAATGTATCTTGGCGGGCCGAGTGGCAGTTTGTTCGGCTCTCCGGAAGCCAGGCCGCCGCTAGTCCGGGAAATGGTCGATTTGGCCCATGTGCCGATGCCCCAGCCCCGCACCCTGAAACTCAACGATATTGTCATCGTTACCGTGGATGAGAAATCCCATGTGCTGAGCGAAGGGGAGATGGACCGGCGGAAAAACGCTTCCCTCCAGGCGGCGCTGAAAGACTGGATCATTTTCAGCCCGCGGTCTTTCGGCATTCGACCCGACCCTCAGTCGGCAGGTGAGCCGAAAATCGACGGCCAATGGGACAATAAATACCGAGCACAAGCCGACTTCGAAGCCCGGGATGCCATGAAGTTCACCATTGCCGCCCGTGTGGTGGATGTGCGTCCTAATGGCACGCTGGTCATCGAAGGCCGACGTACCATTAAACATAACGAAGACTCCTGGGAATATTTCCTTCTGGGCGTGATTCGGCCCGAAGATGTCAAACCCAACAATACCATCGAAAGCGAAAAGATCGCCGAACTTCGGATTTGGAAGCGGGAATCGGGCCATGTGCGGGACGGTTACCGCCGCGGCTGGCTGATGGAATGGCTCGACCGGTTCCAACTGTTCTGACGCCTGTGCGCATGTTCCCTCGGAGGCCATCTCCAGAAGCCGCAACCAAACGCATCCGTTTTGCCTAGAAGACAAACATTTTGTTCAGCAGACAAACATTTTGCCCAGTAGACAAACCGAAGCACCACACGCTGCGCAGGAAAGGAAGGAGAGGTTGGTTATGGCAGGGGTTGTTCAGGAGAAGAGAATCGGCCGGAATGGTTTCTGGGGGTGGATTGGCCTCCTGCTGGGATGGAGTGGATTGGTAGGGTGTTTGGCCGCCCCTCTAGAGGCCAAGACCACCATCAAAAGCATTTGCCGACTCAAAGGCCAGGAAGAGAACACGCTGCATGGCATGGGGCTAGTGGTGGGCCTGAAGGGCACGGGAGACGGCGGCGCCTTTTTGCCCACCATGCGAAGCCTGGCCATGACCATGCAACTGATGGGTAAACCTGTTCAGGCACCCGCAGAACTCAAAGACGCCAAGAATGTGGCCCTGGTGTTGGTAACGGCGGTAGTACCGCCGGGCGGCGCCCGCCAAGGGGACAGGCTGGATTGTGTGGTCAGCTCCATCGGAGCCGCCAAAAGTCTCAAAGGCGGCCGACTGTTCTTCACGCCCCTGGTCGGCCCGGAAAATCCCCAACATCCCCGGGTGTACGCCTTTGCCGAAGGTCTGATCACCATCGAAGATGAATCCACGCCGACGATCGGCAAAATCGCCGGCGGTTGCCGAATGGAGGAAGACTTCTTCACGCCCTTCGTGAAGGACGGACGGATTACTCTGGTCCTGGATCCCAATCACGCCGATTTTCAGACGGCCTCCGACGTAGCCGAATGGATCAACAGCCAACTGAGCGTTCAGATCGAGGGCCAGCCACTGGCCCGGGCCATCAACCAGCAGAACATCGAAGTGCGTATTCCGCCCCAATACCAGGATGACCCGGTGCTGTTTATTTCGCAGGTGTTGGCCACGCCGATCATGGCGCCACCGGTGCTGCCCCGGGTGGTAGTAAACGAACGTACCGGTAGCATTGTCATTAGCGGGGATGTGGAGATCGGCCCCGTGGTGGTGACGCATAAAAACGTGGTGGTAGAAACCGGTCCCGGTGCGGCAGCCCCGGCGGGCGGACGATTTACCCCCCTGGATCCCGAACAAGCCCAAACCGCTAAACTCAAAGCCCTGGTCGAAGCCCTCAATGCAGTCCATGTGCCGCCCCAGGATATCATCGACATCTTAAAAGGAATCGACCGGAACGGCAAACTCCAAGGGAAATTGATCCTCCAATAGATTTTTAATCGCATGGGTCCGGCCATGGGTCTCTCAGGGCGAGAAACCTCTATGAATTCCACAGATTAGGACCATCCGTCCCAGAAGAGGGAATTAGCGAAGGATATACATATGAATCCTATTGTGGCAATCGGAAATCCTGGCCGGTGTGCGGCCACCCAACAAAGCATCCTGTCCGCCGAAAACACTCCACCGGCCCAAGCGCTGCGTGCCGAAGGCGCCCAAAATAGCTCGCAGAAGGAGCTCCGGAAAACTTTCGAGGCGTTTTTAGGGGAGGTCTATTTTGGGCAGATGCTCAAAGCGATGCGGCGGACCGTGGACAAACCCGCCTATGTGTACGGAGGAATGGCGGAGGATATATTCACCCAGCAATTGGATCAGGTCCTGGCTGAGTCCTTGGCCAAGACGGTAGCTCCGGAATGGACCGGCCCGATGTTCAAGCTGTTTACTCTCTCCCGCCGATAATCCACTAATTTGACTGTATCTACCCGCCCGGCCCCCTACCAGATGGAGGAGCTAAAAATCGGACCGAACACCACAGATGGTGGTCGTTGTTCCCGGTGGATACAGTCAAGCTAATTTGTTCCGCTCAAAGGGCGTTTGGCCGACATGCACTTCTAGGAATATCGCTGGATGGAAAGAGACCTTGGCATGGAAACGGCTTTAGAGGCGCAGTTAGCGGATTTGCTTCAGGAGTTATTGGAGCTGCAAAAGGAAACCCTGGAGATGTTGGAGCAAAAGCGGCAGTTACTCCGGCAAGGGGATGTGGCCGCTTTGGCCAGCACAGGGGAACCGGAGCAGGCCCTGCTCCAACGATGGGAGGCTTGTCTGCGGCGTCGGGAGGAGTTGTTGGCTCAGGCGTCGGCGCAGCGGGTGCCAGCCCAAAACCTGGAGCGATTGGCAGCTGCACTTCCCAGACCGGAACGGGAGAAATTAGGCAAACAGCTTAAACTGGCGAAATCTCAGGCCCGTCTGCTCCAGCATCAGGCCCTGACCAATTGGGTGGTGATTCACCGGTGCCTGCTTCATCTTTCCCAATTGTTAGAGATTCTCACAACAGGTGGCCAATCGGAGCCGACATATGGTAAAGACCACGCTTCGCTGCAGAGTGGGGCGCTGGTAGATCAGGAAGTTTAGGCAGAATAGACAAGCCAGCCAGACCTGGCAAAAGGCGCAGATTCTCCTATGAGCCTCTCCAGCTCCCTCCGCATCGCCGCCAATACCCTGCAAGCCGATCAGATCGCCTTGCAGGTCATCGCTCAGAATATCGCCAATGCGAACACCCCCGGCTACATCCGCGAAGAGGTGGTGCTGACGCCGGCACCATCGTTTCGATACGGTGGCTTACTGCTGGGCTTAGGGGTTCAGGTTGAGGCGGTCATCCAAAAGATCGACCATTTCCTGGAAGAACGCCTCCGGGGAGCGGTCAGCGACAAAAACTGTGCCGAAGCCCAGGAAGAAACCTACCTGGAACTGGAACAACTGCTCGGCGAATTGAGCGATACGGATTTAAGCACTCGGCTAGATGCGTTCTTCGGCAGCATTGCCGAGGTGCTTAACCAGCCGGAAAGCCGCTCCGTCCGGAACCTGGTCGTTCTGCAAGGCCAGACGTTGGCCTCGGAGATTTCGCGGCTAGCGGCTCGGACGAATGAAATTCGGAAGGCGGTCAACGGGCGGATTACCAAAATGGCCGACGACATCAACCGCCTGTTGGAAGAAATCCGTACCCTCAACGTTCGGATTACGGAGACCGAAGGCGGCACAGTGTCTAAAAGCCATGCCGTGGGACTGCGGGATCAGCGCCTCACTGCTCTGGAAAAACTGTCCGAACTGATCTCGATCCGGGTGAAGGAGCAGGACAACGGCTCTGTAACCGTCTATTGTGGGCCGGATTATCTGGTCAGTGAGGGAATGGCCCGGCAGGTGGAGGTCGCCCAACGTACCGATCGCGGCATAGAGATTTCCGATATCCACTTGATGGATACCCAGTCGGCGTTGGATACCCGCAGCGGCCAATATTACGGATTGGTCTATGCTCGAGATCAGATTCTGGGCGGTTTTTTGGATCAACTGAATGATTTCGCCCGAACATTGATCTTTGAGTTCAACAAGATTTACGCCAGTGGCCAGGGCCTGGTCGGTTTCCAACAAGTTACCAGCCAGGAGGAAGTCGATGCGGTCGATAAACCGCTCGATCAGGTAGGACTATCGTTTACGCCGGTGAACGGCTCATTGCAGGTGCTGGTGTATAACCGGAAAACCGGACAGACAAAAACCACGGACATCCGGGTCGATCTGAACGGCATAGGCCGGGACACCACGCTGGAAGACATTGTGGCCGCCTTGAATGCGATCAACGGGATTTCCGCCCAGATCACGCCTAACCGGGGCCTCCGGATTCAGAGCACCTCGTCGGATTTGGAGTTTGGGTTTGCCAACGATACCAGTGGGCTGCTGGCCGCTTTGGGCATTAATACGTTTTTTACCGGCACTTCGGCGTTAAGCATTGGGGTGAACCAGCAGGTGGCTGCGGACCCGGCCCTGTTTGCGGCCAGCCGGGGCGGTATCGGCGCCGATACGGAAAATGCCGTGGATTTGGCCCGGTTTTTGGATATTCCCTTGGAGGCCAAAAACAACGATACGTTGGCGGTGTTGTATGACCGGTTGGTCAGCGGGGTGACCCAGGGATCGGCCATTGCACAGGCGGTGGCCGAGGGGGCCAGGACCTTTGAAGGAACCTTGCGGGGCCAGAAGTTGGCCCTCAGCGGCGTAAGCCTTGACGAAGAAGCCGTCCGAATGATCGCCTTCCAGCGTCAATTCCAGGCGGCTGCTCGTTTCATCGCCAAACTCAGCGACCTGTTTGAAGTGCTGGTCAGTATCTGAGCGGCCGTATGATGGCCGGCGGAGGGGCCTACCCACCCGGATTGTCATTCCTGCGAGAACAGGAATCCTACACGTCGAAACCCCTGGACCCTGGACGTTCGCTGGTAAAACAGGACCACAACAGCAGGCACAAAGGAACACGGGATTCCCGCTTGTGCGGGAATGACATCTCAGTCCCTCAGCCAGCCTGGTCTTCCTCCGACCAGGCCACCCTCTCCCGCCAGGGCAGAGGGGACCCTCACCCGGCCTGCGGTGCAGGCCACCCTCTCCCGCTGGGGGGAGAGGGGAGAAAGGAGAGCCGGTCGGTGGGGGGCGATGGTTGCCGATTCCCGCATCGGATAGCGACGGTCAGAAGCCATGGCCAATGTGATTGGAATTCCCAGCACGCGGGTAAGCGATGTGTTTGCCCGGGAGCGTTTGCTCACCCAGGTAGCCAAGGATCAGCTTGCCCTGTTTAAGGTGCAGACCCAGATGAGCACGGGTCGGCGGATCAACCGGCCCAGTGAAGATCCGGTTACATCCATGCGGGCCCTCAGCCTGCAACGGCTCCTGGAACGCAAACAGCAGGTCAAGAACAATCTGGCCACCAATCAGTCGTTCATGAGCGCCACGGACACGGCCATTTCGAGCATTTCGTCCATGATGGCTGAGGTGCGGGCCAATGCGTTGGGCGTGGTGGGGACCACGGCCAGCGACGAGCAGCGTCAAGCCGCCGCCATGCTGGTCCGCCAGGCCTTACAACAACTGGTGGATGCGGGAAACCAGAATTTCCGGGGCCGATATCTGTTTGCCGGGTCCCTGACAGGCACCAGACCGTTTGAACTCCGGGCCGACAACATCGTCCGCTACCGGGGCAACGAAGGCCTGCTGCAAAGCTACGGCGATGTGGATTTGCTCTTTACTGCTAATTTGACCGGCCATGAGGTCTTCGGAGCACTGTCGGAAGCAGTGCGCGGCACAGCGGATTTGACGCCGGTACTGACATTTGACACTCGGCTGGCCGACTTGAACGGCGGCCAGGGGGTAAAACCCGGCAGTATTGAAGTGTCCAATGGATCGGATTCCCGCATTGTGGATATTACCGGCTGTGAGACGATCGGCGATGTGGCGTTGCGGCTGTTGGAGAATCAGCCGTCAGGAACACAAATGTTCATAGAAATTACCCCCACCGGCCTGGAAATCTCCCTAAGCGGCGGTACGCTTACCATCCGGGACGTCGGCAGCGGCACCACGGCCAGCGAACTGGGCATCCTGGCCAAAAACGGCGTCGGCACCGGGCCCCTGCTCGGAAGGGACCTGAATCCTATCCTCCGCACCACCACTCCCCTGGACAATATCCTGGGGGCACGGGCACGTGCCGTCGTCCGCTCCAACGGCCGAGATAACGACGTCATTGTGACCGCCCAATACCGAGGAGAACAGTACAACGGGATCACCGTCCGGTACTACGACGACGGCACGGTCCTGGACCCCGGTTCGGAATATGCCTGGTATGAAGAAGCTACCCGAACCCTTTGGGTGAACATAAAGACCGGTTATACCACCGCCCAACATGTCGTTCGCGCCATCAATGCGGCCTATGATCCGGTCCGTTGTCCTTTCCGGGCCGAACTAGATCCGTTGGATGAACAAAACGGCGGCAAAGCGGCGGTTACCGGCGGCGCCAGCGCACAAATGCGCTTCGGTTCCGGCACCGAACTGGATCAGGATTCCGGCATCCAGATCCGGAACGGCAATAGAACCTTTACGCTCACCTTTTCCAAACGCGACGGCGTCGAAACGATCGAAGACCTGCTCAATGTGCTCAACAGTTCCGATGCGGATGTGGTTGCCACGATCAATGCTACCGGTACCGGTATTGACATTCGCTCCCGTCTGAGCGGCTGCGATTTCGCCATCGGCGAAAATGGCGGCATGACCGCTCAGCAACTGGGCATCCGTACCTTCTCCCAAGACACCCTTTTGGAAGAGCTGAACTTCGGACGGGGTGTTTCGGACTACACCGGGGTGGGCGAAAAGGCCTGGTGTGTGTGGGATAGCTCCACGGCCAATAGCGACCTGGTGATCCGCGCACGACGCACCGGGGCCGAATGGAACGATTTTACCGTCGAGTTTGTCGAAAAGGTGCCGCCCGGCAAGGATTCCGTCTCCTTCGACCTTGCCAGGAAAACCATCCGGTTTGAAATCACCCCCGGCCAAACCACCGCCAATGATATCCTCCGCCTGGTCCGGGAAACCCCGGGGATTCGAGATTATTTTGAAGCCGAGTTAGATAGACGAAACCAGCCGAATAACACCGGCACAGGAGCGGTCGATTGCAGCACGTCGGCCACATTGAAGCTCCAGTGGGGCGGCCCGGACAACGACCTTATCCTGAAAGCTCGAAATCCGGGCACCCAGTGGAATGATGTTCTAGTGCAGGTTGTGGAAGGAGCACCCGGGTTTAGCTACGACCGGGACACCAAGAGAATGATCTTCTCCATCCAACCGGGTGTTACCACTGCTCAGGATATGATCAACTGGTTGGAGGCCGACCCTGACGCCAACGAAGATTTTGCCCTCTATCTCGACCCGGACGACCACCCCAGCACCGGCAGCGGCGTCGTATGGACCAAACCGAACCAGTGGACAAGCGGCGGCAAAATCGTTCCAAGCGTCCAGACAGCGGGCGGCTTTGTCGATAACGCCGATTGCATCATCACCCGTACCGACGGCGTTCGCTTTGAGGTCAATCTCCAAGGCGCGCTGACGATCGGCGATGTCCTGGACCGGATCAACAACCATCCGGACAATTTGGCCAGCGGCACACCGCTGGTAGCCCGTCTGGCCCGGTACGGCAACGGCATCGAACTGGTGGATCGCAGCGGCGGCTCCGGCCAGCTCCGCATTCAGCGGACTTCGATGAGTCGAGCTGCCATTGAACTGGGCCTGATTCCCGAAGGCCAGGACTCGGCTACGGTTACGACCCTGGGCGCTCAGGCCTCGGTGCGTCTGGATTTCGGTACGCCCAACAGTGGTTTGAGCATACGCACTCGGGGGCGGACCGACACGCTCAACGGCGTAACGGTCCGATTTGTCAATGGCGGGCCAGGGGCCAATGCCTACTCCTATGACCCGATCACCCGGGTGCTCACCTTTTCCATTGAACCTGGGGTAACGACGGCCAATGACGTGATCAACCATTTTAATGCGGAGCCGCCGGACGACCCGATCGCCTATGCCCTCTTTGATGTGGTGTTGGACACCACCAGCGGGCCGAACGACGGCACGGGAACGGTGGGGGAGGCCAGCGGCCAGCTAGCCGGCGGCGAACCGGACCTGCTGACCGGCCAAGATGTCAACCCTCAGGAAACCGACGGGCTCTTTACGGCCTTGTTACGGCTGCATGAGGGGTTGATCCGCAATGACAACGCCCTGATCGAGCGGGCCATTGCCATGTTGGACGATCGGGTGGTGGATTTGAACTTTAGCCGGGCCAGTCTGGGAGCCCGGCAACAGGGATTAGATATTCTCCAGCAGCGGTTGGAGGAGGAGAACCTGCATTTGCAGACGTCGCTTTCGGCGGATATCGATGCGGATATGGTGGAGGTGATTTCGGAATTTGTGGCTCGGCGGGCCACGTATGAGGCGGCGTTGCGGGCAACCGCTCAGATTTTCCAGCTTTCGCTTCTTAACTTTTTGTAACATTTATCCTGTTTTTTCTGTTTTGCCTATTTGTAATTATTTCACCTTATTCTATCTATTTTTTCTGGTCCTTCTGCTTTACCGGTACCGATACAGATTGTGTGTGTTACCGTTTAATTTTTTCTGGGCAGAGGCCCCACCATGTGGATCACCAGTACCCGCTTCGGTCCGATCCAGTTTGAGCCGGACGATGTGATCCGATTTCCCGAAGGGATTCTCGGTTTGCCGGACTGCCGAGAATGGCTCCTATTGGCCGACGAGCGAAATCCCACGGTAGCCTGGCTGCAAAGTGTGGATCGGCCGGAAGTAGCTCTGTGTGTGGTCAGCCCGCGCCGATTTGTGCCGAACTATCAGGTTCGCTTGCCCCGTCGGGATGTACAACCGTTGGAGCTGGACAATCTGGATGCGGCGGAAGTGTTGGTCATTGTAAGCAGATCGGCCGGCTATATCACCCTGAATCTGAAAGCCCCGCTGATCTTGAACCTCCAACGAGGACTAGGCCGACAGGTGGTCTGCTATGGGGACCAACCGATTCAGTACGTGGTGGCCAGCCTCGGCGCCGCTTTGCGAAAAAGTGCCTAATCGGGGATGAGCAACTGGGGGGAAGCGCCCATGCTGGTACTGAGCCGACAACGGAACGAAAGCATTGTCATCGGCGACAATATCATCGTCACCGTCGTCGATATTCGGGGAGATAAGGTGCGATTAGGGATCGAGGCCCCCAGTGAAATCCCCGTGCATCGCAAAGAGGTTTATGAGGCCATCAAGCGGGAAAATCTCCGCGCCGCCCAATTGGACCCCGCCGATACCCACCCCCTGACCGAGGGAGCATCCCCAGAACCGCCAGGCCCGGCCAATGCTTCTGCGTAAGTGGAGCCTCCCTTCCTCCCCACAAAAGCCCTTTCTTTCGGATGGGACCATCTACTCCCACTGGCTGTCCTCCTTCGGAGCCCGCCCCCTAACCAGGAGTGCCTAAGGCTGGGGCTGCCTTGGGGTTATTTCCTGTCTAACTAGCTTTCCATCTCACCGACCATATTCCAGCCGTATTCCACCGGAACCGGCCGGGGTAACTCGGTCTGGGCGGATTATGGGTGGCCCGAGTGAGGAAGCAAAGGGTGGAAGTGCTTAACCTTCTCAGGATGGTCTTAGGAGCTGGGGTTCGACGGGTTTTCCAGGCCCAAAAGCGGAAACCTATTCGGATTATTCCGGTTATAACGGGTAAGTATAGGGCAGACTCTGCGCAGAAGGGAATTTTTTCCCGTCTGGAAGAAATTCGGATGCCGAAGAAAACCTAAAGAGGAGTAGGGGGAAAGATTTACCCAGAACCCCAAATTACCTAAAGCACCCATTTTACCAAGTCGATAATTGCTATAGGCAGGAAGCACCCTCATGGATGGGTTGCCGATGCGGTGTCGGCAACCGTCCGGAGCGGGTTAGGGATAAGAAAAAACAATTTCCCCGGGTGCCGCCGGTGGCAACCGTCCGCGGCATCCAGACAAGCTGGCCCGGACCGTAGGAACCCGCACTCCGGTCAGGCTTGGACAAGGCTTTTTTAGAAAAGGTTTCAGGCATGACCCGTATTAACACAAACGTCAGTTCGCTCAACGCCCAAAAGACGTTGTCGCGCAACACGCAAGCGTTGCAAACTGCGCTTACCCGTCTAAGCACCGGCTTGCGGATCAACACGGGCAAAGACGATCCGGCCGGTATGATCGCCGCGGAAATCATGCACAACAACATCGTTGCTGTGCAGAAAGCCATCAGCAACACCCAACGCGGCACCCAGATGATCGCCACGATCGACAGTGCCCTTGGCTCTATCACCAGCCTGTTGCACGACATCCGCTCTCTGGTTACCGAGGCGGGCAACACGGCGGTGATGAGCGAAGAGCAGATCGCCGCTAACCAGATGCAAGTTGACGCCGCCTTGGAGGCCATCAACCGAATCGCCCAGGTCACTAAGTTCCAAGGGCGGCGTGTGTTGGACGGCTCCTTGGACTTCATCACCAACGCCAACACCATCCCACAAATCCGGAACCTGAAGATCGACCAGGCCAATCTGGGGGCTACCGGACAGATGGAGGTGGCTGTAGAGATCGAACAGCCCGCTACACGGGCCACGATCACCACCTCTTCCGGCGCCGATTACGCCACCACGAAGCTCTATTTCTCCAGCCGAGTGCTGGCCTCCGGTACCGCCGGTGGCGCGAACGCCAATCTGTTTATTGCGGCCAAGTCGAACTCCCAAGAATTTGACGGCGTGCAGGTAATTTTCAACGGTTCCCAATCGAATGTGTCGGCCACCTATGATGCTGCCAGCAAGACTCTAACTATCGGCTTCGATAATGATACCAGCACCATCGGAGATATTCTGACCGCCATTGAAAATACCGGACTTTTCAAGGCCTATTCGAACGTGGCCAATGCGGCGGTGGCCAACAGCTTCACCAACGCCAATATGGCGATGGACTATATCACGATCACCGCCGACAAAGAAGGCACAGATTATAACAACGTAAAAGTCCGGTTGGAGGTGGACAACGCTTTGGACGCCAACTCGGCCATCGCCACGTATGACCCGGTCACCAAACAGATTACCGTGAAAGTCACCGGCGAGAACGATGAAGCTAATTACACCACATTGCAGGCCATCACCAGTGCCATCAACTCCTATTTGGGGGATTACTTCACAGCCACCACAAAAACGGGCGCCAGCGCCACCCGGGTGTATGGGGCGTTGGCCTCTGATTTGGCCACTCGGGCCAGCACCGGTGTAAGCGGCTATCTGAAGTCGGCCTTTAGCGATGGCACCCGGGCCCAGGCCACACTGACCTTTGCCGCCGGCGCCACGAAAACCTTTACCACCAACAATGGCACGGCCACGATAGATATTAAGGCCAATGCGTTGGGCGCCCAGGCGGCCAATGTGGTCATCCAATTCCTGGACGACGCCACCGCAGGCAATGAATATGCCGAGTACGACAAAGCGGCCAAGTCCTTGGTGGTCCACTACAAGAGCGGTTCGACCACGGTCAACCGGATCGCCCAAGTTATCGAAGCGACCGGTTCTTGGGACGTGGTCGTCCGAGATGGAGGTACCAAAACGGTTAACACCAACCAAACTTCCGTGGAAACCGGCCAGGATACGCTTACCGTGGAGTCCATCCTACCCGGCTCGAATTACAACAATATGCAGGTGAAGATTGTGGCCCAGACGGGGCTCAGTTCGCCGGTGGCGATGTATGACCGGGCGACCAATACCTTCACCATCAAGGTCAACTACAGCGACACCAGTGCCACCACGCTGACTGCTATTGCAAATGCCATCAACTCCGTGGAAGGTTTTGCCGCCTACTATCAGCCGAACGGCATCGGCCGCATCTACGGCAATAGCGTCGATAACACGGTGGTGGGCAATACCGGTGCCAGCGGTGGCAACGCCTTGCTGGACGACCTGGTCCTGGAGGTGGCCGGGCCGGAAGGTATGGAAGTGTTCACCTTCTACAAAGGTACCACCGCCGACCAGGTAGCCGCCGCCATCAACGCCGTCTCCGATGCCTTAGGGCTGACGGCTCTGCATGACAACGCTCTGGTGACCCTCCAAACCCAGCAGTACGGTTCCAAGCAAACGGTGGCGATCGATGTCATCAGCGAAGGCACTCAAGGGACCTTTGCCCGCAGTGTCAGCGCCTTCCGCGCCACAGGCACGGATGTCCAAGGCAAGATCAACGGTGTTACCGCCACTGCGTACGGCAATAAAATGTGGATCAACACCTCCATGCTGGACATCACCATCAACCTGGCGCCGGAGACGGACGACAACTTCAAGTTCACCATCCTTGGCGGAGGCGCCCAGTTCCAGTTGGGACCCGACGTGGTCACCAACCAGCAAATCCGCATGGGCATCAAGAGCTTGAACACGGCCCGGCTCGGTGGCCCCAGCGGGAAGCTCTATCAACTTCAAACCGGCGGCGATGCCGACCTCTATACCAACCCCAATCTGGCCGCCAAAATCGTTAACGAGGCCATCAGCGTGGTAACCGAGCTTCGAGGTCGGCTCGGCGCTCTGGAAGGTCTGACCATGCAGACCAACATCAAAACCATGGAAGACACCTTGGAAAACATGGTCAGCGCCGAAAGCCAAATCCGAGACGCCGACTTCGCCACGGAAACGGCCAACCTTACCCGGGCCCAAGTCCTGGTGCAATCCGGTATGGCCGTCTTGACCATCGCCAACCAGAACCCGCAAAACGTCCTGGCCCTGCTGCGGAATATCTAGTAGGTTCCGCACACCGCCCAGGATGGAACGCCGGACCGATGCGTCCCAAACTCCCGGAGGAAAAAATGGGATCGGGCCGCTAAACCGGCTCCTCAAGAAATATCTCCCAGCGGCGTGTTTCCCCTAAAGAAACACGCCGCTTTTTTGTTGCGAAGAGTCGCTTCGTGGCATTCCCCCGTATCATTCCCGCACCCTTCCCGTGTCCTTCCCACCTTGTGTCATTCCTGCGCAAGCGGGAATCCAGAGGGTGTCATTTCTGCGTAAGCAGGAATCCAGATCTCATGCCTCTCCCCCGGCGGGAGAGGCCGGCCTGCGGAGCAGGCCGGGTGAGGGGGAGTTTATATTCTCATTTCCACAAAAGTGGCAGTACCGTGGTTTTCCCTGGATTCCTGCTTACGCAGGAATGACACAAGCTCCTCTCACCCAGCCAACCTCCGGTTGGCCCCCTCTCCCCCGGTGGTGCGAGGGAAACGGTCCTCTCTCCCGCAGGTGGAAGGGAGAAGGCCCTCTTATATCGATTAAACCGACTTTTCCGATTCTACCTGCAGGACCGGTTGTAACGGTACGAACGGGCCAGCACCAATCCTTGGACGCTTTATACCGATTGTGCCGATGGAACCCGAAAGAACGAAAATAGCAGTCCTCTCGGCAGAAATGGGAAAACTGCGGCAGGAGGCCCCTCAGTGAGCATTGCCGCCCAGACGGCCAAAGTGTCTATCGGCCCATCGCCCTATCGGGCCTATTGCCAGATGCTACAGCAACAGTATCTGGACACTCCGATGCATGTGCATATTGAGACAGTGGGGATGTGCAATGCCCGGTGCCGGTGTTGTCCCAACGCCGTTTCGCCTCGCCGCACGGAGAAAATGTCTGACGAACTGTTTGCCAAGATCGTGGAAGATTTAAAGGAGTTGCCGCAGGACCGGTTCCTGGCCATTTCGCCTTTTAAGCTCAATGAGCCGTTGGTGGATCCGAAAATCTTCCAGCGGATGAAAATGCTGGCCCAGGCCCTGCCGCAGGCCCGCTTGTGGCTGACAAGCAACTGGGCCTTGGCCGACGAAGCTCGAATCCGCCAACTGGCCGACGTACCCCAATTGGGCTACATCTGGATTTCGCTCAACAGCCTGGATCCGGTGGAATATCGGCAGTGGATGGGGTTGGAGCTGGAACGAACGGTGGAAAATATCCGTCGGCTGTTGGTGTGGAATCGGAGCAAGCGGTTTGTGCCGATGGTGATCCTGGGCCGGGTGGCCGACGGGACAGAACAGGACCGGCAATTCGGTGAGGATGTCCGCCGCACCTTTGCCGACTTCCAGGAGGGAGTGGATTATCAGATCGGCCTGCTGCCCCGTGGGGATTGGATGGGGGATTGTCCGGAAGCCAACAGCTTGGCCGCTGCCAGGCTGGCAGCCCAGCCATGTTCCCGATGGTTTGAAGTGTCCATTACCTGCACCGGCCAAGTGGCGTTTTGCTGCATGGACGGTTTGTGCCATCATCCGTTGGGTGATGTGAATCGCCAAAGCATCTTGGAGATTTATCAGCAGGCGGCGTGCCGGGAACTTCGCCAACTGCTGCCGCCCCGCCGACTGGTCGGCCCCTGCGCGGGATGTACGTTTACATAACCTGAAAGTGCCCCACGAAAAAACTCGGGTCCAAAGGGGCCAGATTGTCTTATCGAAAAGGACCGTTCGGATGGGTCGTCGGAAAAAGCCACGATTGCTTCACCCAGCCTCCTCCTCTAAGCCTTCCCCGGGCCTTTCGGCAGCACCACAAGTGGTCTCTTCTCCGAGGGGGCCGACGCCGAAAACTTTCCTCTTGCCGGAAAGCGTCGAATGGCTCAAAATAAATGCCCAGGAGGCTGGGAAGCGGTCTGAGGAGGCATCAGGCGGGCACTCTGGAGGCTGTTCGGCTTCTCTGGACGCCCGACAGCCCTTGCCTGCTACCGGTTCCTCCCCAAGGAAGGCCTCCACGGAAGATGGGACGGGAGCGATAGGAACGCTGGCCGGCATGGCAAAACATCCCTCATCGAATATGTCCGAAAAGTTTGGCGCCGGGCTGCCCGGTTCCAAGCCGTCTTCTGCTCAAGCGGAGAAAGATTCCGAGCCGAAACTCGCTGAGCAGCCCACCGCCGAGGCCAATGGGTGGACGCCGCCGCCATTCCACCCGGCCGAGGTGCTGGGCGCCTATTTGGCCGGTAATCATCGCCAGGCTCTGCAAGCGTGTGTGGAAGTCCTTCGATTCTACCAAGATCATTCCCTGGAACGGGTAACGCCGGAGGTGAAAACCTATGTCAATACGTTTGTAGAGACATTTTTATATCTTTTGACCAAACCGGATTTGCGGATCGAGCCGGATCAGGCCATGCAACTGATGGCCGCTCACCATATCCTGGCCCACTTGACCGCCATTTCCGATTTCAAGACCACCGATGTGCAGTTGGCGATGGTGCGGGATCAACCCCGGAACCTGCTTCGGCTTTTGATCCTCTATTCGGTGCGGAATCGGACGGTGCTGCCGCCGAAGCCGCTGTTTGACGCCGATCCGTTTTTGGCTTCTTTGTGGTATGCGTCGTATCCGATGGGCGCTGTCGGGGCGGTAACCGAACTGCTTTGGGAGAATCTTTTGCGGCATCTCTCGTATGTGGACAGTCGGCTTCAGGCGCCGGACCCGCGGATTTTAGGCTTTTATTTTGAATCCACGCAGATTGCCCCGGGTATGGAGCGGCCGCTAAAAGATCGGTGGAATGCTGACATTCGTCGGCAACTTTCGGGGGTTCGTATCCGAAACAAGCCCGATCCCAAGAGCGTGGCGATTATCACGGCCAAATGGTTTCCCGGCAGCGCCGTCTATCGGAGTCTGTCGCCGCTGGTGCACAGCCTGAAAGGGAAATATAAACTAACATTAGTACATCTTGGGCCGGCACGCAACGACCTGGATACCTCCCCGTTTGCGGAGGTCCGGCGGGTGGAAATGACCCCAGGACAGTTAGATTGCACCCAGATCGAACAAAACGACTTTCAACTCGCCTTTTTCCCCGATATCGGTATGATGGCCGAATCGATCTGGCTGTCGAACATGCGTCTGGCCCCCATTCAAGCCACCGGCTACGGACACCCGGCCAGTACCGGCGTGTCGGAAATCGACTATTTCCTCGGCGGAGCAGAAAGTGAACTTTTGAGCCGGGCTGTGGACTATTACGCGGAGCGGCTTGTGCTTTTGCCCGGACTGGGTGCTGTACCAACCTATCCCAGCTTTTACCGACCCACCTTCCCCCAACGAAACGACGACGCCGTGGTGATCAATTTGCCCTGGGGGGCCACAAAAACCAACTATCCCATGCTCTGCCGTCTGAAGACCATCCAGCAGTACAGCAGTCGGCCGGTTCGACTCCACTTCTTCCCGGCCTGGGGCCTGAACCGTTACTGCGCCCCGCCGCTTTTTGTGGAAGGCCTCGGGGCACTGTTTGGCAATACAGCCACCGTATATGCCAATCGGCCCATCCCGGAATATCTGGCCCTGATGGAACAAGGCGATCTGTGCCTGGACAGTTATCCATTCGGCGGGTTTAACACGATTATCGATGCCCTGTATCTGGCCAAACCGGTGGTCGTCCAAGAGGGGGAATTTTTCTTCAATCGGGTCGGAGCAGCACTATTGCGCCGGGTGGGCCTGGAGGAACTGATTGCCCACAGCGAAGACGAATATATCGGCAAAGCTCTTCGGCTTGTGGAAGACCAGGGCTATCGGCAGTCGATTACACAGCGGCTCCGAAACCTGGATTTACGTCCCCTGATCTTCCAGCGGGACGATCCGGCTGCCTTCTGCAGGGCCATTGACTATCTGGTGGAAAACCACACCCGCCTCCAACAAGAAAAAGGGCATGACCCTATTTTCATCTCCTGAAAGTGGGGAAGAAAGACCGGTCATTCTAGCAGGTCTTGTGCGTCAGCTATTCCCACTCTGTGGCCGGATCGGCGGCGGGAGGCATGGCTTCTAAGGGCGGCGACAAGACCGAGGCAGTAAAAAAGTTGGGGGCAGGGACGACCGGATGCTCCTCTTGTCTTCGGAATGGCTCGAACCGGGGCGGTTCCATGGGACGGTATGGATGATCATCTTGAAAATAATCCACCAATCGGCCCTGATATTCCAGAAGAATCTTCTGATAGCGGATGCCATGCTGATGGATTTCCAAGACAATGTCGGCCGCCCGCCATTGAGGAGCAATTAGGATCACATCCACCGGATGCTCTAGCAGGTAGTCCCGGAATCGGATCAACTGGCCTGTGCCGGGCACATAAGTGCCTGCTTTTTCCTTATCCGAATCGACCACCAGGGGGAATCGTTGGGCGTCCAGGCCGCACTGGTTGATCAAGGCGGCAGCTTTCCCGGTCCCGCCCCAAATGGCTACCCGAACCCCGCTTTCTGCCAAGGCCTGGATCTGCTCGGCCAATGCCCGCCGACGGGCTTCCGCCTGTTGGCCAAAGGCAAGGGCCTGCTCGGCCCGTTGCACTTGATGGGCCTGCACCTGGAGCTCCGCCAGGGCATAGACCACCTCCCCCCCGTACCCCTTTTCCAAACGTTCTATCGACGCCCCGGCCCGTTCCAACATCCGGCGAAGCGACTCCGTCGTAAAGTGGGAATTATGCTCATAGAAAAAGTCCGTCGTCCGACCGGTCTCCAGCGCCAGATCAATGCAAGGGACCTCCACAAAAAGGCGAATCGGCCAACGGTAGTAACTTACGGCCAACGCCATCGCCTGCAAGAATTGGAGCGGATCGACCAGATGCTCCAGCACATGGCGGGCGATCACCAGATGGGGACGGCACTGGGGCAAGTGCCGCTCCGGTATAAAAAGTTCCACCCTAGCTTCGATCCGGCCATGGTCGGTTTGGATGGCCGCGTTGGGGTCAAAGCCAATGTATCGCCCTTCGGGCCGGGCGCGAGCCAGGCTGCTCAACAAATGCCCATCTCCACAGCCTACCTCCACCACCGTGGGCCGAGCCGGCAGAACCTCTAACAGCAACCTTTGCACCTGGTCCAAATGCTTCCGCCATAAAGGCCCCAAATTAAACATCCGATTCGGATGCTTGCTATAGGGGACCTGACTATAGTCGAAGTCCGTGTTATACACATGCCCGCATTCCACGCAGCGGACAAACCGAAGTCGGTATCGGGGGAGCCCTTGGGCTTCTTCTGCCGAGCGGGGAAAGGCCAGGGTAGCCAACGGCTGCTGCCCCGCATCCCAAAACTCCACCGCCACTCCATGGCCGCAGGCCGGACAGCGGGCCGCTACCACCCTCATCTCCAACGGCTGGGCGGGGCCATCTTTCATGGGCAAACCTGCCTTCAGGAATAGGAACCGGATAGTCCGGGCGTATGGATATTTTCCAAGGGGCCGTCTTACCGGCCAAGAAACTTCGTTGCTGGCAAAAGCTTTGGTTTTGCCAACAGGAGGGCCGCCGGGGAGGGGAGCTTAGATTGTATCGGTTATGCCAGGAAGATGTGATAAGCAAAATACGCAGAAGATTCCGTAGATTACCCATCCAATGCATCTGCTTTGTTTTACGTATATTACGTAGATATTGTATTTTATCTGCTTTTGCCGGATTTTCTAACCCATAACTTGAGGAAACTTCACCTCTCCGCATTCTCCAAGACGATTTAATTCTAGATCAGAGTAAGTCGCTGCCGGATTTTCCCTAGGGAGGCTTTCCATGGGTACCATCCAAACCACGGTCGGGCTGATTACCGGCATTAACATCCAAGAGCTGGTCGATAAGCTGATGGAAATCTCCGCCCGGCCCAAAACCATGCTCGAAGAGCGAAACAAAACCCTCCAGGAGCAGCAGACCGCCCTGGGCACTCTGGCCGGCTTGCTCTATGCCATCAAAATGCCGGTAGCCACCCTGGCCAAAACCGATACCTACCAACAACGTCAGGTTACCTCCAGCCACTCCGACATCTTGGCCGCCACCAAAACCGGCAACCCCGCCCTGGGCCAGTATGAGCTGACGCCTATCCAACTAGCCCAAAGCCATAAACTGCTCAGTTCTGGGTTCCGCTCCGCCCAGGAAGCCTTGGGGTTCGAAGGAACCATGTCCATCCGATTTGGGGACCATGTCCAGCGGGGGCTTTCCCTCAGTTTGGTACACGGCGGCCAAGGCATCCAGCGGGGCAAAATCCGCATCGTCGATCGCAGCGGCGCCTGGGCCGACATTGATCTATCCACCGCCCAGACCATCGACGACGTACTGGACGCCATCAATAACAATACGACCGTCAACGTGCTGGCCAGTGTCCGCGATGGCCGAATCCGCCTGGAAGACCAAACCGGCCAGACCGTCTCCAATCTGAAGGTGTTGGAAGTCGGCGGCGGCACTACGGCCCAATCCCTGGGCCTGGCCGGTATCAATGTCGCCCAAAATATCGCCGAGGGCCAGAATATCCTCCGCCTGTTTGAAAACATCGACCTGAATATGCTCAATGATGGGGCCGGTGTCTCCCTAAGCACTTCTTTGCCGGAGATTTCTTATACCCTGCGAGATGGTTCCAAGGGGCAGATCAACTTTGCTTCCTCTGGGACCCGGGAAGTTACCCTGGGTGAAATCCTCCAAAAAATCCAGGAGCAATCGGGCGGCAAAATCCGAGCGGCAATCGGTTCCGATGGCCGACGCCTGGTGCTAACCGATCAGACTACGGGGACAGGCAATTTTACTCTCACCGCCCTCTATGGAACCAGAACCCTAGCTGATCTTGGACTGGACACCGAGGCGGTCGATGGCGTCATTACGGGGCGTCGTATTCTGAGCGGCCTCCGGACGGTTAGTTTGCGAAGTCTCAACGGCGGCAGCGGCCTGGGCCAGTTGGGACTCCTTTCTTTGACCGACCGCAGTGGCCATACCGATGTGGTCGATCTGAGCGGTGCGGAAACCCTGGAAGATGTTGTCGAGGCCATCAACGCCTCTTCCGTATCCATTTTGGCACGGATCAACTCGGCCAAAAATGGTATCGAATTGGTGGACACCTCCGGCGCCACCACGAGTAATCTCATTGTCGCCAATGGCGATGCGACCAATACGGCGGACAAACTTCAGATTGCGGTCAATGCTCCGGTAAACTCCGTGGATAGCGGCGATCTGCATTTACGGATTCTCAGCGAAAATACCCTCTTAAGCAGTTTGAACGGCGGGGCAGGTGTCGCTAAGGGACGATTCTATATCCAAGGCAGTTCCGGCCGAAAAGCCCTCATCGACCTCCGCTCCGATAGCATCCAGACCATCGGCGACGTGATCCGGGCGATCAATAGCACTGTTTTGCAAGTACGAGCGGAGATCAACCCAACCGGCGACGGCATCCTGCTCCGGGACAAGGCTGGCGGATCCGGAAAACTCACGGTTACCGAAGCCGGTAGCACCACGGCCAAAGACCTCGGATTGCTTCGGGCCGCCGAAACGGTCGTCGAAGACGGACAAACCTACCAAGTGATCGACGGCTCGATGACCTACCAAATCACCCTGACTAGCACAAATACTCTGCAAGACCTCCAGAATAAAATCAATGCGCTGGGCGGCGGTTTTAAGGCCTCGTTGCTCAACGATGGTTCGGTTTGGCCGTGGCGGTTGAGTCTGGTAAGCGAGCGTTCCGGCAAAGCGAGGGCGTTGGTGGTGGATACGGCGGGATTGGGCCTGGTCTTTCAGGAGACCAGCCGAGCGCAGGATGCCCGGTTGGTCTATGGCCCGGCTTCGTCGGCGGCGTCGGCCATGGTGATCAGCAGTTCCTCCAACACGTTTACCAACGTCATCGACGGTGTGTCGCTCCAGATCCAGCAGGCCCCCGGCACCACGGTTACCGTCCAGGTAAGCGACTCGGATGCGGTCTTGCTGGCCAGTGTGAAAACCTTCGTGGAAAACTATAATAAGTTCCGAGACCAATGGAAAGAGTACACTAAATATGATACCACCACTGGCCAAGGGTCGGCTTTGACGGGGGACTTCACGGCCCTGCGATTTGAGAGCGACTTGCTTTCCCTTTTGAGCGGGCAGTTTACCGGGAGTAGCCGATTCCAATCCCTGGCATCCCTGGGCCTGACGCTTACCGACGAGGGAAAACTCCAGTTGGACGAGGAGAAATTCAAGGCCGCCTACGCTGAAGATCCACAAGAGGTACAGAACTTTTTCGCCGCTTCGGGCACGGGGATGGCCAATCGGCTGGCTGAGTTGATCGAACAATTAGCAGGAGAGCAAAACTCCACCATTTCCCAACGCCTCGAAGCCCTGGAAGGAAAAATCCAGGCAAATCTCCAACGGATCGAACAAATGAATACCTTACTGGAAAAGGAGCGTACCCGGCTTCTCAACCAGTTTTACAAGATGGAACTGGCCGTCGCCAAAATCCAAGACAGCCTCACCGCCCTGGACTCCATCGCCTGGATCACCCAGCAGAATCGAAATAACCGCCGATAAAGCCTCTTCGGCTTGGGGGAGTAGGTATTTACACACCCCAGCACTGCCAAAGAGAAAGCCCTTTGGACCTGCTCTACCCAAGGGCCCAGGAAGTCCTCGCAGGCTGCTTGGGGATAAGACCTTTCCCGGAAAATTGTAACATTTTACCCAAATGAAGCAGCGGGAATTTTGCTAGAACCTCCATCCCGTGTCATTCCCGCGCAGGCGGGAACCCAGTGTTTTCAGGATGCTTGCTTCCGCATCCATATCAACGGACCAGGCACCAGGAGGCCCTGGATTCCTGCTTCCGCAGGAATGACACATTGCGACCCTACATTCGGCTAAAATGTTACGAAAAAATTCCTCCTAGGAGGAGGCGGGAAACCCATTGGTCCGGCGTCCTCCTTCGGAGGGTGTCCCACCCCTGGGGCCATGGGCAGATACCCACGGGGTTGAGGAGAAGGAGGAACAAAATGGAGATGATCCGCCGGACAAGCACCTTTGGGACGGAAAGGAGATGAGGATGGAAACTTCAGTACATGATGAATATTTTACTATGCAGGTGCTCACTGCGCCGCCGCAGAAATTGCATCTGATGCTCATTGAGGCGGCCATTCGGGCGGCGCAACACGCCCAGGCCACCTGGCATGACGAAGATCGTGGCCTGGCCTGTGAGGCGCTTTTGCGTGCCCAGGAGTGTGTGGCCCAAATACTGGCTGGTCTCAACCTCCAGGCCGGCGATCTGGCCCACAAATTGGCCGGTCTGTATGCCTTTGTGCTCCGTCGGCTTCGAGACGCCAATATCCATCGGGATCGCCAGGCCCTTGACGAAGCCATGAAAATCCTCACAATGGAACGGGAGACTTGGCAGAAGGTCTGCCAGCAGACGGCCGAGCCAAAGGCCCCTGTCTCCGCCAGCGAGGCGGAAGCCCTCAACCCGCCGCATTTGTCCTTCCAAGCATAAACCACTGGCGATCGATGGACAGTTCGGATCGGAAGGTGATTCGCGTTGGCCATAGTCCAGACGCCGACGATGCGTTTATGTTTTATGCGTTGGCCCAAGGCCGCATTTCCACTGGCCCTTATGAGTTCCGCCATCAATTGGCCGACATCGAAACCCTTAACCGCTGGGCGTTGGAGGGGCGTCTGGAACTGACCGCCCTGAGCGTTCATGCCTATGCTTATGTAGCGGATCGGTATTGGCTTTGCTCATGCGGGGCCAGTGTGGGGGAGGGGTATGGGCCGATTCTGGTGGCCAAAAGTCCTCTATCGCCCGATGCGCTCCGCAGGGCCGCCATTGCCGTGCCGGGCACGATGACCACCGCCTATTTGACACTGTGCCTCTATCTGGGCCGAGAGTTTCGGCCGGTGATCGTGCCGTTTGATAAAATCATCCAGGCGGTCCAAGAAGAGACATATGACGCAGAGCCGGTGGAGGCAGGCCTTTTGATCCACGAAGGCCAACTCACCTACGGGCAACATCGGTTGCACCTGCTGGAGGATTTGGGACGATGGTGGCAGGCCGAGACCGGCTTGCCCCTTCCGTTGGGAATAAACGGCCTGCGCAAAGACCTGGGGCCCGAGACGGCGGTCCAGGTTTGCCGTGTGTTCCGGGAAAGTATCCGGTACGGCTTGAAGCACCGGGAAGAGGCGCTGGGATATGCCTTGGAGTTTGCCCGAGGTTTGGCACGCCCGCAGGCGGATCAGTTCGTCGGCATGTACGTCAACCACTGGACCCTGGATCTGGGAGCCAAAGGCCGTCAGGCCATCGAAGAGTTGCTCCGGCGGGGTTGTCAGGCCGGTATCATCCCCCGTCCCGTCCATCTGGAATGGGTGGATTTGGAATAACGGCCCCATTGCCAGAGGCAGCAACATAGCGAATCGTTTCAGGAATCCGGGGGTGGCGCGAGAAAGAAATATGATCGTATAAATCCACTTTGCCCCCGGTTACCCTTTCTTGTGTGTCCGCTGGGCGGAAGGAGAAGACTCGGAATTTTCAGCGGCAGATTGTAACTCGGCCAATCGGGCGCGGGCTTCCCGTCGGCCCACTTTTCGTAAAGCAGCCAAGGCCTGCAAAAGTTGCGGTCGGGGCCGACTGATCCCTTTTTCCCAATGATATACCGTCAGCCGGGATACCCCTAGGAGTTTCCCATAGTCTTCGGCCGATAGGCCCAACCGGCGGCGTTGTGCGCGAACCCACCGGGGCGAAAACCGGATTTTCAGTTCGGGCTCGGTTGGTTTATCCGGTGTTTGCCCCCCCTCTTGGCGGGCGGATGCCTCGACCAATGCTAGCCGTCGCTGGGCCTCTTGAAGTTGCCGCTTTAATTTCACTATCTCCCGCCGATACTGCACTAAGGAGCGTTTGGCTTTTATGGTCTCCGCCCGTACTTCCCGCCGGGCAATCCGACGAATAGCTTCCCGCAGCGCTACAGCAAGATTGGCCATTTTCCGTTCTCCTCACATATAAAAAATGGGAAAACTGCCTTCTCCCGTTTCCTCCGCAAATGTAGCTCAAGTCAAGGTAACATGGTCCTTTTCTAAGTTATTATACCTTTTAAGCAAAATCAATCGGAGAAGTTTCAAAATTTTCTCCGAAAAAAGTAAAGTTTGCAAGTTGCCCAAAAAGGAAGTATCTCGAAAAGGGTAAACAGAACCACCGGTTGGTGCTATAACCTAGGGGTATGGAAGGAGGTTCTTGCCGGTATCGGTGTCCCAATGCATTGGTGTTCGTAGAGGCCTATTCAAGCCTCTTTTCGACGCTTTTTGCATCCGATAGGCGGTTTCGTTTACAATTTAGGGAGTTTATGAATCCATAGAAGGTGGCCCGCCAAACCCCTACAACTCCGCCATTCGGCGGAACTGACGCCATAACAAACGGATAACATTTTAGCCGAATGGAGCAACTGCCCTCTCCCCGGCGGGCTTAACCCAGCATGTCATTCCCCCGCAAGCGGGAATCCCAAAAGAAGTAGAAGTCCGTGTTCTCTATTGATCTTCGCAAAACCATAAAGGATACCGACGTGGCCAAAAAACCAGAGAATTTCGTGTCTTTACGATTTGCGAAGCTCAATAGGTTCCCGCTTGTGCGGAAATACACCTGGACTGCTGGTTACGCGAGAATGACACAGCGCCCCTTGCCATTTGGCTAAAGTGTTACACAAGCGGAACTGACGCCATAACAAATGAGGTAAAGCCCATGGCAACAGACTATGGATTGGAATTGCCGGAAACGATTCTGACAGTATCTCAGTTAACTGCGGAGATCAAGGATTTGCTGGAAAGTGCGTATCCGGTGGTTTGGGTGCAGGGAGAGATTTCCAATGTTTCCCGCTCGCTGCCGGGGCACTGTTACATGGACTTGAAAGATTCGTCGGCGCAGATACGGGCGGTGATTTGGCGGAGCTTGGCCAGCCGATTACCCTTCCCCTTGCGAGACGGTCTGGAGGTGATCTGCCGGGGGCATATCGAAGTGTATGAACCACGGGGCACGTATCAGTTGATTATTGAACAAATATATCCCAAAGGAGTAGGCGCCCTGGAGTTGGCCCTTCGGGAATTGTGCGACAAACTGGCCCGGGAAGGCTTGTTCGATCCGAACCGGAAACGAAGCCTGCCCCGCTTTGTACATCGAATCGCCCTGATTACCAGTCCGACCGGAGCGGCCATACGGGATTTTCTGGAGGTGCTCCGGAATCGGTGGTGGACGGGCCGATTGTGGATTGTCCCCTGTCGGGTGCAAGGCGAAGGGGCGGCGGAGGAATTGGCCGGGGCCATTCGCCTGGTCCATCGTCTTACCGATCGGCCGGAATGCATTGTGCTGGTTCGTGGCGGTGGCAGCTTGGAGGATTTGTGGGCATTTAACGAAGAGGTGCTCGTGCGGGCCATTGTCGCTTCGGAGGTTCCGGTGGTTACGGGGGTGGGCCATGAGATCGATGTGACTCTGGCCGATCTGGCCGCCGATGTCCGGGCATTAACCCCTACCCATGCTGCCACACTCCTGTCGCCTGCGAAGGAAGAGTTGCTTCAGGAGATCCAAGGGTTGCAGAAGCGGCTCTGGACGTGTTTGCGCCACCGGCTGGAGGCCGTGCGAACCCGGTGGGAAACCGTGGCCAATAGTCGGGTGTTTCGTCGGCCTTGGGATCGGCTGCACACCCTGGCCCAGAAGGTCGATGAATACCAAGGGCGATTAGTGCGGGCTTTTCATCGTCGGTTGGACGAAGCGGGGCAGCATGTTCGGCTCTTGGCGGCGCAAATCGAATCGCTTAGCCCTTTGGCCGTGTTGACACGAGGCTATTCGATGACCTGGCGGCGTGCCGACGGGCAGCTTGTTCGCAGTGCCGCCCAATTGCAACCAGGGGATGAACTTCTGACCCGCTTCCACCAAGGCCAGGCCACTAGCCGCGTCGAACGAATCTTGGACGAAATATCTCCATAATGTGCCACCTTAGCTGATGCGGCAGGTTCTCTCTTGCCCAAGAGAAAACCTAGAGGCTCTCCCGAAAATCCGTGTTTACCCAGCTCTTCCACGAACCGGCCTC
>Ga0209017_10000876_pt1 | contig 26595 bp, 18 predicted proteins | sample YNPBryunderm2012_FD_185812 | JGI IMG/M metagenome (GOLD analysis project Ga0209017, IMG submission 185812) | Anoxygenic and chlorotrophic microbial mat microbial communities from Yellowstone National Park, USA - YNP Bryant MS undermat 2012... ...
CAACGGCAAGGGAAACTGGTCGGGGTCCACGGCGGTGGTTCGGTTCGCTTGGGCGGCGCAAGGCGACGCAACGTCCCCGATCATCGCCGCGACGATCAACCAGCCAACCGCCGTCGCTTCGCTGCCCCCTTCGCGTCCTTCCCGCGATCGCTTCATTGTCCTCGGCCCTCCTTCTCCCATCTCGTCGCGTCGTGTCGCGTCGCGCTGAGTTATCTTACGTTTGGCGGGGTTCCATCGCGTTGGGTTGACCATCGCGCCGGCTTTCAAAAGGAGCGGCTCCAATCGCCGGGAGATCGCTAACCCAAGACGATCGGACAACCCGCCTCAAACCCCATCCCGACGACGCCCTTCCATGATACAATCGTTCCGATTCACGCCCAACCTCCCCTCAAGGTTCGACGCGGATCAGGGGCAATCCCTTCGATGCGCCACGCTCCACAGCCCCGACCCAAGCGCTCGGGGCCTCCCGGCGGCGAACCACATGAACCATTCCCGTCGGTCGGGACTTGACAGAAACCGGCGGCGGAGTAGATTTTGAACGGAAGTACACTTGCGTTCACAACTCCAACAGATTGAGCGTCCTGAGGTGGGGGGGAGGTTTGGCGTGGTGGCCGTGGTGTCGCGATCCAGGTCGGTGGACAACGAGGACATCCAGACGGGGGAGGTGGTCGAGGTGGCCAAGCCGAAGTCGGGCGAATCCAAGGGATCGGGTGGTGGCGCGACGGCCTCCAGCGCCGAGGACAAGGCGTTGCTCAACGCGATCAGCCAGATCGAGAAGGCGTTTGGGGCCGGGGCGATTATGAAGATGGGGGAAAATTCCCATCTGGAGGTGGAGGGGATTTCCTCGGGGGCGCTGTCGCTGGATTTGGCGTTAGGAGGCAAAGGGTTCCCACGGGGCCGGATTGTGGAGTTGTTCGGACCAGAATCGAGCGGAAAGACCACGATTGCGCTGCAGGCGGTCTCCAACGCCCAAAAGCTGGGCGGGGTGGCGGCCTTCATCGACGCCGAACACGCGCTGGATCCCTCCTGGTGCAAGAAGCTGGGGGTCAACATCGAGTCGCTGCTGGTCAGTCAGCCTAGCTGCGCTGAGGAGGCGCTCCAGATCGCCGAGATGCTGGTGATGTCCAACGCCGTGGACATCATCGTGGTGGACTCGGTGGCCGCTCTGGTACCCAAGTCGGAAATCGAGGGCGAGATCGGCGACAGCTTCGTGGGGGTCCAGGCGCGGTTGATGAGTCAGGCGTTGCGCAAGTTGACGCCAGCGATCTCGCGCTCTAAATGCGTATTGATTTTCATTAATCAGATTCGCGAGAAGATTGGAGTGATGTTTGGCTCGCCGGAAACCACGCCGGGGGGCCGGGCGTTGAAGTTCTACAGTTCGCTGCGGATCGACGTGCGGCGAATTGGTTCGGTGAAGGAGGGAGACGAGGCGACTGGCAACCGGGTCAAGGTTAAGATCGTCAAAAATAAGATCGCGCCGCCGTTCCGGGTCTGCGAGTTCGACATCATGTTCAACCAGGGGATCAGCCGCGAGGGCGATTTGCTCGACCTAGCGCTGGCCGACAAGCTGGTGGAAAAAACCGGCTCATGGTTCAGCTACGGCGATCTGAGGTTGGGCCAGGGTCGGGAGAACTCCAAACTTTATCTCAAGGAGCATCCCGAACTCGCTGACGAGATCGCCGCCAAGGTGATCGCCAAGCGGATGAAGGAGAACGGGGCCTTCATTTCCGGTGGCGATGGCGATGGCGAGGCGGAAGAGCCGTTGGAGGAGTGAGGCCGGGGGGCTGCGAGACGGCGATGGCGGTTCCCACACGCCATGCTCCATCCGAACGTGGTGTTGGCGTGGGATGGGTGAGGTGAGAGTGGGCCGCCCCCGCGCGTCAAGCGGACGAATCGGGCTGAGCGGAGCGGAGTCAAGCCGAGTTGGTTTGGTTCATCAACAAGGCGTGTCGAGGTCGTCCCCCAACGGCTCGTCGCTTCCGACGCGGAGCCAGACTGCCTTGAGGTAAGCCGCTTCGGGCGTATCCAGACCGATCGGGTGATCGGCTCCGGCTCCGGTGACCGCTAGCACCTGAGCAGTTCGACCGGCTCGACGGGCCGACGAACGCAACACGCTCAAAAAATCGTCCTGGCTGAGCAACCCTGAACAGGAGCAGGTCACGAGCAGTCCGCCCGGCTCGACCAGGGGAAACGCCAGTGTGTTGAGGTCGCCATACTTGCGGCGTCCCTCCTCGAAGCTCTCGCGGTCGGCGATGAGTTTGGGGGGATCAAGGACGATGACACCGAAGCGCCGCTGATTGACAGCCATTTGACGCAGATAGCCGAAGGCGTCGGACTGGACGAAACTGACCCGCACCTGGTTGAGATGGGCGTTTTCGCGGGCCAGAGCGATCGCCTTCTCGTCCAGATCGACTCCCTGAACCTCGGCGGCTCCGCCCTGGAGTTTGGCGGCCAAGGCGAAGCCGCCGGTATAGCAACAGACATCCAGCACGTTGCGCCCGGCGGTGAAGGCGGTCAAACGCCGGCGGTTGTCACGCTGGTCGCAGAAAAAGCCGGTTTTATGTCCTTCGCGGAAATCGACCCTCATTCGCAACGACCCCTCGCGGGCGATGGTGCGAGGAGGGGCGTCGGGGGTGGCCAGGCGTTGGGGGATTGCTCCCTCAGCACGGGCGGGTCGCTCATCGAAGCGGACGTGGGCGTGACGGCAGCCGGTGAGTTGGGCGAGTTCGGCCACGATCGGGCCCAGACGCTGCCAGACCGCCAGGCTGAAAACCTCGATGGAGAGGATATCGTCGAAGCGATCGACGATCAAGCCAGGCAACCCATCCCCTTCGGCGTGGATCAGGCGAAAGGCGTTTGTGGTCTGGTGAAGTTGGAGGAGTTCCTCACGCAAAGCGATGGCCCGGCGGAAACGGTCGCGCCACCATTGCCGCCCAGGCGGTCGATGGGTTTGTGAGTCGGAGAGAGCCTCGCCGCCACGACCATCGATCCAGACCAAAGGCCGGACGCGGATTTGTGAGGCGGCGTTGTACAGACCAAAGCCCACGGCACGCCCGGTCCGATCAACGAGTTGAACCAGATCGCCTGTGGCGGCGCGCCGAAAGGAGCCAGGCCGAGCCTGCTGGCCCATCGCGCGTGGCGAGGGACGGTCGTCCACCATCTTGGTGAAGAGGAACGGTCGGCCGTAGCCGGCTTTGAGCAGCACCCGAGGTGGGTCGCCGGCGGAGTCGCCGTCACGCGCAGGGTCGAACTCCAGAGGGCGATCAGGCCAGGCCGTCCCCCAAGGCCAGGCCAAAGCCGGCGCGGCAGGAGTCCTTGAAGCGCAGGGAGGGATCGAAGTCGATTGGGTGCGGGAACCGTCGCTCACTCGTCGAACTCCCCGAGATCGTCGCCGGGTTCGCTGTTGGAGCCGACCGCCTCGCCCCGGATGAGACGACGCAACCGCACCGCTAACGCTGCAGCGTACCGCTCCAACGCGATCAGCTTGAGTAGCACCGCCTCGTCGGCCGCCTCGGCGGGAAGGGCGGCCAGTTCGCGATGGGCTCGGGTCAAGGCGTCCCAACCGACGCGGAAGATTCGTTGCGCTTCGATCGGGTGGACTGGTTGAGAACCGACCGCCGCCAAAATTTTGCGTGCTTTGCCCAAATCCTGCCGCAACACCTGCAACGTCCGCAACGCCTTGCCGGGCGTCGTGTTGCCCATGAGTCCAATCTCCCAACAGAGCAGAAAATGGAAATCGACGATTGAACCTTGCCTCCGGAGTTCACAATACTATGATATTCCGCCCGAGGTCGCCTCCTTGCTGGTAGGATGGCGTCGAGCGGTCCAGGCTCGCTGCGTTGGAACCAACGTGGCGGCCCCCTCTGAACCCCTCGGACGCGCAACACGTCCGGGTCTCCACCGTTTTGTCCTTCGATCCCATCCCGACTTTGTTCATTGAGTTATGGACGCGCGTGTATGAGCGACTCGAACGACTACGAACCGGATGATCTGGGCGCGGGCACCACCGTCACCACCCAGAGCGCCCCCAAAACCTCTACCCGGGGTCTTACCAAAACTCGTCAATTGCCCCGGTATCATGTCATCATCCTCAACGACGAGGAACATACCTTCGAGTATGTGATTGATCTGCTAACCAAGGTGTTTCGTCATTCCCGGCCCACCGCTGAAGCCTTGACCTGGCAGATCCACACCCGCGGTATGGCGATCGTCTACACGACCCACAAGGAGTTGGCGGAACTCAAGCGTGACCAGGTGCTGTCCTGGGGACCGGACCCGCGGATGGAGATTTCCAAGACCTCGCTAGCCTGTTACATCGAACCGGCCGACTGATCGCCAACACCTCCCAAGCCGGACGGGGGCGGCTCGCTCCGCCGGCTTGGGCTGCGCGAACCCGTGGTCTAGGCTTGAATTGAACGGGGACCAGCTTGCCTGTTGGCGATCCGTTGTCTTCTGATCCGCGGCAACGAGGCGGTCCAGGAGAAACGAGTTGAACAACACGCCTGGCTCAGCGACATGCTTGGCTCACGGTCGATCAGAAGAATGATCCGATCCAATGAGCTTAGGCTGAGTTGGATTCATCCCTGATCCCGAAGGGGGAATTCAGACCGTTCCTACAGCCCAGGGTCAAGCCCTGGGAACGAGTGGGAACCACGCGAACTTGCCTTCGACCGTGCTCGTTGACTGGGCCGATTCTTGAGGTTGTTTCCAAAAATCCAAGGCGCAGCTCTGGGCTGAGTGAGGTCTTGGTTTTTGGAACGTTCAAGGATCAAGAACTCAGCACATCGCGGAGGGTCTCGGGAGCCCGGCGGACGACTTCGGGCAACTTGTCGGGCAGTTTGCCGCCGGCGGTGGCCATTTCGGGCTTGCCGCCACCGCCGCCGCCGACGATCGGGGCGAGGATTTTGAGCCACTGTCCAGCATTGGCCTTGCGTTGGGCCACTAGGTCGGGCGTGAAGGCTGCCACCAAGTTGACTTTGCCCTCCACCACGCTCCCCAGCAGGATCGCTAGGCGTTCGCCGGCTTTTTTGCGCATCACATCGCAAAGCTGCCGCATCTCTTCGACCGTGCCGCCGTCGATGACTCGCGCGACCAATTGGACCCCGTCCACTTCGACGGCTTCGTTGAGGAAGGAATCGATTGATCCGAGCGTCTGGGCGCTTTTGCGCTGGGTGGCCTGTTTCTTGAGGGTTTTGACCTCCTCCAGTAAGGCGGCAACCCGGGCGGGGGCTTGAGCGACGGGCACTTTGAGGGTAGCGGCGATCTCTTCGAGAACGGCGTCGCGTTCCTTGAGATAATCCAGCGCCGCGCGTCCGGTCAGGGCGGTGATGCGTCGGGTTCCCGCGGCCACCGACTCCTCGGAGAGGATGGCGAAGACCCCGATTTGGGAGACGTGATCAAGGTGGGTACCGCCACAGAGTTCGCGGGAGTAGTCCCCCATCGTCACCACCCGGACGTTTTCGGGGTACTTTTCGCCGAACAGCGCCATGGCTCCGAGCTTGCGGGCTTGGTCCAGGGGCATGATGGTCCAGGTAATGGGGGCGTCGCCCAGCACGAGGTTGTTGACGGTCGCCTCGATCGCTTTGAGGCGGTCGCGTCCGACCGCCTCGGGGTTGGCAAAGTCGAAACGCAGGCGATCGGGCTCGACCTTGCTGCCGGCCTGCTGGGCATGTTCACCCAGGTGTTTGTGCAGGGCGTGATGCAACAGGTGGGTGGCCGAGTGGGCCCGACGAATCGCCTCGCGGCGTTCGGCGTCCACTTCGGCCTCGACCGTGGCACCAGGTACGATCGCGCCGTGTTCGACCCGTCCCAGATGCAGCAGGAAGTCGTTTTTCTTTTGGGTGTCGGTCACGAGGAACAGGAAGCCGTCGGGTCCGGTGAGGCGTCCGGTGTCGCCGACCTGGCCGCCGGATTCGCCGTAGAACGGCGATTGGTCCAGCACGATGGCGGCTTGGGCGTGGTCGCCGGTGCCGGCGGCGACCGAATCGACCAGCGCTGGTCCTTGAATCAGCCCAATCACCTTGCCGGTGGCTCGGGTGGTTTCGTAACCGAGGAAGCGGGTTCCCTGAGGATGAGCCTTCTTCAACTCGTCGAGCGGACCGACCTCGAAGACCGCGGCCGCCTCGCTCGTGCCGCGAGAGATTCGGGCGTGTTCCTCAACGGCGGCTTCGAAGCCAGGGCGATCGACCGTGAGCTCCCGCTCAGCGGCGAGGCTTTCGACCACTTCGATCGGAATGCCGTGGGTCGCGTGGAGCTTGAAGGCGGTGGAACCGTCCAACACATCCGAACCGGCCGCCTTGGTTTTGCGGAAGGTGTCCTCCAGCAGCTTCATGCCATGTTCCAGGTTGCGGAGGAAATCCTCCTCCTCCTCGCGGATGACCGCCTGGATCCGCGGCACGCTGCCGACCACCTCGGGATAGGGGCCGGACATCTGTTGAGCCACGATGGGCGGCAACTGGTACAAAAACGGCTCGCGGCGGCCCAGATGATAGCCGTCCAGCACGGCGCGTCTGAGCAAACGTCTGAGTACGTAGCCTTGCTTTTCGTTGGAGGGCCGCACATTTTCATGGATGCAGAAGGTCAATGCGCGAGCGTGGTCGGCCATGCGGCGCATGCGGACGCCGTCGGGAGAATCGGCCTGGTAGGGTTGGTCCAGAACCTCGGCGACCCGCGCGACGATCGGTCGGAACAGGTCAGTCATGAAGACGGTCGGCACCCCCTGGAGGCAGGCGGCGGCCCGCTCCAGTCCCATGCCGGTGTCGATGTTTTTGTGGGGCAGCGGTTCGAGTTGCCGGAACCCAACTCGGTTGAACTGGGTGAACACCAAGTTCCAAATCTCGACTTCCTTGGGTCCGTTGCCGTGAAAGAAAATCTCCGAGCAAGGACCACACACCCCGTTGGGTCCCAGGCTGGGGGCGGAGGCAGGCCAGAAGTTGTCGGCCTCGTCCATCCGGGTGATCCGCGAGGAGGGCAGACCGATCTCGTTGTTCCAGATCGCAAACGCCTCGTCGTCGTCCAAGTAGACCGTGACGCTGAGCCGGTCGGGGTCAATTTTGAGAATCTTGGTCAGATATTCCCAAGCCCAGTGGATCGCTTCGCGTTTGAAGTAGTCGCCGAAGCTGAAGTTGCCCAGCATCTCGAAGAAGGTTTCGTGGAAGGCGGTGCGGCCGACATTATCGATGTCGCCGGTGCGTAGGCATTTCTGACAGGTGACCGCTTTTTTGAAGGTCGGGTCGCCCAGGCCCATGAATTCGCGTTTGAACTGATTCATCCCCGCCGGCGTGAACAACACGGTGGGGTCGTCGCGTGGCACCAAGACGTCGCTCGGCTTGAGGACGCAGCCCTTAGACACGAAGAAATCCAGATACGATTGCCGAAGCTCGTCGGTGGTCATGGACGGTCTCGAAGCGGGTCCGAACGGAAGAACGGAACAAGGATCAGGGAAACCAACGGCCCATCGGCCGAGGAACAACACGGTCGGGGTCGGTCAAGGCAAGACAAGGTCGGGTGGGGGCGGGTCGGTGGAGGTCGATTGAGAATGGTGGATGCGGTCAGGGGGCGGGGATGGTCACTTGACCGCGATGAGTGTCGAGGGTCACTGGACCGTTCCGTTCGTTGAGGCGTTGGAGGGCCTGTTTGGGGGTGGTGACCGGTTGGCCGTCAATGGCGATGATGACCTGGCCGGCCCGGAGACCGGCCTGGAAAGCGGGACTGCCTGGTTCGACTTCCGAGACACTGACGGTGCCCCGGCTCATCTCGGACAACACGTTGAGGTCGTTGGGTGCGAACACAGCGCTGGTGAAGTCAAACCGGGCTCCCCGCCACGACGGGGGCTTGGTGGTGACGATGACCGGCCAGTCGGCCTGAATGCGGAGCTTGGAGAGGACCACGGTTTTGAGCAGCCGGTCGCCGTTGCGTTCGATTTTCAGCGGCACCTCCTCACCCACCGGCATTCGGTTGATCGCCAGCACGAGTTGGTCGGCGTTGGACACCGCGCGGCCGCCGACCTCCAGAATCAGGTCGTTGGTCAAGAGGCCGCCCAAAGCGGCGGGAGTGCCGTCGGTGACACCTTCGATCCGGGTGGTGCGGGTTTCCTGATCCAGCCGGATGCCGAGGAAGCCGTATTCGACTTCGCGGCCTTCTCGAAGCGCTTCAACGGCGCGCAGGCCAAGACCATCCAGGGGAATGGCGTAGCCGGCCTGGGGGTCGAACGAGGCCGGGTTGCCCGCGGCGGTGGTGATCCCGACCAGTTCGCCTTTGAGATTCACCACCGCGCCGCCGCTCATACCTAAGTTGAGCTTGCTGTCGAGTTGCAGCAGGGTCGGCAAATGACGCAGTTGAGGCTGGGCGAAGTCGTCCGGTGGGGTCATGAGTTTGCGATCGACGTTGGAAAGGATGCCCAACGCCGCCGAGACCCGGCCGTCCTCGCGGGCGGCGTCGAAGGTGTTGCCCAGCGCCAGCAGGAACGAGCCTTTACGAAGTTGCTCGGCGTTGCCCAGGGGCAGGGGGGTCAGCTGAGCCTCGGCGGCGACCGCGGGGTTGCGGGGCGCGATCACGGCCAGGTCGCTGCGGGGATCGGCTCCGACAATCTCGGCCTCGAAGAGCAGGCCACCCCGAGCCCGCACTTCCAGCCGCGCCGCTCCGTGAACCACATGGTAGGCGGTGAGGATCGCGCCGTTGGGACCGATGATCACGCCGGAACCAAAGTCGCGTGGCCCGGTGGGTTCGCCGGCCATTTCGTCGTCCAGCACCAAGAGGCCAGGACGTCGGGGGCGGGGTTCGACTCGTGGTCGTTGTCCACGAATGGCGGTGGTCACGTCGGGGTTTTCGGTGTTGCGGTAGCGGGCCACCGCCACCACTGAGGCTTCGGCGCGTTGGATGGCGTCGATCGTGGCGGTTTCCAGAGCCTGGACGATTTCCAAGGGCGAGGGGGCAGAAGCGGGGGGGTTAGGTGGGGCGGCGTGGTTCTGATCCTGTCCCCAACAAGCCGCCCCACCATTCCAACCAGCCGCGGCAATCGCTAGGCTCCAAACCCCCACGCCAACGCAAAACCCACTCCGCCAAGCCCACCCCACCGCGCGGTGTTTCCAAGGCGTCACAACCTCGATGCCGAACCTGCCGTTCAACCAGAACATGAGTGTTCTTCCGTTCCGTCCAAGACAAGACAATCGGGCCAGCCAAACCAACGGGAGGTTGAGCAGACGCGGGGGAGAACTCACGATCCCATCAAGCTCATCCTGTCCGTGACGATCGCGTCGAGCTGCTCCCGGCGCGAGGCGTCTCGCCGGAACATCAACGCGGGAAGGGGGGGCCGACCGAACCCGCCCAACCGTCGAAGGATGATCCCGACCTTCCGCGTCAACGATCATTCAGGCCATGCTCCAGTCGGGTGGGGTGCGGGTGAGGGTGTGGTTCATTCTACCCAATCGGCGGCCCCGCGTCGCTAGACCTCCGCGCGACCGCCTGGCTTCACTTCAACAGGTCAGGAGGAGGCGAACGCGGGGGACGAAGCCGATCATTCGCTCGGATTTCCGGCTTGCGAACTTGAGTGTGATCAACCCGGGCCGATCGGCGCGATCGGCTTGGCCGCGCCTGCCGTCAAGAACGATGGGACCGTCTCGAAAATCAGGGCGTTCTCACCTGACAAGCCCTCCTCCACGAGTGACATTGAAGTTGTGACACGATCGGGGTGCCTCGTCGGATCGTCTCCGCCGCTACACGTTTGAATCAACGGGATCATGCTGGAGAAACAGTCAAGGCTTCTCCGGCGAGGCCGTGGCGAGGGGGATCGCATAATCGAGTGATCCGGTGAGATCCCTGTCCGAGTTTGATTTGCACCTCCCGGGTCCGGTTCGCTCCGAGGCGCGCGGCGGCCGTGTTTGAAGCCCGGATGGATTTTAGCTGGCGGTCGTCTGGCAGGGATGTTCGACGGCCGTTCAGGAGTGTTCTATGATGACCGCGAGAGTCAACGGAGTGCGGTGGGCGGTTTCGGCCGCCACCGTCGTGTTATCGCTTGCGTGGAGTTCGACCGCGTCGGCCACCTATTGCGGCGCGACCTGCTACAACCATTGTCCCCCGGCGGTGGTGTCTTCGCTTCCGACGACGATTCAGGTTCCTCAGATCGTCACGGATTATGTCACCGTTTATGATACTGTGTTCGATCGTGTTCCTGACGTTGAGACCCGGACCACTTTCCGCACGATTCTAGAGCATCGCCAAGTTCCGATCACCCGCACGGTGTTTGATTACACGTTCGAACCCCGCACGTTCACCAAGATGGTGCCTCATTGCGAGATCGTGCCTAAGCCGGTCACGAAGTTCAACGTTCGTTTTGAACATGACGTGGTGATGAAGACTTGTCATCGGGTCGAGTATCGTTACGAGACGGTGCCGGTGACCCGGACGGTCTTCGACAAGCAGCTGGTGACCAAGGTGGTGACGGTCAACCTCCCACATAAGCAGATGGTGCAGAAGCCAGTGACCCGCACCCGCTTCCACAAGGTTTGCGAGGTCAAGCGGGTGGTCCGCCATCGCCCCGTGACCGAGTACGTCCCGGTGACCGTCACGATCCCCCGCAAAGTCGTGACGATGCAGCCGGTTACCAAAACCCGCTATGTCAAGGAGTTCGACACGGAACTCGTGCCGGTGACCCGGTTGCGCAAGGTTGTGGACTACGTAGGTGACTATGAGCAACAGGCCGTCGCCGTGTCCGATCCCAACGCGACTTGCCACGGTGGTTTGTTTTCGATGTTCAATGCTTGTGGCTTGTTGAATTGTTGCGGTTCGGTTCCCTGCCAGATTGTTTGCCAGACGGTTTATGTATGCAAGCCGATTGAGCATTGCTTCCCTGAAACCGTGATGGTTCCCAAGACGGTTTGCCGCTTGGTGCCGGTTCCCTACACCAGTGTCGAGCCGGTTTGCACGATTGTCCCCGAGCCAGTAACTCAAATGAAGCCGGTGACCCGGTTGGTGCCCTACGAGTGCGACGTGCCGGTGGTCAAAATGGTGCCCGAGAACTACACTGACACCGTGACCGTCTGCGAAGTCACGATGGTTCCGACTCAGCAAGTGCGTTGTGTGCCGGTGTTCGTGCCCCGTCAAGTCACCGAGATGGTCACCCGCAAAGTTCCGGTCCACATTCCCTACACCGTCCCGGTGCCGGTGGTGCGAAAGGTTTGCGAGCCGTACACCGTGGTCGTCCCCACTCAGGTGGTGACCCACACCCCGGTGACCGAGACCCGGATCGTTCCGGTCAAGACCCCACGACTGATTCAGGACGTGGTCACCAAGTGCGTCCCGGTTTGCGTCCCTGAAACCATCACGGTGCCGGTGATGCGCAAAGTTCCTCGGGTGGTCGAGCGTCAGATTCCGGTCACCCGCTGCGTGACGGTGACGGTTCCCAACCCGTTCTGCCCAACTCCTCAGCTTTGACCATGATCTTCAACCCCTAGACGGCAATCCAATCCAATCCGCTCCGCCCTCGTTTCCGTCGCTTCGTGGCGGGAACGAGGGCGGTTTTGATGGAAACGGCGCGATCTGGGTCTCCGGCGTCATCCCAATTCCCTCTCCCGAATCAAAGGCAGACAATGATACACTGATCCACTCCCCGGCGTCTTCGACGATCCCGTTGAGGAATCGACGGCGGGCGATCGCCACGACCCGTCTTGGTCGAATTGATGGTCGGCCCCGTGACACGTCGTCAACACCACCTTGAGGACGTTTGGCTCGATGTCGCCCCACGTCTCCCCCGCATCCGTTCGACCACCGACGCTCGCGCAGGTTTCCAGTCCAACCGGACGGTTTACGGGATGGTGGGTCGGTCTAGTGGTGATCTGTCAGGTGATTTGGCTCATCTGGTGCTTGCGGGAGCCGCTGCCCAACGCCTCTAGAAACGGCCAAGGGCCTCAGATCAGCCGCGGTCTGCTGTTGATGGTTGCCTTGCCGGGTCCGACACCCGACCTGGATTGGTCCGACTCGATCCTGGGTTCCGCGCTTGATGAACTGAGCCAGTGGTGGCGTCTGGGGGACCGCGTTCCCATCCTGGCCGTCGCCGGATTGATTCTGGCGGCCATCTTTGGCCTGGGCGGGGTCATGTTACAACTTCTGGACCCCGATTGCCGGTTCGCCCGGGTTTGGGGGCCGGGGCTCGGTCCACCGATCCGCTTCGGGATCGGGGCCGCGACCCTAGGCGCGGTGGTTTTGGGACTGGGTTGGTGGGGTTGGCTTGGGCCGACCACGGCCCGCGTTCTGATCGGCGCGTTAGCGCTGGCCAACCTGAGTGTCCGCCGTGGGTGGCGTTCGTCTTCTGAAGAGGGACGCTCCGCGGCGTCCCAACGGATTCCCTGGAGATCGCTTTGGCCTCTGGGGTTTGCCTTGCCGTTCCTCGTGCCGATGTTCCTCGGGGCGATGATCCCCACTATCGACTTCGACGCGTTGGAGTATCACCTGCAAGGCCCCAAGGAGTTCTATCTTGGAGGGCGAATCGCTTTCCTGCCTCATAATGTCTACACCTCGATGCCGTTCGGGGTGGAGATGCTGCACCTGCTGGCGATGTACGCGCTGGACGACTGGGCGGTCGGAGCGCTGGCCGGTCAAGTGACGCTGGTGGGGGTCGCGGTGATGGCGGCTTGGGCGGTGGGGGGGCTCACGGCGCGTTGGGCGGGGACGGGTTCGGGGGTCGCGGCGGCGTTAGCCTATTTGGCGACCCCGTGGATTTACCGCATGGGGGTGCTGCCCTACGTGGAGGGGCCATTGTGCTTCTTCCACGCTGCGGCGTTGGGAGCGGCGGTGACGGCCTGGAACGACTCCGATTCCCAGGAACAGGGACGGGCTTGGAGCGTGGTGGGACTGCTGGCTGGTGGGGCAATGGCCTGCAAGTATCCCGGCCTGATCTCGGCGGTGATCCCCTTTGGCCTGGCGGCCGCGGCCGCCGCAATCACGCGACGCCACCCCGCATCCCTAGTTGGTTTCGTCCTCGGGGTGGCGTTGGTAGTGAGTCCCTGGCTCCTCAAAAACGCGGTGGAAACCGGCGACCCGGTGTATCCATTGGGATACGCCGTGTTTGGAAGCCATCAATGGGACGAGACCCTCGACGCCAAATGGCGGGCCGCCCACGGCCGCAAGCCGATCACCCTGGCGGAACTGGGCCGGGCGTTGGTTGATGTGGCGGGACGCTCGGACTGGCAATCGCCGGTGTATCTGGCGTTCGCTCCGCTGGCCTGGTTGGCGCGAGGGCGTCGCGGTCACGCCGCGGTAGCCACGGCGTTTTTGGTCTGGTTGTTCGCGGGATGGTGGTTGCTGACCCACCGTCTCGACCGTTTCTGGCTGCCGTTGCTTGCGCCCGCGGCCGTACTAGTGGGACTGGGTTGGAATGGGATGAGTCAACGGGTTTGGAAAATCGCCCGCGTAGCGATCCTGGGGGTTTGCATGAGTGTCGGTCTGGTTCAATCGCTCTCCCCCCTCACCGGACCAACCAACTGGACCACCCCGTTGGACGATCTGCGGCATTCGATCCCCCGCCTGCTCGACAGGGAACTCGTGGAGTTTGCCGAAGCGCTGCCGCCCAAGGCGCGTCCACTGTTGGTGGGCGAGGCGGCGGTATTTCATCTGACCGTGCCCATTGTTTACAACACCGTGTTCAATCGAGAAACGCTCGAAGTCTGGACCGCCGGATTGGACCCGGTCGAGGCGGGCCGCGCGGTCCGCGACCGGGGAATCACCCACATCTTCGTGGACTGGAACGAAATCGCCCGCTACCGCTCGCCGGGCAACTACGGTTACACCGACTACGTCACACCTGAGTTGTTCGAGCGTTGGGTTCAAGCCGGCTGGTTGCGACGTTTGCGGGGAGTTCCCGGACGCGGCGTCGAGGTGTTCGAGGTGCGATCGAATTCCTCCCCCGACCTTTTTCCCACGGAGACGAAGCCTTGAGTTCCTCGTCGTCCTCCCTCAGCGATCCAACCCCGCCGCTGAGGCCATCGCAGGTCAACGACCGCGGCGAACCAATGGTTGCGGGCTTCCGACGCGAGGAGCTGGGCTGCCCCTTCGGTGGTCTCACCGTGGTCACCGGCGGCGCGGGGTTTCTGGGCAGTCATCTGGTCGAGCTTCTCCAGGCGCGGGGCGAGACGATCCGAGTGGTGGAGCGTCCCGGCGCGGCGGTCGATCACCTTCCCAACCAGGTGGAGGTGATTCGGGCCGACATCCGCGACCCCGAAGCGGTAGGCCAGGCGTTGCGGGGAGCCGACACCGTCTTTCATCTCGCGGCCAACCCCAACCTCTGGGCGCGAGACAAGCGGGAATTCGAGGCGGTCAACCACCAGGGAACCCGGCACGTGCTGGATCAGGCCCGCCGAGTCGGAGCCAAGCGGATCATCCACGTCAGCACCGAAAGCATCTTGACCCGGCGTCGCCATCATGGTCGTGGTCGAGCCTACCAGATGATCGACGAGGCGACGGTGGTTACGGAGTCGGACGCGGTCGGCCCTTACTGTCTCTCCAAACTGCGGGCCGAACTGGCCGCCTTCGAGGCACACCGTCAAGGCGCTCCAGTCTGGATTGTCAATCCCACCATGCCGATGGGTCCGGGGGACCGCAACCTTTCTCCGCCGACGCGATTGATCCGCGATTTCCTTTCGGGACGGTTGCCCGCCTGGATGGAGTGGACGCTCAACGTGATCGATCCCCGGGACGCGGCGCTCGGGATGATCCGGGCCGCCGAGCGCGGCGAACCAGGTCATCGTCATCTTTTGGCCGGTTGGAACTTGACGATGAGCCAACTGATGGTCATGCTCACGTCACTCTCGGGAGTCGCTGCGCCTCGATTGCGTGTGCCTTCGGGAATCGCTTTGCTGTTTGCGGCTTGGGAGGAATGGCGTGCCGACCATCTGGGCGGCGGCCCTCCGCAAGCCTCGCTGACTGGAGTCCGCTTGGCGCGTCGTCCGGCACGGTTCGATCCGTCGCTCACCCACCGCATCTTGGGCCTCCAACCGCGTCCCCTGGAAAACTCGCTACGCGACGCCATCGCTTGGCTACGCGAAGCCGGTGACTTGGCTTCCTCTTCAACAGAATGATCTCTTGTCGAGGAACACGCCAAACCAAATCGTGGTTGAGTTGATGGAGGGTCCGCTCCTTGTCAACCCTGGTTGACTCGGTTTACGATGTCCTAGCGAGCTTGGTTCTCCGATCGGTTTCGGCGGCGTCGCGCAGGTTGTTGTGTTGATAAAGAGCGTTCCCCAGCTGGTTGAACTGCGGACTAAGGTATGCTTGGAATGATTCGTTTCCGGTTGAGCCCTTTCCCCTCAATGCCATCTCAAGGTTCCAGTTCCGCGTGTGACGTTGGGGGGCGTTGGAACCCTCACCCCGACCAATCACCCTTCTCCCCCTCCACCATCGCCCACCCCGACGACCGCGGGGCCGCGATTTGGTCCTGGCTGTCCTGTCTTATCCGTTCACGCGGTCGAGCCCAACCATTTCCAACGCTAATGGTGGAGGACGCCTCATGGTCCCGCGCCTAATCTCCCAGGATGACGAGTCGCATGTGATCCTGCTAGATCGCCCCATGATTATTGTAGGGCGACACCCCACGTGCGAAGCCCGGTTGGATTCGCCCCGAATCTCGCGACGTCATTGTTGCGTCGCCTATGACAACGACCAGGTGATCGTCCGGGATCTTGGTTCAACCAACGGCATCCGAATCAACGGTCAGCGAGTCGATTCGGGCAGATTGCGCGACGGCGACGAACTCACCATTGCTCATTTGAAGTTCCGCTTTCAACTGGATTCCAAATCGTCCTCAGCGCCCTTGGATCATAACCAAAACTCCCCAGTCCATCGAGGGCGCGCTGGCGACTCCCGGACCCTAGCCGCAGCCCAAGCGGCTCAGCCCAGTCTGTTGGCGTCTCACCAGCCTGAGTCTCCAGCGGTCAAGTCAGCCCCCGCCCCAGACCCAGTCCACAGCGGGCCTTCGAATTTGGCGCAAACCTCCTCGATCGACTTCAAACAGGCGCTGGCGAAGTTGAACTTGCCGGACGACTTCAAAAACGATTTGCTCGAAGGAATGGGCTGGGTCGAGCAGAGTGACCCGACTCCCGAAACCATCACTCGTCTGCTCACCCTCTTGATTCAACAGATTCTGGGAGACAACCTCGCAAACCGCATCTCGCTTTCCGTTGAGATCGCTCCTCCCCTCGGGCACGATCATCGAATTGAAGGTGGCGCTCCACGATCGTCCGACTCCAACGGGTTTTCCAAAGACGTCTTGGCCCCACATCCCTCCTCAAGCAGCCTGCCCGACTCGAGAAGCCTCCCGCGTGTCTGACTGCCGCGGATTCGTCCAAGCCTCAAGGGGGAACGTCCGACTATCCTGACGATACCGACCTCATGGTATTGCCCGCTCAGTCCGTCGCCCGGTTGGTTCCTCTGGGGCGCAACCCCGTCAGCCTGCCTGAACTCCCACTTCGGCTTCCAGTTAACTTAGTGGGACGGACGCACGGCTGCGACCTAACCTTGGGATTCGCCACCATCTCCCGGCGACATTGCTGCTTCATTCATGTGAACCAGGATTGGTTGATCCGCGACCTGGAGAGTCGCCACGGCGTGTATCTCAATGGCCAACGAGTCCGTGAAGCCCAACTCCACCACGGCGACGAGGTGGCCATTGCGCAATTTTTGTTCCGGTTCGAACGTCCCGAAAAAGGCGGCTCGTAGGACGGATGAATTCAACGCGATCGTCTCCTCACTTTCACCTCATTTGACTCGTTTCGATTGGGATGAATCGAAGATCGATTTGCTGCCACGGTCGCCGGCCTCCACCTCCTCAAAGCTCCACCTTTCTGTAAACGGTTGCGGGTGAGTGGGGTCGGGGATAGAATAACCGCGCCCCATTGCTTCACGTTGGCTTTGGCTTCTCCCCGCCCACCTGCTCGTACTTTGGTTCACCCCGCTGTCAGACCGCCCCCAACCGGCGCGGCTTGGTCGTTCTGCCATGAGAAGACGAGACCCGCGACAATGACTCGACGGACGTTTCACATTTTGGGAACGATTGGGTTGGGTGGTTTATTCACCCTGATGTTGGCGATTCCTGGGGTCGGCTACCTGCTCGACCCTCTCGTGCGCAAGTGGGGCAAGGCTGACGCCTCGGCTGAATCGGGCGGCGAGGCGGACCAGAAGGCCGGCGGGTTGGATGACTTCGTGAGCCTAGCGCGTTGGAGCGATCTCAAACCCAACACGCCCCGGGTCTTCCCAGTCATCCTCAGCCGCACCGACGCCTGGATGAGCTTTCCGCCTGAACCGGTGGGAGCCGTTTGGCTGATCCGCCGCGACGAGGAGGAGGGCCAAGGCAAGACCACACGCCAGGTCACCGCTTACTCGGCGGAATGTCCCCACTTGGGTTGCGCGGTGAATCTCGCGCCCGGCGGTCAAGCATTCCTTTGTCCCTGCCACAATAGTGGATTCGGCCTGGACGGCCAGCCCACCAACTCCATTCCGCCCCGAGGACTGGATGAGTTGGAGGTCGCCCCTCTGGAAGGGGAGGACCCCGTCATCCGAGTCAAATTCGTCCGCTTCCGCTCGGGCATCCATGACAAAGTGCAGGTCTAATTTTATGACAAAACTGCTCGACTGGCTGGACAACCGAACCGGTTATCGCCAGGTGGTCCACGAGGCGCTCGAAGAGCCGATTCCCGGCGGCGCGAAGTGGAAGTATGTCTTCGGCTCGGCGCTGACGGCCACCTTCGCCATCCAGGTCGTCACCGGCGCGTTGTTGATGACCGCCTACGCCCCCTCCTCCACAACGGCTTGGGGCAGCGTTTACTACATCAACGACGTCATGACCTTCGGCTGGTTGATTCGAGGTGTCCACCACTTCGGCTCACAAGCGATGATCGTGCTGCTGGCGCTGCACATGGTCCAGGTGCTTCTGGCCGGAGCCTATCGCGCCCCCCGCGAAGTCAACTGGTGGTTCGGCTTGATCCTGGCGTTTTTAACCGTCGCGCTGGGTCTCACCGGCTACCTGTTGCCCTGGGACCAGAAAGGCTACTGGGCCACTAAGGTGGCTACCAACATCATGGGATCGGTGCCGCTGGTGGGCTCGTCGATTCAACAGGTGGTTGTCGGCGGCTCGGATTACGGCAACCACACCCTCACGCGGTTCTACGCACTTCATGTGGTCGTGTTGCCAGCGCTGCTGGCGTTGGCGGTCGTGATCCACGTCGCGTTGTTCCGCAAACACGGCGTGACCCACCCCAAGGACACCAAAGGGATCGTCGAGGGATTCTGGCCCAAACAGGTCTTTTACGACACCGTGGCCGCCTCGCTGGTGCTGTTCACACTAGTCGGCCTTACCGTTTGGGAAGGCGGAGCCAACCTCGATGCTCCCGCCGACCCCTCCTCCAGCGACTATCCAGCGCGTCCCGAGTGGTATTTCCTCTCGCTGTTCCAAATGCTCAAATATCCGATCTTCGCGGGCGAAAACGAGGTGCTGGGCACGGTGGTGGTTCCCGGCGCGATCGTGGGTCTGCTGGCGGTGCTGCCATTGCTCGATCGGATCATGCCCAACCGCCTGGCCCACTTCGTCGCTTGCGGCTCGGTCTTCGCGTTGCTTGGCGCAGCGATCTACCTCACAGTGGCCGCCGTGCTGGAAGACAACCGCAACCCCGACTTTCTCGCCTCCCGCGCCAAGGCCGACCGCGAACGCCTCCGCGCCTTGCAACTGGCCAGCCACCCCGAGGCCGGCGTGCCGCCTGACGGTGCCAACTACATCCTAACACGCGACCCATACACCCGCGGTCGGGCCGTCTTCGCCCAGAAGTGCCAATCCTGCCACTACTTCAACGGCGAAGGTCAGGTCGTCGAACTCGACGGCCAACGGTCGATGAGTCCCCAAACCGCCGCCGACCTCGACGGCTACGGCACCCGCGCCTGGCTCGACGGCCTGCTGGCCGATCCCGGCTCCGACCGCTATTTCGGCAAGGTGCCCCAATGCTCCGGCATGACCACCTGGAAACAGACCACCAAGTTGACCGCCGACCAAATCAAGCTCGTCGCCGACTTCGTGGCCACCTTCGCCGCCATTCCCGAAGACGTCACCCCCGCGGAATGGGCCGAGAGCCTGGACGACGCCTTCATGGAACGCTATCCCGGCATGGAACATTATATCAACGACTGCGGACGATGTCACCTGACCGGCGGGGCCGACGGGATCACCGAGGGCGGCGAACAAGACGCCCCCGATCTGTTCGCCTGGGGCTCGCCCCGCTGGACCAGCCGCATGATCCGCAAGCCGCATGCCACCGATAAATATGGTTATCTTTACGGTGGCGACCAGGACACCGAGGTTCCCAACATGCCGGCCTTCCCGCCGGATCAGTTGACCAACTCGGATCTTGTCATGATCATCCGCTATCTCAAGGGGGATTATGTTCCTCCTCCCAGCGATCGGAGCGGGAACGAGACTTCCTCTGCCTCTTCGACTTTGGCGGAGACCCGTGCGACCGAATCGGCCGCGACGCCAGGCGAATGAGCCTAGGTGGTTTTGGAACCACGCAACGAACCGCCCACCAGGGGGAGACTGCCGCCGACAGGGTCCCACTCCGGCGGGCGGGTCCCTTCCAGGATGACCCAAAGCAGCGCTCAGGATCGCTCCGGGTTAGGTTCCCATCGGACGCGGGGCGATCCCCCTGTTGCGGACTTCTTGGCCGCCGTTCCCTTTCGCTCAGGACTCTCCTCTCCCCCGCGCTCGGTTTCCCCAACCTGGGAGGCCGTATCCAAGATGGTCGAACTCCTGATCGTGGCGACCCTGATTGGGATCAACGGGTTCCTTTCGATGTCGGAACTGGCGGTGGTCTCGGCGAAGCGATCGCGGTTGCGGGAACACGCCGAACAAGGCCACGCCGGGGCGCAGCGCGCTTTAGAATTGGCCGAAACCCCTGACATTTTGCTGTCCACCATTCAAATTGGCATCACCCTGGTGGGGACCGTCGCTGGGGTCTTCGGCGGCGCAGCGTTGGCCGAAACCTTGGCCGGGTGGCTGAGCCGGATTCCCTGGTCCTCGCTGGCCCAACGATCTGACATGATCGCCTTGAGCATGGTGGTGCTGGGAATCACCTTCGCCACCTTGGTGCTGGGCGAACTGGTGCCTAAACGCCTGGCGCTGGGACACCCCGAAGCGATCGCCGTGCGGGTCGCCCCCACCCTAGGCTTGCTCGCCCGGTTCGGCGAACCGCTGGTGGTCGTTCTAAGCGCCTCGACCCGCCTGGTCCTACGGATGCTGGGACAACACCACCCTCCGCGACAAAACGTCACCGAAGAGGACTTCCGACACCTGCTTCACGAAGGCACCCGCGCCGGGGTGATCGAAGAATCGGAACAGAAACTGATTCATCGGGTGCTTCGCCTTGGAGACCGTCGCGCCCGCCAGATGATGACCCCACGTGGCGACCTTTGCTGGTTCGACATCAACGACCCGCCCGAGGCCATCCGAGCCAAACTAGCCGCCTCGCCTCACTCGCGGTTCCTGGTGGCGCGCGGCTCACTGGACAACCTGGTGGGCGTGGTCCAGTCCAAAGACCTTCTGATGTCGGGATTGATGACCGGCGACGCGATCCCTCTCGACAACCTCATTGAATCGCCATTGCTAATCTATGGGGAACTCCCCGCGCTCAAGGTGTTGGAGCGTTTCCGCGAAACCGGCGCGCATCTGGCAGTGGTCCTCGACGAGTTCGGCGTGGTCCAGGGCATCATCACGCTAGGCAATCTGCTCGAGGAACTGGTGGGTGACCTGATGCAGTACGACGAGGAGGGCCTGCCGGCGATTGCCCCTCACCCCGACGGCTGGTCGATCGACGCTCTGACTCCCATCGACGAGGTGCGCAACCTCTTGGCCTTGCCCAAAGAAACCCGGACCGACCCCTTCCACACCCTTGGCGGTTTGGTCATTTCGCGTCTGGGACGACTTCCCGACGTGGGAGAAACGGTCGAGTGGTATGGCCATCGCCTCCAGGTCGCGTCCCGCGTGGGACGGCGGCTCGATCGCATCCTCGTCAGTCGTCCCTCGCGCTCCACAGCCTCGACACCGGACACTTCCCCCCTCCCCACTCAAAGCGGCCAAGGTGACCCTTGTCAGCTCGACGCGACCGCCAACACGGCCCTTCCTCAACACGACCAGGCCAACTCGAACGTGTCTACGTCGTCGGAAACCAGGTCCACTCGCCTCAGCTTCTGACTTCCGAACCGAACAATCCGGGACGTCCCGAGACAGCCGAGGCTCTACTCCTCCGCCGCCCGTGAAATCCGTTATGATTAGCGCCCTCCTCATTACGGCACGTGATCCAACTCCCCATTCATCATCCTTCGGCGGGGATGATCCGAAGGAAAACAGGGACACCACCTTCACGTCCCGAATTTCGGCCGTGTGGGCCACGTCCAGGAGGTCCAGGTCATGATGTCGCCCAACCATCCTTCCGCCACGTCCAACGAGGCCTCGGACCATGCCGCGTCGTTGGCCGATCAGGTCGAGACGGAGCGTGGCGCGGCGGCCACAACGGCCCAACCCCTGGCCCGCAGCCGCGATCAAGTGGTCGCCGCCTTCACCGACCCGCGACCCAACGCTAATTTCTATCATGCCTGGATTGATTGGGGCGATGGCTCTCCCCCTTCCCTTGGCCGGGTCGTCAAGCTCGATTCTCCCAACGTCAGGTTGAATGCCCCATCATCCGCCGCCGAAGCCTCAACCGCGCAGGAGGAACGTCGCTTCGAGGTTCGTGGCGACCATGAGTTTTTCGCCTCCGGTGACTTCGAGGGCAAAGTCGTCGTCGAGGATGCGCTAGGAGAACGGATCGAGTTAACGTTTCGTTCGCGTATTTTCAAGCGGGAACCCCAGCCGCCTTCCAACACGGCGGCGGTCGTTTCCCTCCCTCCGGCGGAGCCGCCGCCGTCCCCCGCGTCCGATTCGTCGCCGCCGCCGTCGTCGCCCAGCGTCCAACGTCCCCCCTCCGTCCGTTCGGTCCGCGACTGGCTGCCCGACCTCGATCTCGACGGCCGTCCGCGGGTGATCCGTCCACTCCGGCGGACGACCGAGCTTGCTACTGGACCCGGTCACAAGCGGGTGGATACCGCCGCGTCTGCCGATCCAGTCCCCTCACAGACCATTGTGAGACCGCGTCGCGTGCCGGCGGACATGCCCGCGATCTTGGCGTTCGTGAATCGCCCCGGAGCCGAACCGGAGGTGGTCGAATATCCCAACGTCTCGGCGGGTTTGGACGCCGCAGCCGTGGACGATCTCTTGCTCGATCACGACCCCGACGCATGGCGTCCCCTCGACTCCCAATCAATCGGCCTTTCCTCCGACGACGATCGTTCGAAGTGGTCCGATCCGTTCAAGTGAGGGGGACCAACGGCCTCGATTAAGGAAGAGCGTCCGAAGATCCGGCTTGGGGTTAGGGTTTGGATGAGTTGATCATGTCGAGTTCCAGAAGGACGCGGAATCCCACGTCGTCCAAAGCCATGTCAGGGCCATACAACAGCCCATCGCGGGCGTGAGGCGCGAAGGCTTGGGGCTGGTCGTCGTAAAACGAACCGCCGCGGGCTACGTGAACTGAGCGTCCGCGATCAAGAGGAGACGGCGAGGAGACGCCAGAGACCGTCATGGGAGCGGTCTGGAGGGGAAGATCGTCGGCCACCCATTCGGCCACGTTGCCTCGCAGGTCGAACAGGCCCCAGCGATTGGCAGGGGTTTGGCCGACCTTCAACGGACCCACGGGCGCTTGAGGCGGATGACCAGCCCAGCGAATGCGGTGGGCCAGGTCGGCCCATTCCTGTTCCAGGGGGGGAGTTTGCAACTCGCCAGCTCGGCAAGCGTATTCCCATTCCGCTTCGCTGGGTAGGCGATAACGCCGTCCCGCGCGTCGTTCTTCGGGGCGGGCGCTGAGCCACTCGCAGAACTCGACCGCCTTGGACCACTCGACCAGCACGACCGGATGGTCGTCGGTTTGCTCCCAACCTGGGCGTCGCCAGGTCACGCTTCGATCGGGGCGGGGTTGGGTCCGATCACGCACCGCCTCCCAGAGCGCCCGACGGGTGAATCCGCCGATCGACTCGGCCGTGGTCAGGGTGGCGGACTCCTCGGCGAACCGGCGAAACTGGCCAACCGTCACCTCGGTGGTCCCAAGATAGAACGGCTTCACGAAGCGGACCTCCTTGCCTAGCGAATTGGGCTCGCCACCCCATTGGGGAGTCGGTCCCCGTCCCATCAACATCCTTCCAGGCGCGATTTGGACGAACTCCATGCCTAAGGAATTGACCAGGCGCGGGGGGGATTCCGGTGGGGACGTGGGTTCATTCCAAGCGTCGGTTTGAGCGACAGAGGGTTGACCCTCCGCGTCGGAGACTGCCACAGTGGGTGGCGAGGAGGCGTGGGGGGCTGCTTTTTGAGGGGCAAGAGGAGGGGAGGCGGCGGGAAAGACCGAGCCCGCTTCGCCGCCACGCCCGACCCACCATGCCAAACCCACAGTCCCGAGAACGATCATCAAGGCACTCGTCCCCGCGATCAGACGAAGCGTTCCGCCATGCCAGGAGGTTGGCAAGGCGGGGACCATCTTGTGATTGTGAGTGGAAGGCGGCGAATCGAATGGGCTTGGCGAATCGTCCAGCCGAATCCCCAGGTCGATCGGTTCGGATCGGTTGACCCGGCGGGAACGCGGTGGTAGGGAACCTGAAGTGGGCCACGCGGGGTCGAACGCGCCCGCTGCGTTCTCTGCCCTGGGCGGTGCAGTGGGTTCCAAGAACGTCAGCGCGGGGCCCGACGGATCGAACCGTAACCGGCTTCGGCATTGCCCGCAGGTGACGCCTCGAATCGGCGCGGATGGTCCGCCGCGGCGTCGCGCGGGATCCACGATTGTCAATGCGTCTGGGCCCAGACGATCGGCGGTGAGCCGCAGACGCGCGCCACAGACCGGGCAATTGAGATGCAGTTCGGGACGAATCGGCTTGGAGTCGAGTTCGGCGAGGGTCTGTCCCCATCCGCGTAGGACCGCGCGGGCCAGGCTGCGGCAGTCCTCGAAGCGGTCGGCTGGGTCGGGCGAGAGTGCGCGACGGATGGCGTAATCGACATCGACCGGCAGATCGGGGATGATTCGGGTCAGCGGGACGAGTTGGCCCTTGAGGGCCGCCGCCAGGACTTCGCGGGCGGTGCCGTCCCGCTTGTCGAAGGGACGTCGCCCTGTGATCGCTTCGTGAAGGATCACCGCCAGGGCGTATTGATCGGCGCGTCCGTCAATGGGATCCCCCAACAGCGCCTCGACCGCCATGTAGGGAATGGTGCCCAGAATCGCTCCGGGGCGGGTGGGATGGTCCGAACCTGGGGCTGAAAGGGCTAAGGCCGCCGAGTCGGGCGGAGGGTCGGTCGGTTCGGCGAGCTTGACCAGCCCGAAGTCCGCGACGAAGGGGTGTCCGAAGGGGTCGAAGAGGATGTTGGCGGGCTTGAGGTCGCGGTGAATCACTCCACGGGCGTGAATGTGATCCAGCGCGTCGGCCACCGGCCCGAGCCAACTGGCCACAAACCCGCCGGCAGCTCGTCCCCGGGGGGCGCGCCGCAGACGCGTCGCCAGCGAGCCGCCCGCCAGGTGGGGCAATACGATAAAGGGCCGCCCCTCGTATTCCCCCACGTCCAAAACACGCACAATGTGGGGATGGGCCAGCGCGGTCAAGGCCTGGGTCTCCCGGCGGAATCGATGCGCAAAGCCGGGCAGACTCATCATTCGGGCCGTCGGCACCTTGATCGCTACCGCGCAACCCAAAGCGCGGTCGTCGGCCAGATAAACCACACTCATGCCGCCGACCCCGATCCGGTTCCGAATCCAATAACGCCCTCGACCCACTTCCAGGCCGATCCAGTCCTCCTCAGGCCAAGACCGCAACGACCCACCCGCGCTCCGCGCGCCAAGGGGGTCCGTCGCTTTGCCCCGATTCGAGCCGGAACCGATCATGGACACGCCTTCCCACTCCAAGGACACCCGACCAACCCCGTTCCATCGCAACTTCCGGACGCGGGGATCCCCAACCGGACGGAGTATCCCACCTCAGTGATCTTGATCTCGAAGGAACGGCGGCGATCTCCCGAAAAGAGGATCAAGCCAGCGCGACGCGAACCCCGAACGACAACTTGCCAATCGTTGCACGGGGCGCGATACTCCATTGTTATGGCCGCTCACGAGACTAAGCAACTCATCACTGGCAACCAAGCCTTGCGCGACCTGGCCGACCACCTGCGCGCCGAGGGCCGCTTTGGCTTTGACACCGAGTTTGTCGCCGAGGAAAGCTACGAACCGATTCTGTGTTTGATTCAGGTCGCCACCGCCTCCAAACTCGTGGTGATCGACGCCTTGGCCTTCTCCGACCTCTCGCCCTTCTGGGACGCGGTTCTCGACCCCAAGCTCGAAGTGGTCGTTCACGCTGGGGGCGAGGATCTCCGCATCTGCAAAATCAAAACCGGACGGCTCCCCGAGCGGGTTTTCGACGTCCAACTCGCCGCCGGCTTCACCGGCTTGAGCTACCCCCTCTCGCTGACCAACCTGGCCCGCGAAGTTCTGGGAGTCCAACTCGTCGGCGGCGAATCCCGCACCGACTGGCGCAAGCGTCCCCTCTCCGTCGCCCAGATGAACTATGCCTTGGAAGACGTGCGCCACCTCCTCGACCTGGCTGATGCCCTGCGCAGCAAGCTCGAACGGATGGGGCGGCTCGACTGGGTGATCGAAGAGACCCGTGCTTTTTTAGACGACATCAGCCAAAACCAAGACGCCGACGACCGTTGGCGTCGCCTCCCGGGACTCCATCAGCTCAACCGTCGTGGTTTGGAAATTGCCCGCCGCCTTGCCGAATGGCGCATGGAGGATGCCCAGATTCAGAATAAGCCCCTCCGTTTATTGATGAAGGACGACCTACTCGTCGCCATTGCCAAACGCCAGCCCAAGGATAAACGCGACCTTGAGGCGTTGCGCGACTTTAACAAGCCATATCTGTTGCGGCGTTCCGGCGAGATCATCGCGGTTGTCAAAGAGGCAATGGCGGTGCCCGAGGAGGTTCTGCCCCAGCACACCGAGCGTCCCGAGGACCCCCCGGGTGCCTCGATGGTGGTGACGCTGCTCCAAGTCGCCCTCTCCCACTGCTCCAACCGTCACGGCATCTCCAGCAACCTGCTGGGCACCAACGCCGACCTGCGCGACCTTTACCGCTGGGTTGTCGAAGGCAAACCTCAAGACCGGTTGCCCAAAATGATGCGTGACTGGCGGGCCGAAGTAGTCGGTCGATCGTTGGTGGATGTCGCTGAGGGCAAGGTGGCGCTTCGAGTCACAAACCCGGATAGCTCCACGCCAGTCGAATTGGTCGAATGAACCAAGCTGCCAACCTCGCCCCTTCGATCCTCCTTCCACGGCGATCCCCGCCGCCCGCTTGAGCTCAGGCCAGGATTGATCGCACCACTTCGCCCGCGACATCGGTGAGGCGATAATCCCGCCCGTTGTGGCGATAAGTCAGACGGGTGTGGTCCAAACCCATCAAATGCAAAATCGTGGCGTGCAGGTCGTGGATCGACACCCGATCGACCGC
>Ga0209017_10000878_pt1 | contig 26456 bp, 13 predicted proteins | sample YNPBryunderm2012_FD_185812 | JGI IMG/M metagenome (GOLD analysis project Ga0209017, IMG submission 185812) | Anoxygenic and chlorotrophic microbial mat microbial communities from Yellowstone National Park, USA - YNP Bryant MS undermat 2012... ...
GAGATACAGTCAAACTAATGGTAGTGCGCGTTTTGGACTATTTGCTTATGGGGTGATCCAGCCTGCCGAAACCCCTCTTATCCGAAGTATGCGGAAAATCCTCTTTCGGGGGATTCTCAAAGAGGAACCTCTTGCTACACTTAAAAATAGATACCACTTTAGTCGAACGAAGCGAAACGCTTCTCCTCTGGCGGGCTAAACGAGGGTGTCACTGCAGCGCAAGCGGGAATCCAGAAAGTATTCCCCTTGTTCCACTTGCCTCGGAGGAACACAGGAGCAGACACAAAGCAGCCTGGACTACTGCTTCCGCAGCAGTAACACATCCCTGCCTTCCATTCGGCTAAAAGTTACGGCAATCCAAGTAAAATAGCGAAAGTTTTACCTTTAAGTTTTCTAAAGGAAATCGGGAAGAGAGGGAAACTTGGCCTCAGAGATTTTTTCCCCGATGTTCAGAAAGGGTTGGATCATGGGAGCAGTCCGGTTGGCAGTTGGGATGGCGGCGGTGGGGGTCGTTTTGGGCGGGGCGGGGATGGCCTGGGCCCAATGTGCGTGTGAGGTACCGGTGCTGCCGGGCCCGTCGGCTTCCATAGGCACCAGTTCCATAGGCACCAGTTGTTTGCCGGTGGTTAGCTCTCCGGTGGTGGATTTGACTCCGGCGCCGGTGGTGGTCTATCATCCGGTGGTGGCTTCCCCCGTGGTAGCCCCGGCGATAGTTACGCCGGTGGTGGCGTATCGGCCCGTCGTGCCCGTGGTGTCGGTCAGTCCGACGGTCGTCTATCGGCCGGTGGCTACGGAAGTGCTCAGCCCCGTGCCGGTGTTGGTCGGGAAACCCGCCATTATCCGAACCAAAGTCTATTATCCCGGCGAACCCATTCGGAACTTGATCAAGGCACTTACCCCTTAATCCCAAGGTCGAAAATCCCAGCTCGAAGGCAACCCCCCAAAGAAAACGGCCTTTTCGGACACTCTGACTGACAGTTTGTGCCCCAAGAGCGGGCCCAGGTTGGTGCGAAGAAGCTCCCTGGAGGACATGGAAACCCCCTAATCGGCGAAAGGGTTCCCCGGTTTAATATTCCCTTAAATATTCCCAAAGGTGAGTTTTCCCGGTTATTTTGGTCAACCTGAAGGGTCTGGGAACGGTTTGGGGCCGGCGCCGGGCTGGTCATTGGGGGGAATCTCTGAGATAGTAAGCACTCACTTTCTTTGGGTCCTCCTTTTCCTCCTCCAAGCACATCCCCTCCCCCCACCACAAACCCCCGATCTCCTCATTCTCCCGGCACCCCGGATTTGGTAATAATAGGGTAAGAGCAAGTTCTTCCCTCTTTTCCCAACAGGTCTGAATACCTAAGGATTCCCCGGGCCAACGTTTTGCAGACTGGTGGAGCCATGCCTGCCAATTTGACTCCATCCTATCTGAAGGCGGAGGAAGAATATCGTCGGGCGCAGAGCTTGGAAGAGGAGCTGAAATGGCTTCAGGTGATGTTGCAGGAGATGCCCAAGCACAAGGGCACCGACCACCTGCAAGCCATGATCAAGGCCAAAATCGCCAAGGTCAAACGGGAAATCCAGGAAGAGAAAAAGGGGAAAGGAAAGAAGGGGCGGGGGGGAATCCGTATCCCCCGACAGGGGGCGGGCACCGCCGTCATTCTCGGCGGCCCAAATGCCGGCAAAAGCCAACTGTTGGCCAGCCTCACCCGGGCACAGCCCGAAATCGCCCCCTATCCGTTTACCACCAAAGTGCCCATGCCCGGCATGATGCCCTGGGAAGACGTCTTCGTCCAACTGATCGATACCCCCCCGATTACCGCCGAATACATCGATCCGAACACCGTCGGCTTGATCCGATCGGCCGATCTGGCCCTTTTGGTGGTCGATCTGGGCTGCGACGAGGGAATTGAGCAATTCCAGGAGGTGTTGGACCGGCTCAACAGCCCCAGTTCCAAAACCCGCCTGGCCACCACCCAGTATCTGGACGACCAAGACCTGGGCATCTCCTATACCCGGACCTTTTTGGTGCCCAATAAGATCGACCTGCCGGAGGCCCAGGAGCGGCTCCAGTTGCTGCATGAGTTGGTGCCGGTCGATTTTCCGGAATATGTCATCTCGGCCAAGGAGCGGATCGGGCTGGACCGGTTGGCTGAGGCCATCTTCAAGGCTCTGGATGTGGTACGGGTCTATACGAAACTTCCCTCGGCCAAGGAGCCGGACATGGATCGGCCTTTTACGCTTCGGCGGGGCCAGACCGTGCTGGACCTGGCGGAGATGATCCACAACGACTATGTTCAAAAGTTTAAGTTCGCCCGTATCTGGGGCAGCAGCGTCTATCCCGGCACCCAAGTCAAAGGCGATTACGTCCTGCAGGATAAAGACATCGTGGAAATCCATATCTGAGTAGCGTGGAAAACCACACTGCTGCCCAGGCCTATCCCGCCGGGCAAACGGGGATGGGCAATCGCCAAAAGAACACTATCGGCATGAACATAAACCCACCTTCTTCGGATAAACCTGCTCCAGACCGGTTGCTGGCACCGGTGCAGTTTCTCAAAGGGGTCGGGCCGGAACGGGCGGCCCTGTTGGAACGGATCGGGGTCCGGACGATCTCGGATCTATTGTTCCTGTTTCCCCGGGACTACCAGGATCTGACGGACTTTCGCCCCATGAACCAATTGGAGGAGGACAAATGGATCAGTGTGTGCGGACGGGTGGAGGAGGTGGATTTTCGCATCTGGCCGGAGAGCGGGCGAAGTATGGTGGGCGTGTTGGTCATGGGCCAGGGCGGGTATGTGCGGGCCGTCTGGTTCAATCAGCTTTTCATGCGGGAAAAGTTCCGCCGGGGCCAGCGGGTGGTGCTGACCGGTCGGCCCAAGCTCCGCGGCATGGTCTGGCAGATGCACCATCCGAAGGTTCTTTGGCTGGAAGCGGATGAAGAGCCGCCGCCCGGACGCATCCTGCCCGTCTATCCCTTGACCGAAGGTCTTCAGCAGTATCAGGTTCGGCGGCTCGTGGAGCGGGCTTTAGACGAGTATGCCGAATACCTGGAAGAGGCGTTTCCGCAGGATTTTTTGCAGTCGCATCGGCTTTGGCCGATCCACCAGGCCATCCGCCAAATCCATTTTCCCGAGGATCAGGCCAGCCTTCAGCAGGCCCGCCGTCGCTTCATCTATCAGGAGCTGTTTGTGCTGCAGTTGGCCTTGGCCCTGCGCCGGCAGGCCCAAACCCAACGGCAGGCACCGGTACTAAAGTGCACCGCCCTGATCGACGCCCGGATTCGACGCCTGTTTCCATTTGAGCTGACCGACGGCCAGAATCGGGCCATTCGGGAAATTGCCGACGACATGGCCAAACCCATTCCCATGAATCGTCTGTTGCAGGGCGATGTGGGCAGCGGCAAGACGGTGGTGGCCGTCTATGCGATGCTCCTGGCGGTGGCGCATGGGTATCAGGCGGTGCTGATGGCGCCGACGGAAATCCTGGCCCGCCAGCACGCCCAGACCCTAGACCAGCTTCTGGCCCACAGTCGGGTTCGCCGGGCGCTGCTGGTGGGCGGCCTGCCCGAAGCCGAACGGGCCGATCTAGTACGCCGCATCGCCGAGGGACAAATCGACCTGGTCGTCGGCACCCAGGCGGTGATCCAAAAAGATGTTCAGTTTGCCAAGCTCGGCCTGGTGGTCATCGACGAGCAGCATCGGTTTGGGGTTCGGCAGCGGGCGTGGCTGAAACGGGCCGGGCTAGACCCCCATTATCTGGTCATGACCGCCACGCCCATCCCCCGGACACTGACGCTGGCCTTTTTTGGCGATCTGGATGTCTCCGTGTTGCCGGACAGTCCGCCCGGTCGGCAGAAGGTGCATACCTATCTGGCCGATCCGAGCCGACGCCCCGCCTGGTGGGCCTTCTTCCGAAAAAAACTCGCCGAAGGCCGACAAGGCTACGTGGTGGCCCCGTTGGTCGAAGAGAGCGAAGAACAACAGGCCGCCAATGCCGTGGCCCTGTACGAAGAGCTTTCCCAAGGGGAACTCAAGGGCTATCAGCTGGGACTTTTGCACGGCCGATTGCCGCCGGATGAAAAAGACCGGATCATGGATCAGTTCCGTCGGCAGGAATTGCACGTGTTGGTTTGTACCACGGTGATCGAAGTCGGTGTCGATGTACCGAATGCCACCCTGATGACCATCGAAGGGGGCGAGCGGTTCGGACTGGCCCAACTGCATCAACTGCGGGGGCGAATCAGCCGGGGCAATGTCCCCGGCTTCTGCTGTGTTTTTGCCAACCCCACGACCGAAGAATCCCGCCGCCGATTGGAAGCCTTCCAAAATACCACCGATGGTTTTGCCCTGGCCGAACTGGATTTTCAACTTCGGGGGCCTGGAGAATTGTTTGGCATTCGGCAACACGGTATGCCGCCGTTCCGGATTGCCGATCTAGTGCGGGATGCGGACATCCTCCAAGAGGCCCGGCGGGATGCCCAGGCCTTGGTGGCCTCTGACCCCGGACTGGCCAAGCCGGAACACGCCCGGCTGCGCCAACTTACCCTGCGTCGGTACGGACATGCCCTGGAGCTGGCCGACGTCGGTTAACCCGGCCAACTTATGGGCCGAGCCGTCCGTTTGGGGGCCTCGATAATAATCTGAAACTGGCCGGCGTCGGTTAACCCGCCCACCCGGTCATTCTCCGGAGAGCGACGGTGAGTATTCCCTCCTATGGCAGAAACACCGAGGGCCCGATGTCGGCGTACTCCCTTTGCAGACCAAAAAAGCTGGGGGCAGATTCCGGTTGTCCTAGGCCCGGATACGGCGGATCTGTTGGACTTGGTAGATGGGCAGTTGGCAGGCGCCCCACTGTTTGTAGATCAGTTGGCCCTGGACTTCCACTGGTTCACCAGGGCAGAAACCGGCCAACCCTCCTGGATGGCAAAGGATGACCCAGCCGCCCAGGGTATCTACCGGACATCCGGGCGGGACATACCGAAGCCGCCAACACCCCTCCCCGGACGAATAACACAATACCCCCCGCAGCCACTGATATTGAGGATCAAATCCGTAGGGGTTGGCCGAGGTAGGACCCGGTGGAGATGTTCCGGCTCCTCCGACCCCGGCCGAAACCGAACCGGCCGCCGCTGCTGCCCCCGGACTGGGCAGGGCCGAAGAACCGGACACCCCGCTGCGCCCGGAACCGGCATTTGCCGACGCCTGCCCTCCCGGTCTTCCACCTGCCGGAAGACTGGCTAAATCAATCGCCCTCCCAGAAGTAGGAGATCCAGAGCCTGAGGGGGTACCAGATGGGCTACCCGGCGGAGGGGAAGGGCTGCTGGGAGGTGTTCCACTAAACCCGCTAGTGGGTATCCCACCGAAACCGGAAGAATCCGGGACAAAAGATGAACCTCCGGAAGCTCCTCCTCCGGAAGAAGGAGCGGCCCCGGAACCGGCCCACTGGCCAGCAGGGAGAGAACCGGCCCACGGGGTGCCAGACTGCGAATTGGCCCGGGGTTCCAGGGTACGGATGAGAGGCTGCGTGGGCTGGCCCGAGGGCCCCGAAGACGTGCTACCCAAATTCCCCCCGGAAGACGGGGCCGGGGAGGGGATAGACCCGGTACCTGTGGGGGCGCCCATCCCGGCCGGGGGGGCGGTGGAGCTGGTGGGGATGGCAATCTGGCTGGCCGGCTGGGAAGCAGGGTTGGCCACCGAAGAACTTCCTCCTGGTGCTAGAGAGGCTGGAACACCACTGCTACTACTTCCCGCTACCGGCGTGGTTAGAGGGGCACCCTGGCCTGGCTGGGGCTGCACCGGAAGCGATTGGGGCTGACCCTGATAAGATGGATAATTTGGGTAATTTCGGGAAGGATATGTGGGATTGGTACCGGTGGAATTAGGCGGAGGAATAGGCAGGGATTGGGAGGGCTTGGCTGGACTGCTTGGCGTCATTGGCGTCCAGGTGGATGAGGCAGCCCCAGAAGTGGCGGTTTGGCCGGGATAACCGGTACCGGTTGCCCCTGAAGGACTGTTCGGAGGAGTTCGCCCTGCATAAAACGGATCGGTGGGCACGCCGATGGAGCCAGTTCGAGGGGGTTCAATCCGGGTGGGGCCTACCAGGGGATCTAGGAACTTCCCCCCGCTTTTGCAGCCCACAGCCGGGACTAAAAAAATTATTGCCACGCGCATCCATCGGGGCATAGACCCCCACACCTCCAGGCTGACCAAGGATGCCGTAGCTTACCAATTTCTCTTCTTGTGTCCAGGGCGATTTGTGGGGAGAGAGTTTTTTGGGTTTTTCTTAAATTGCTCAGTTTCTCTATTTTGCCTTCTCTTGGTGGTGAAAACCCGGCCTTAGGAGCTCGACTTTTGCCAATTTCCATAACGGTTTGTGTGTTTGAAAGATACTTCACCTGCAAATGGCAATGCCACTTTTTGCCATAACTTATTGCAAAATAAGAAGTTAGTTGTACTCTGCTAGGAGATCGATCCCTTCACTTCCAGAAGGCAGAAAGGAGCATTTTCCCGCCGGTTTTGGTGATGGGAGCCGGTTTCATTTACAGGTGGAGTTCTTCCCTTATACCTCACTGTAAACAGAAATTTCAGTTTTTGGCCATAACGTATTGCAAAAGAAAGACTTCATTAGTTTGACTGTATCCGCCCAGGCTGGCTCCTCCCAAAGGGAAGGGACCAGGGAGGGGCAGCCAGTTTAAGCATGGAATCCAGTCCGGTCGGTTTTTATTCTATCCAGATTTTTCTAGATTTTCCAAATTGCCTAAACTCACATCGAGTGCGTCTATTCCCCGGCGAAAAAGACAAAAAGGCCCCTGGGTATTCCCTAAATGTGCCGGTATCCCCGGGAACTAGGAGCACCCTCTGGGATATTCGATCCGATGAGCCCCTACAACTGGTAGGGCCGGAGGGGGAGATGCAGTCAAATGAGGTTCGACCGGTGGATGAATTTCTTGGATTCGAGGAGGCCGGACCGTTTTTTCCTGGTTTTCTTCCGGGTGAGGACATTACCGTGTGAGTTCCAAAGAGTTCTGGCAGATGGACTCCATTCGGCTACATGGTTAGCAGAACACACTATTCCCCTTCGATCCGGCGGCGGACTTCCGCACAGATTTCTCGTAATTCCCGGATGGAGACATCCTCCAGACGTTTCCCTTTCCGCTCCAGATGCTCGTTGATCTTGATGGCGGTCTCTTGCATGAGGGAGTGCGTTTCTTGGGTGCCGCCTACCAGGAAAAAATTTTTACCTCGGGTAATCCGAGTCTGTCCATCCTGGGCGTCAAAGGCCAATCCCAAAAGGGCTGCGGAACGTTCTGGAGGTTCGGACGCTTTCACAGAGGTTACTTTCGTTGAAGGAGTCGTCGTAACATTTCGGCGGCTGCGGTCCTCGTATCCGGAGCCACCTTGGGGGGAGGCATAAATTTGCCCGGAATCTTGGCGGGTGGCTCGGAAGGCGGGGGAGGCGCATTGGGCGGTGCCGGCGCCGGCGTCTGGGTGGCTTCTTGGGTACTCTGCGCAGCCAGCGTTTCGGTTTCTTTTTCTTCCTCGGCCTCCGACTCCAACAGCCATTCGACTAATTCGGTTTCGTCTTCTTTTTTGCCGGCTGTTTGAGCAACCCGGGCGGCGGCCTCTTCGATAGTTTTCACCTTCGGCTTTTTCTTGCCCCCCAAGGCGATGTCAATCCGCAGCTCAAATTCCAGAGGCCCGACTAAAAGCCGATCCCCGTTTTTCAGCTCCTTCCGCTCACTAATGCGCTGTCCATTGACCCAGGTGCCGTTTCGGCTCCCACAGTCTTCTACCCAAACGCGGCCCCCTTCCTGAATGATCTGGCAATGGTGCCGACTCACCTGCTCGCTATGAGGCCGAAGATGACAATCCTCGGCCCGGCCGATGCGAAAGACCGGCTGGGCCACAGGAATTTCTTTGCCGGCCAATTTGCCGGTTTTCAAGATCAATTTCACGTCCATCTCCACGGCCTCCCACCGGTTCTGGCCCCACTTTCTCCCCTCTGCCGACCAACTCCCTCGATCCTCCCATCTTGATCATACCAACTCCGGCGAGTAAAGTCAAAGTAGAAAAGGATTTATCCGGCTTTGGCCAACACCTAGCCCCCCAATCGGCTATCGACTTTCGGCAAGAAGATTTCTAGAAAAACTCTGGGAGAATACCCCTTAGAAACGGAATAAATTACCCATTTTCTCCTAAACGGCGTCCGGGCAATCGGGGGCCAGGGCCACTGCGGAGCCTTTTCCGAAAACTCCTGCTATACTCAGTCCTATCCCCTTTTGTCTGGGGGTTTCGGGGTTTGGGTGCTTTCGGATGCTAGCGTGGGGCGATCTTTCGGGTTAAACACCCAGGTTCAGGAATACCTCTAGCGGGTCATTTAAAGTACACCCAAATTAGGGGTTGCGGGCTCCCCGGAGTCCCCCTCAGATGGCACACCAGGCTTACGGAAAACGGAGATTTCCAGGCTCAATAGGTAGAGGTTTAGGTACAGTGGGAATTGCTGTGGACCGACACCAACCTAACCGGAAACAGACACTTCCAGACTTTGACCATCACCCCTTGCCCTAAAGGACGTCCTTGTATTATCAACGGAGCGATTCTTTCGGTTCAAGGGAGGCCTCTTTCCCTCGATTTTCCACGGGGCTAGGCGGTCCTTTCCGGTTTGAGTTAAATGGGGAATAAGGTTAACATTTTAGCCGAATGAAAGGGCCAATGTGTCATCCCCGCATAAGCAGGAACCCCGGCGGCATCAGGAGGCTGGACTATTGCTTGCGCCGCCCTCGTATGGCGGCCGCCGGGTCAGTTGTGGCGGCCCGGCGGCATAAGGGGACTGGACTATTGCTTTCGCAGCAGGGGCACCTCCATTCGGCTAAAATGTTAAAATGTTATGAATTTCGCAACAGCCTCTTCCGGACCTCAGAGGTAGAGACAACAGAATATCCCGGGAACTCCGGTCTCCCCGTTGCGCCCGTAGCTCAACGGATAGAGCAGCGGATTTCTAATCCGTAGGTTGGGGGTTCGAATCCCTCCGGGCGTACTGGCAGAAAAGAACCTTGAGGTAACTGGTTGAAAATTAATAAATTGGGAAAAGGAAATCGCAGCAGGAGCAAACGGAATTTCGGGACAGCCTCTAAGGGGTTTTCTAGAGGGGACAATGCCCTGGTGGAGAAGCGTGGTTTGAAGGAAATTCCATAACTTCATGTCAAATAAAAATTGGCCTTCGCACCCAAGAGGCGGAAGTCCCGCTGGAGAGCCTATTTCGGCAAAGGCTTTAAAGCCCAGCCACAGCCACTGTCCTGATGCCGCCCAGAGCAACCTCGACGAAGTGGGCAGTATCCACTCGAGCAGGTTCTTCCAACGTGTAGCCAGCCCTTCCAAGTTACAGAGGCGAAGATCGGTGCAACCTTCCCAGATGGTGAGTATTAACTCATAGATTGAAGTTATTCCTTTCGGGGGAACCAGTCAACCGCATCGCCGCCGAGGTTCAGGGAACACGCCATCGCTCCCTCGGGAGCCATTCGGTAGTTCGAGGGCCATCCCTCCAAGGCGGCCAATTTGGCCAGAAGCTGGTCGTCGTCGTAGTGGTGGGTTTGGATGGCTTTGCGGGGGCAGGCCGAGGCGCACAGCCCGCAGCCCTGGCATTGGGCCGGTTCGATATAGGCGACGCCCTCCTCGGTGATCTTCGGTACATCGAACGGGCAAAGCCGCACACAGGTCAAACACCCGGCGCAGCGGCTCGCATCCACCTGGGAGACGATGCCGGAGCGGTCCAGCACCTCCTGGCTGAGCAAGGCGGCTGCCCGACCGGCCGCCCCTTTGGCCTGCACGATGCTTTCGGAGAGCAATTTCGGTCCATGGGCCAACCCGGCCAGGAAGATACCCTCGGTCGCCACGTCTAGAGGCCGAAGTTTCATGTGCGCCTCCAGGAAAAACCCATCCCCGGTAAGCGGCGCTTTGAGCATCTGAGAAACCTCCTGGGCCGAGGGGCCCGGACGCACACCTGCCGAAAGCACCACACAATCGGCTCGGATTTCTACCGGTCGGCCCAACGCCTCTTCTTGGACCCGCACCACCAGACCGCCCGGACCGGCCTCTGGCAGGGACAACCGAACCAAGCCGGTAGAACTGGGTTCTACCAGGCCGGTCGCCATGGGTTCCGGCGGCGACGGATGGGGAGAACTATGTTTTCCTGCGGACGGACGGGCCATGCCGTCCGAGGCGGCGACGACTTCCGGCGGCTTCTCCGGCGAAAACCGCAGAAACAACATCCCTGCCTCCCGTGCCTTTAGATACATCCGTTCATAAAACCCATAGGTCCGCATATCCCGGTGCAGGACATAGATTCGGCACTGGGGGTTCCGCTCCAAAAGGGCCAGGGCGTTTTTGACCGCCTGCTGGCAACAGACCCGGGAACAATACGGTGCCTCCGGCGTCCGGGAACCCACACACTGGATCATCACCACCTGACGCCACTGCCGGACCCGCTCCGGCTGGCGGGCCAAAAGCTCTTCCAAGTCCAATTGGGTCAGCACGGCGGGCCGCTCGGCGCCAGTCAATCCCTTCTGGATAGCGCCGGGCAAGTCCCTCTGGATAGGGCCGGTGGACGCTACCGAGATGGCGACAGCCGAATCCCTCGGCATAAGGTTCGACGGTGTGGGGCGATAGCCGTATTCGCTCGGCTGGTAGGCCGATCCGCCGATGGCCACAATGACCGCTCCGGCCGTCAGTTCCACCCGGCGCTCGGTTGGCGGGGTAGGCCTGGAGGATAGGTTGGCCGACAAGCCTTCTTCGCCGGATGGGGGGGGCTGGGGGGAGGTTTGTCGGATGACGGCTCGAAATCGGCCCACATGGCCGCCAAACTCCTCCACCCGCGCACCGAGGTAAAGCTGAATGTTGGGGTGATTTTGGACGCGGTGGATAAGGTCGGCGAGCAGCCGAGGCACATCCAGGCCGTCCAGCGTGCGGTGGAGTCGGCGTGCCAGGCCGCCCGGCACAGGTTCTTTTTCCACGATCGCCACGGGAAAGCCCTGATCCGCCAGGCTCAGGGCGGCCGTCAGGCCGGCCACCCCCGCCCCGAGCACCAAGGCCCTTTTTTCGATGGGCACCCGGATATCGGCCAGGGGGCGGAGCCGGGCCGCTCTTGCCACGGCCATCCGTACCAAGTCCTTGGCCTTTTCGGTGGCCTGGACGGGCCAGCGAGCATGTACCCATGAACACTGATCCCGGATGTTGGCCATTTCGAACAGGTGTTTGTTCAACCCGGCTTCCTGCAGCGTTTCCTGGAAGAGGGGCTCATGGGTTCGGGGCGTACAACTGGCCACCACCACCCGATTGAGCCGATGGTCCTGGATGGCCTGGATGATGCGGCGCTGGGTGTCGGTGGAACAGGTGTATAGGTTTTCTTCGGCATACACGACGCCGGGCAAGCGGCGGGCGTATTCGACCACCGCCGTGGTATCCACCACCCGGGCGATGTTCGTACCGCATCGGCAGACGAAGACGCCGATTCGGGGCGGCTCGGCCGAGACATCCCGCTGGGGCGGAAAGGTCTTTTGGCGGACCAGGGTGCCGCGGGCAGGGTACAAAAGTTCTCCAACCCCCGCTGCCGCCGCACTGGCCCCCATGACCGTTTCGGGAATATCCATCGGAGCGGCAAATGCACCGGCCACAAAAATCCCCTCCCGCCCGGTCCGATGCAAACCACCTGGCGCAGTGCGGCTAAAGCCCACCTGGTCCAACGGCACGCCCAATCGCCGGGCCAACTCCACGCCCGCCGGCGCCGGCCGAAGCCCCACACTCAGCACCACCATGTCGAACTCTTCTTCCACCGGTCGGTCCTGGGCATCCAAATAGCACAGGAGCAAGTTGCCCGTTTGCGGCCGCTCTTTAACCGCCGAAGGCAACCCCCGAACGATCCGAACCCCATACTGCCGCTGGGCCGCTGTGTAGTAGCTCTCAAACCCCTTGCCGAAGGCCCGAATGTCGTTGGCAAAGATCACCGCCTCCAGCCCGGGCGTATGATCCACCGCCATCATCGCTTCTTTCAGGGCGTACATGCAACACACACTGCTGCAATAGTCATGGCCCAATTGGAGGTCCCGAGACCCCACACACTGAATCCAAGCAATCCGCCGAGGCGTCTTCTGATCCGAGGGCCGACGTACATGCCCCTGCATGGGACCGGAAGCGCTGAGAATCCGTTCGAACTCCAGGCTGGTAACCACGTTAGGATAGATACGATAGCCATATTCTGGACGAATGTCCCCTTCCATCGGCTCAAAGCCGGGGGCCAGCACGATCGCACCGACCTCCAGGCTCCGTTCTTCGGGCAGCATCTGGTGGCAGATGGCCTCCGCCTTACAGGCTTTGACGCATTCTAGGCACAGGCTGCACAGACCGCAGCTAAGACATCGGCGGGCCTCCCGCATGGCCTCCTCGGGCGAAAGTGTGTGCTCGATCTCTTCGTAACCTTGGCGTTGGGCCACCGGCAGCCGACTGGGCCGCACCCGTTCGACATGCGGAAACCACCGATCCGGACGGGGAGCGGGCTGGGGCTTTTCGCGGGCTTTTTCCGCCAAGCAGACCCGGTAGGCCGCCATGTCTTCGCCCTGAAGGTATCGATGGATGCTTTCGGCGGCCCGATGCCCCTGGGCCACCGCTTCGACCACCGAGGTAGGCCCCGTAGCCAGATCGCCGCCGGCAAAGACCCAGGGAACCGGCGTCTGCAAGGTCAACGGATCGACCGCCAATCGCTGTCCTTCCGCCGCCCACAAGGGACTGTCCGGCGGCAGGAAAGAAAGGTCCCTCTGTTGGCCGATGGCAATCAGCACACAATCGGCCGGGATTTCCTCACGCCGGGGCCCAAACCGAGGCGAAAACCGGCCCTGGGCATCGAACACCGATGTGCATTCTTGCAATATAAGGCCCGTTACTTTGCCGCCGGAACCGTTGATCCGATACACTCCCCAGCCAGGCCGAAGCTGAATGCCCTCCTCCAAGACCTCTGCCACTTCCCAGGGATGAGCGGGCATCTGGTCGGGGCGTTCCAGGCAGACGATTTCAACCTGCTGAGCACCCTGGCGGCGTGCACACATAGCCACATCCACCGCCACATTCCCGCCTCCAATGACTACCACCCGGCCATGAAGCCGCGGTCCGCCGCTCTGCTTGACCTGCCGGAGGAAATCCAGCCCCAGGAGCACTCCTTGGAGGTCTCGGCCTTCCAGCGGGGCGCCTTCGGTGTTGGTGCGAAGCGGCGTCGCTTGGGGGCATCCTAAGGCCAACAACACGGCCTCAAAACCCTGCTGTCGGAGGTCTTCCAGGGAGAAATCCCGGCCCAAGACTTGGCCAAGCCGCACCTCAAACCCACTGGCCAGGATGTCTTCGATGTCCCGGTCCAGGACGTCGTCGGGCAGGCGATAGGCGGGGATGGCCGAGCGCATCGTGCCGCCCAGTTTCTCCTGGGCTTCTAGCAGGGTAACCTGGTAGCCGCGCAGGGCCAGGTCCCTGGCAGCGGTCAGCCCTGCCGGTCCGCCGCCGACGATCGCCACCCGGCCAAGCCGGCGTTCGGTTGGGCCGGTTTCCGGCGGGGCAACCGGTTGACCGGCCTGCCGCTGCTGGACCACCCAGTCGGCCACAAAGCGTTTGAGCGGATTGATGGCGACCGGCTCGTCCAGTTCACTGCGTCGGCAGTTTTGCTCGCAGGGATGATGGCAAATCCGGCCGCACACGCTCGGAAAGGGGTTCTGCTGCCGGATCAGTTGGTATGCCTCGGCAAATCGGCCCTGAGCTACCAGGGCCACATATCCCTGACAATTCACGCCGGCCGGGCAACTGTGCACACACGGAGGCCGGGCCTGTTTGCTAATGGTCATTGCCCCGGGGATCGCCTGGGGATAGAGCTTGAAGATGGCCTTTCGGCTAGAAAGCCCCTGGTCGAACTCATTGGGCAGTTCCACCGGGCAAGCAGTCAGGCAATCGCCGCAGGCATTACATTTGTCCAGCAGCACGTATCGGGGCTGGGTCCGAAGCCGAACCTGAAACCGCCCCGGCTGGCCCTCCACGGAGAGCACCTCCGTCTGGGTCAAAAGTTCAATATTTCGATGTTTGGCCACCTCCAAGAGCTTCGGCGACAGGGTGCACATGGAGCAATCGTTGGTGGGGAAGGTTTTGTCCAGTTGGGCCATGTGGCCGCCAATGGCCGATCGGCTTTCCACCAACGTCACCCGAAACCCGGCCTGGGCCAAGTCCAAGGCGGCCTGCATCCCGCCAATGCCTCCGCCGACGACCAGCACAGCGCCTACCGGAGGACCATTGGCCCCCGCTCCGCAGAAAGCGCCCGTTTCCTGCGGGGCACTCGGCAGGGGAATCTCCTCCCGGGCACTCTGGAGGGCAATGGGCACAGTCTCGGCGGTCTGCCGCTTGCCCGGAGCGGCAGAACCATGCATGGAACCCGAAGAAGAAAGACCGTGTGTGTTCAGGCTCATTCCGTCGGGAACCCTTTTTGCTTAAGCAGCGGACGGGGATCGACCATGTGCCGATGCCACCATCGGGCCGGTGTGCCGACGCCCAGGGCCAGGGCCATCAGCTCGGTGATGTAAAAGACGGGCAATGGGGCGTTGACGCCCCCCCCAGCCGGCTCGGCTTGGCCCAAGCCCTCCTCTCCCTCCGTGGGCAGAGGCCAGGCGGCCGCCTCAGCCGGTTTGGCCTCCGGCTTGGCCGTACTGTCCCGCACCGCGGAGCGGCGATCCGGTTCCCCCGGTGCCGAAGGGCTGGCCTGGGAGATGTCCAAATTGGCCTGGCACATAGGACAGGCCGTTACGATGCAATCGGCCCCGGCCTCTTGGGCGGCCCGCACAAGCCGGGTGCATAAATGCTGGACCAAATCCGGCCGGGCGACCTCCAAACTACCGCCGCAACAGTCCGTCTTATAGGACCACCGGCGTACCTTGGCCCCCAAGGTTTCTAGGAGCATATCCATGCTGGTGGGCCATTCCGGCCGCTCGGCGTCGGTGATCTTGGGCTGCCGTTGGGTAAGACACCCGTAATACGGCACACAAGCCAGCCCCCGCAGAGGCCGCTGCACCCGGCCCCGAAGCCGGGCTAACCCCTCCGGCCGGGCGAAAAATTCGTTCACATGCCAAATGTGCACCTCATATCCGGGCCGCTGCTTCTGGGCCGTCTTCAGCCGATGAAAACAGGCCGCACACGGGGCCAACAGATCCGGCCCGGCCGCCACGGCAAGCCGAAGGTTCCGCTCGGCCAAGTCCAAAGCCAACTGCTCGTCCAAAAAGTGGGCCGACGACGCCCCGCAACAGTTCCAGTCGGCCAGTTCTGTCAGAGTGATCTCCATGGCCTGGCAGACGGCCCGAAGACTTCCGTCGAACTCGGCGGCTGTACCGTGCAGGGCACAACCCGGATAATACCCGACCTGAATCATCGCTGGCATCCTCCGGTTTGCCCATGGGGATCGGCCGTCCGGTGGTCAAGCGGTGGAGCAACGGCACTTGGGCCGATCGGCCCAGCAGCGGTGTTTGACTCGGCGTGGATGTTCGAGCTGGCGCTAATGTTTGACCCGGCGGGGATGTTCGGGCCGGGGCTGGGGTTCGAGCCGGCGTTGGTGTTCGGCCCGGTGTACATGTTCGAGCCGGTGTTGGTCTTCGGCATGGAGCTGGTGTTCGGCCCGGCGTTGGACTGGCCGAAACCGAGTCGGCTCCCGGCTGGGCTGCCCATTCGGCGGAGGTGCTCTCGAGAGCGGATTCGGTTGGGCCAAAGGCGGAGTCGGCCCCGGCGGAACATCGCCCAGCCAAGCTGCGCTTCCTGCCAAAGCTGGCCGGGCAGAAGCTTCAGCCGGTGGCCCCCTTTTTGCAGGGCGGCCCAGAGGGCGGCCAGTTTGTAGCGGACCAACATGCCCAGTTCAAACACCCGGCCATGCCGACGCACTGATCCCAAAAAGGCCCGATGGAACAAAACCACCTCCGGTTCCCCAGGCGGAATAGCCCGGCCCTGGCTTTCCTGCCGCAAAAGGTCCATCAAATGGGCAATGTCAATGTCGTTCGGACAGCGGGTCGAACAGGTCTGACAGGCCGCACACACCCAGATCGTTTTGGAACCCAGCACCTCCTCGTCTAAGCCCAACTGCACCGCCCGGACCACCTGATGAGGCAGCAGGTCCATGGCAAAGGTAAGCGGGCAGCCGTTGGTGCATTTTCGGCACTGATAACAGCGCCGGATGGCCCGGAGGCCACGGTTTTCCACCGCCGCCTGCAAGGATTGCTGGGCCAATCCAGCCGGTAAAGAACGGGCCATGCTTGCCAGTCCTTGATCGGAATGGGATGATTATGAATTTTACCTCTTTGTTCGGGATAGGCCAGTGGGTTGTGTTTTACCGCCAGAGATTCCGAGACCCGGAAGAAACTCCGATATAATAAGAAGCCTGCCGGGAACATCCCGGAACATCAAGAATTCGGATACTCCCCGAAAGGCGGCACTATGGACACGGAGCGGCTGGAACAGCAAATTCGGTTTGCGGTGATACTGGACAAGCTGAAATCGGTCCAACGGCGGACCTGGCTGGTGGATCGGTCCCGGCGGGAGGATGCGGCCGGGCACTCCTGGCATTTGGCCGCTATGTGTCTGCTGCTGGCCGAGTATGCCAACAAGTCCCTGGACCTTTGCCGGGTGCTCCAAATGGCTATCGTCCACGATATCGTGGAGATTGAGGCAGGAGATACATATGTATATGATGACGAGGCAGCCGCCCACAAGCCGGAACGGGAACGGCAGGCAGCCGATCGGCTCTTCGGCCTCCTGCCCGCCGACCAGGCCCAACAGTGGCGAGCCCTTTGGGAAGAATTTGAAGCCCGACAGACGCCGGAAGCCCGCTTTGTCGCCGCAGTGGATCGGCTGCAACCGATCCTGAACAATTACCACACCGAAGGAGCGGCCTGGCGGGAACACCAAATCCGCATCGATCAGGTCCTCCGACGAAATCGGCCGTTTGCCCAAGAAGTGCCGGTTTTGTGGGAACTGATCCAGCGCCTTCTGGCCGACGCCCTCCGACAAGGAATGCTCCTGCCCGCCCCAGAGGAACCAACTGCTGCGGAGCAGCCCGGCTTACCGTTTTCTGGGGAAGAGGGAACAGATTCCTGAGCGGTTTCCGTGACCTGATCGGCTTCCCGAATGAGGAATCTCAGGGCGAAAAAAACCGGTAACATGTTAGTTTGACTGTATCCGCCCGGCCAGGCCCCTTAATTTGTAGGGGGTAAAAATTGGCCCGAACCCCACAAAGTGTGGTAATTATTCCCGGTGGATACAGTCAAATTAGTTTGACTGTATCTTCCCGGCCCGGCCCCCTCCCAGATGTAAGGGCCAAGAATCGGACCCAACCCCACAGATTGTGGTCATCGTTCTGGGGGGATACAGTCAAATGAGCCGGATGAAGGAACTGGCCTCTGCCCAGGCGGGAGAGGCCGGCCCGGCGGTAGCCTGGCCGGGTGAGGGAGCTATGAGGGGCAAAAGCCGACCGGCTTCCTGCTTACGCAGGAATGACCCATGCTCCTTTCCCTTCGGCTCAAGTCCGTCAAACCAACTTCTGTCCCCCGGGAAAACCGCTTAAATATCGGCGTAGAGGCAGAATTCGTAGGGGTGGGGACGGATGCGGATGGCATCGACTTCCCGTTCCGTTTTGTACCAAATCCAGGTGTCGATCACATCTTCGGTAAACACATCCCCGCGGAGCAGGAAGTCGTGGTCTCGCCGGAGGGCCTGGAGGGCTTCTTCCAGGGAGCCGGGCGTTTGCGGCACTCCTCGGAGTTCTTCCGGCCCCAAGTCGTAGATATCCTTATCGAGCGGGTCGCCGGGGTCGATTTTATTCTGGATGCCGTCGATCATGGCCATCAGCATGGCGGCAAAGGCAAGATACGGATTGCACGAAGGATCCGGGCAACGGAATTCGAGCCGTTTGGTTTTCGGATTTTGACTGTAGACCGGAATCCGGATAGCGGCGGATCGGTTCCGCTGCGAGTAGGCCAGGTTGACCGGGGCCTCGTAGCCCGGCACAAGCCGTTTGTAGCTGTTGGTCGTCGGAGCGCAAAACGCCAACAGGGCCGGCGCATGTTTCAGGAGGCCGCCGATGGCATAGAGGGCCATTTCGCTCAGCCCGGCATACCGGCTTCCGGCAAAGAGGTTTTCCCCGCCTTTCCAAAGCGACAGATGGCAGTGCATTCCGGAGCCGTTGTCGTCGAAAATGGGTTTGGGCATGAAGGTAACCAGTTTATTATGTCGGCGGGCCACATTTTTGACGATATATTTGTACATCATCACTTTGTCGGCCATCGCCACCAAATGATCATAGCGCATGTCGATTTCTGCCTGCCCGCCGGTGGCCACTTCATGATGCTGCGTTTCCACTTCAATGCCACATTCGATCAGCACTTGCATCATCTCGTTGCGAATCTCCATCAGTTGATCTGAGGGCGGCACCGGAAAATAGCCCTCTTTGAACCGAAGTTTGGAACCGAGATTCGGATTTTCTTGGCGGCCTCGGTTCCACTGCCCCTCAATGCTGTCGATGTAATAGAACCCGTAATGGTTCGACTGATCGAACCGAATATCATCGAAGATGAAAAATTCGCACTCCGGCCCGACGTAGCAGGTGTCGGCAATGCCGGTGCTCTTGAGATAATTGGCCGCCTTGCGGGCTACGTTCCGCGGATCCCGGCTGTAATCTTCTCGGGTGATCGGGTCCTGGATGTTGCAGATCATGGACAGGGTTTTGATCTGGCAAAACGGGTCCAGCGTGGCGGTATCCGGCTCCGGGATAACGAGCATGTCGCTTTCGTTGATCCGTTGCCAGCCTCGGATGCTCGAGCCGTCAAAGCCAAGTCCATCCCGGAACACCTCTTCGGTCAGGTTGCTTACCGGGATGGTAAAGTGTTGCCACATGCCGGGGAAATCCATAAAGCGGAGGTCCACCGCTTTGACTTCTTTTTCACGACAAAAGGCCAAGACTTCTTTGGGGGTCATTTCGCCTGGCTCCCTTGGTGGAAAGGAAATAAAACAGGAAGAAAAAACGCCTACTGTTTCAGCAGGTAATCCATAATAAGCAAACCGAATGCCAGCCGCGGGAACAGAGCAGATTTTTTGATTTTAACTTTTTATTTCTGAAGAAGTTATGAAAAATGGATACAGAGCAATTTGTGCCGGGGATGGCAAAGGAATGCCTAACGATTGAGCATCTAATGCACAAAAAATATGCAAAACAGGCCTTTTTTTGAAAGCGTCCTTATTCCCTTGGCAGGGCTTGCCAACCTAGAAGCCCCCACTCCATGGGGAGAAGATTCCCTCAAAAGATTGGTAATTGCTAAGACTTTAGCGGAATGAAGGGGGTCGATGTGGCACTGCTGCGGAAGCAGCACTCCAGGTTTATTCCCGCACAAGCAGGAACCCAGGCAAGATGGAATTTTATGGAATTTTACTTTCTAGATTCCCCGCTTTCGCGAGAATAACACCCCAGTGGACTGCCGCTTTCGCGGCAGGGACACCCTGGCTTTAGGCCGGCGGACGGCGTGGTGCTTCCTTCGGCTAAAATGTTCCAAAGATTGCAACCCAAATGGTGTTTCACGAATTAGCCAATGGAGGGGTACCCCCTGAATCTGCCGACATTCCGGCAGCCGTTCGCTGGAGGGCCACCGGCACCCTCTCCTGGTGGTGGAACATGGTTTTCTGAGGCGGTGGGGAGCCGCCGGACAATTCAGCCCCTGCCGACCCGCTCCGCCAACGTGCCCAAAAGCTCAAAAACGCCGGCATAACCACCGTCCGGATCACCAACGTATCCAACAGCACCCCCATGGCCAGGGCAAACCCCAACTCTTGCATGGCCCGGAGCGAGCCGGCCAGCATGGAAGCAAACGTGCCGGCCATGATCACCCCACAACTGGTAATAATGCCGCCGGTATGGATCAGGGCCACCCGAAGCCCGTCCTGCCACCCACGCCGGCCCGCCTCCTCCAAGGCTCGGGTAACCAGGTAAATGTTATAATCCTGCCCCACCGCAATCAGCAGCACAAAAAGAAAGATGGGCACTTTCCAATCCAGCCCAGCAAACTCCGTCCCATACCACCACCCAAAAATCCATTCCGTTAGCCCCATCGTCACCATATAGCCAAAGACCACCGACAAGATCATCACCACGCTGATGACCGTCTGCCGGAGGATCAGAATCAGCACTGCCAACACCGCAATGACCACCAGACGCTGGATGCGCTGCTGGTCGCTGGCGGTAACCATGGCCAGGTCCCGCACGGCCGCCGTCGTCCCAGCAAAATGAAATTGAATTCCATACCACGGCGACTGGGGATCCTCGGCCAATTGGTACAGGTATTGTTCCAGGTGGTCCAAAAGTCGCATCGATTCCCGGCTGAAGGGATCGTATTGGCAGACCAGGTCGAAGCGGGTAACCCGGCCCTGGTAGCCGGGGGCTTGGGCCAGGAAGCGGGCCTTGGCCTTGGGATGTTTGTAGGCCACCAATTTCCCCAACCCCTCGCCCAGTTCCAGGCTTCCGGGGGGACCGCCCAAGGGTTCGACCAAACTCCGCACGCTGACGATCGGCCGAACCTGCTGGCCGGTGCTGTCGGTATAGGAAAAATCGAAAAGCTGGGCGGTCAGTTGGGCGATTTGCCGACGGCCCTCCGGACGAACAAACCGGGGCTGTTCTGCGTCGGTCTCGGCCGGGGGCGCCTCGGCCAGCACGGTAATCGGCCCGGTTTCGCCCGGCAGGAAAAACTCTTCCAGCAACCGGGTACCTCGCACACTGGGCCGATCCGCAGGCAATTCGCTCAAAAAATCATAGGTAATGGCCACCCAGGTACCTCGAACCGCAAGCGGCACCAACACCAGCAAGGTGCCCAACAAAATCCAGCCGGGCCGACCCAGTACCCTTTGGGCCACCCAAGCCCAAAAACCTGGCTGCTCGGCAGTCGGAGCTGCCGAAGCGCCATTTCGTAGGCTCCTGCCGACGGGGGCTTTTTGGTAGATGGCCAGCGGCCAGAAAACCCCTCGACCTACCGCCCGAAGCATCGCCGGCGCCAGGGTCATCGCCGCGGCCAACGTTACCAGTAAACAAAAGGCGATTACAGGCCCACCGTTCCGGAATTTGCCGAAGTCGGCAAAAATCATCATGGCCAAGCCGATCACCGTGGTCAGGGCACTGCCGGCCAGGGCATCGGCCACCCCGGCCACCGCATGGGTAACCGCCCGGTGGACTTCCCGGCCCCGCTGCAGCTCCTCTTTATACCGAGAAATCAAAAACAAACAAAAATCGGTGCCCGATCCAAATACCAACACCACAATGAATATCCGGGTGGTCTTGAAGACCATAAATTCCCAGCCCACCTTCTGGCATACCCACCAGGCCAGGGCTACCAAATCGGTCGCCAGGATCACCGAAAGTACAATGGTCCCCAGCGGAATGAGCACCAATCCCGGCGCCCGATAGACCACCAGCAGGATCAAGACCACCAACACCACGGTAACCCATTCGGTATTTCGGATGCTTTCCCAGGAGGCAAACAGCATATCGCTCCCGACCGCGGCCGATCCGCTCAGTCCCACGCGCAGCCCGCCGGGCGAAATCTCACTGCTTTGGCCCACACGGCTTTGGGCAGACAGGCGCCGGTCGGCCGGCAACAACTCGGCCAACGGCCGAAGCTGCTGCCGACAGTCGGCCAGTTGGGCCTGAATCGGTTCGGGCACCGCCTCCAAATCGTAGGGGGCGGTAATGGCCGATTGGAACAAAAGTTCCAGCACTCGGCTACCGGTTTTTTGCAAGCCGGCCAGATGCTGGATGATTTGTTCCTGTTTTTCCAGCAGAGCGGGCCAGGCGGCTGTTTGTTGGGCCGGCGGTTGCCCTTGCAGAGCCTGGGCGGTTTCCAGCAGATCGGCCAGATCGATTTGGGCTACCGCATAGGCGGCCTCGGCCCATTCCGCCAAAACAGCCTCCAGCATCGCTGCTTCCTGCCCTGGCCGGCCCCGAAACCATTGGGCATACGCGGCCATGCTCTCTTGGAGTTGGCGGAGTTCTCCCAGCCAGCCGATCCGAATCTCCTGCGGAATCTCCGCCGGAGGGGTCTTCTGGAGCCATTTCCGTTGCCATTCCCGCAACCTCCGTCGGGAGTCCTGCTGGTGCTGGAGGGCATAGGCTAAAATTTGTTCCAGTTGAACGGCTTCGGTGGCCCGGTGGATGGCCCGGAGCAATCGCATGTTTTCAATGGCCATGAATTCCGTCTTCAGATGGGCCACCAATAAGACGGCCTGGCCGCCTTCCGAAGAATCCCGCATCAAGCGCCGGCCGACAATGTCGCTTTGATAGCTCCAGAGATGAGTAATGGGGCTGGGCTGATCCCGGGAAGGAGTGAGCAAATGTTCCAATCGCTCGGCCACCGCAAAATCCAACGCATTCAGCCGTCCGTCCGGACGGGCCACCACAATGGCCACCTGGCTGCGGGAAAGCCCTTCCGGAAAAGCCGCCTCCAAAAGCCGTTCCCCCCGCACACTGCTCATCTGGGGCGGCAAATAGGCAAAATCGCCGTCCCGGGTGATGCTTTCCCAGGGCGGAGCAATGCGGTGCACCACCAGCACCCCCACGGCCCACGCCCCAAGCACCCAAATCCAGCGCCGGACAATGACGGCGGCCAACCAATCCTTCATGCAGCATTCGCTCCCGGCAGGTTCTGCAAACCTGCCTGTAACCTACCCCCCAACCGGCCCCACCTAAATAAGTCCACAAAATCCCGAAAGTGGTTCGAGTGCTACTGCCTAGGAAATGAAGGCATTTGGCACTTTTGGAGCACTTTCGCAATGCCGGGGTGCTATTTTAGCAGGCCAGATTTTCCCTCCGCCTCCTACACCTCTCCCACCAGGGCAGAGCCCAGTTGCTTCATTCGGGGAAAGGATTACCTAAAAAGGGATTGTCCCCTGCGGCGGAACGGCTACCATCACCCGGAAAACTCATCCAAAGAAAGCTTATTTATTGGTAACTTTTTAGCCGAATGTAAGGGGGCAATGTCTCATTCCTGCGTAAGCAGCAGTCTAGGCTGCTTTGTCCCACCCAAATCCCCCTTGTATGTCATTCCCACGAAAGTGGGAATCCAGTTTTTTCCTGGATTCCTGCTTACGCAAGAAGGACACAGGAGGCCCCCTCACCCGGCCTCTCGACGGCCAGGGGAGAGGCGATTTGCTTCATTCGGCTAAAATGTTACATGTATTGTAGCAATTTTGAGGCAATTGCCCAAGGAGCTATCGTGTTGAAAAGCTCTATGGGCACACAGTGGCAATCGAGCGTTCGATCACTTCACAGAGAAAATCCAGTTCTTCCAACGAAATGGCCAGGGGCGGGAAGATTACCACGACATCGCCTAGGGGGCGCAGGAGCACGCCTTCGGTTCGGGCCTGCAGACACACCCGCCAGCCCCGCCGCTCGGACCGCGGATAAGGCTCTTTGGTGGCCCGATCCCGCACCAGTTCAATGCCGGCGATCAGCCCGCACTGGCGCACATGGCCGACATGCTCCAGTTGGCCGATCCGCTCCAGATGCTGCCGGAGCCGGTCGATCTTGGGCGGCAGGCTCTCGAGCAGGTGTTCCTTATCGAACAGGTCCAGGTTGGCCAGGGCCACGGCTGCTGCCAGCGGATTGCCGCCGTAGGTGTGTCCGTGGAAAAATGTTCTGTTATCTTCATATCGGCCCAAAAAGGCGTTCCAGATTTCGGTCGTCGTCAGTGTGGCCGCCATCGGAAGATACCCGCCGGTAAGTCCCTTGGCCAGGCAGAGGAAATCCGGCTGCACGTCTTCCTGTTGGCAGGCGAACATTCGTCCGGTTCGGCCAAAGCCTACGGCGACCTCGTCGGCAATCAAAAGCACCTGGTACTTCAGGGTTAACTCGCGCAGGCCCCGCAGAAATCCGGGCGGATGCACCAGGATGCCTGCCGCACATTGCACCAGCGGTTCGACAATCATGGCGGCAATCTCGTGGTGATGGGCCTGAAGGATGTTTTCCACCTGCTGGAGATAATAAGTGGTCAAATGTTCCTGCGGCACGCCCGGCGGCGTTCGGTAGGTATCCGGCGCCGGCGCCCGGAAACATTCAAACAGGAGCGGCCGAAACTTCGCATGAAACAGTTCCACCCCACCCACGCTCACGCTGCCCAGGGTGTCACCGTGGTAGGCCTCGGCCAGGGCCAAAAAACGCCTTTTTTCGGGCCGGGGATCGGGCCGCTGACGCCAATATTGGAAGGCCATTTTCAGGGCCACTTCCACGGCCGTGGAACCGTCGTCGGAGAAAAACACATGCTCTAGCCCCGGTGGGGCTAACCGGGCCAGTCGGTGGGCCAACTGAATGGCCGGCACATTCGACGCCCCCAGATTGGTTACATGGGCCACCTGCTCCAATTGGGCCCGAATGGCCGCATCGAGGGCCGGATGCCGATGCCCATGTACATTGCACCACAGACTGGCCACGCCGTCCAGATACCATCGGCCCTCCAGGTCCCGGACTCGGCAGCCCTGGCCTTCTACCAGGATCAGCGGCTCATACTCGGCCATTTGGGTAAAGCCGTGCCAAACGTGCCAACGGTCCCAGGCCAAAAGTTCTTCGCGCGTCGGTTGCTCCATGACAGACTCATCCGAATGGGAAAAAGGGTTACCGGAAAGTAATTTGACTGTATCTACCCGCCCGGTCCCCTACCAGATGGAGGGGCTAAAAATCGGATCGAACACCACAGATCGTGGTCGTTGTTCCAGGTGATACAGGCAAAGTAATGAACTGTTGCAGGAAGTTCATGTTGTAAGAGTTTCGCCAAATGAAACAACTTGCTTCTCCGTCGGCGGCAGAGGCCGGCGGTGCCTTTGGCACCGTGGGGTCAGGGGTGTCTGTCCCGCACAAGCGGCACTCCCGAAAGGATTTCCCGATTTCCCCTTGGCCCAACAGGAACACCGCAGCAGGCACAAAACAGCTTGGATTCGCGGTTTTCGCAGGAATGACCTATAGCCCAACCATTCCCCTAAAATGTTACGCCTTTCTCCACATCCAAGTGCCACATCCCAGAAGGCCGTTGGGATTGCCTCCTTTGGCTCAGGGTGTTTTCGGGAGCTAGTCCCCGTTGTTGGCTAGACCAGTGTGCCCCAAACCATTTCACCCCATCATCCAGATGCAGAGGGATTGGTTTTGCGGGGCTAGACCCAGTCGGCCCGAACCATTAGGATAAACGGGAGGGGCTTGAGTCGGTAGGATTGCCCACCTAAAGGGGGGCGACAGAGTAAATGAACCCGAAGGTATCCCTTTCCGCCGAAAGCCCCGTGGTCCAGGGATTCAGGCCCTTGATGCCGGGCAGTCGGTAGAAGAGGAGAGGTTTCCCCCTATTTTCCGGCCAGGGAGTTTTTCTGGATGGGTGCCGTAGGGTCTGATTCGGTAGGACAGGGTGGCTTACAGCCCAAGGGGCCGAGCCCGCCGCCTGCTTCGAGTGTTTCCACTCCTGAGGGGATGCCGACGGAGCAGGCTAGCGAGTTGGCCCAGCTCAGTCCGCTGGTCCAGCGTCTGGAGGCCAATATCAATCGGGTGGTGCTAGGCAAGGCGGAAACGGTGCGGTTGTGTGTGGTGGCCCTGTTGGCTGGAGAGCATCTGCTTTTAGAGGATGTCCCAGGGGTGGGCAAAACGCTGCTGGGCAAGGCCTTGGCCCGGAGTGTCTCGGGCGTCTTCCGCCGTATCCAGTTTACGCCCGACCTATTGCCTGCCGACATCACCGGCAGCAGTCTCTATGAATCGCAGACCGGCACGTTCCGATTCTGCGAAGGCCCGGTGTTTGCCAACGTGCTGCTGGCCGACGAAATCAACCGCACTACCCCTCGGACGCAAAGTGCCCTGTTGGAAGCGATGAGCGAACGGCAAGTGTCTGTCGATGGCCAAAGCTATCCCTTGCCCCAGCCGTTTATGGTCATCGCCACCCAAAACCCCATGGAGTTCGAAGGGACCTATCCGTTGCCGGAAAGCCAGATGGATCGGTTTTTGATTCGGATTTCGGTCGGCTATCCGGGCCGGGCCGAACAGTTGCAAATCCTTCAAACCCATCGCCAGGGGGAACCGGTCGACCAGCTCCAGCCGGTCTTAACCGCCGAGCAGGTGCTCCAGTTGCAGGCAGCCGTGCGCCAGGTGCATGTAGAGCCGTCGGTGGCCCATTATCTATTGGATATCGTGGAGGCCACCCGCCGCTGCGAGGAATTGTATGTCGGCGTAAGTATGCGGGGGATGCTGGCCTATTATCGAGCCTGCCAGGCATTGGCCTTTCTGGAAGGCCGCTGCTTTGTGGTGCCGGACGATGTGAAACGATTGGCCGTCCCGGTCCTGGCCCATCGGGTGATCCCCAAAGGCTATCTGCATGGCAGTCAGCGAACGGCCGTCGAAGCACTCATCCAACGCCT
>Ga0209017_10000879_pt1 | contig 26418 bp, 21 predicted proteins | sample YNPBryunderm2012_FD_185812 | JGI IMG/M metagenome (GOLD analysis project Ga0209017, IMG submission 185812) | Anoxygenic and chlorotrophic microbial mat microbial communities from Yellowstone National Park, USA - YNP Bryant MS undermat 2012... ...
TCTTCCTCCTGGAGGCGTTTTTCGACCAATTTGGCCCAGGCGAACCGGACCGGGCCGCTCAGGACAAATACGGTACAAATGATCGGTACGGAATAGCCCCGGATCACCATGATGGCCACTAGGGCGAAGAGGATCGCCACCAGATGGCCGAAACTCCGCTGGCCGTGAAAAATCTGGTTCACAATATGCGGATAAGGAATTCGGGAAACCATGAGCAAAGCCACCAGGGCGCCGAAAAACGGCAACGTCGATTGGGTAAAGGTGTATATCTGTTCTGCATAGGCAAGCGGCGGCTCCTTGGAATACAGGGTATAGAAAAAGATGGCAAACCCGGCAATGGAGGCTGCCGCCGCGGGCGAAGGCAACCCGGTAAAATGCAGATGATCGTCCTCCTCCGAGGTTTCCACATTGAACCGCGCCAGCCGAAGCGCCGCACAGGCCACATAGGCCGCGGCTATCACCCAGATGGCCTCCCGATGAAGAAACGTAAATCGTGGACATAACTTTACCATCAGAAATGCCGGCGCCACCCCAAACGTTACCAGATCGCACAAACTGTCCAGCTCCGCCCCGAAATTCGTCGTCGCCCCGGAAAGCCGCGCAATGTGCCCGTCCAACGCATCAAACACCATCGCCAAAAACACGAGCCAAGCCGCCAACATCAGATTGTAAATATCCTCGGCGGGTAGGTCCTTGAGCGACTCGGGTAAAAATTCCGGTTTCCCCACCCTGGCGGCCACCACAATGGCAAAAAACCCGCACACCAGGTTCCCCAGGGTAAAAAGCGTCGGGAAAATGGCAATGGTTTTCAGTCGGCGTTTCATGGCAGGAGCCTTTCACTGGAGGCCTTTCCCATGCCAACGGGCGATAGGGCTGCTGCCGGCCCGCACCTTCGAGCCGACCTGGACGAGCAGTTCCAACTCTTCCCGATCCGGTAGCAGCAGTTCGGTGCGGGAGCCGAGTTTGATCATCCCAAACTTTTGCCCCCGGCCAATTTCTTCGCCCGGTCGAAGCACACAAACAATCCTTCGGGCAATGGCCCCGGCAATGACCCGGACGGCCAATCGGCCATACGGCGGTTCGGTCGCCTCCAGGCCGATCCAAAGGTTCTCGTTCCGCTGGGCGCTTTGCGGGCGCATGGCATTGAGAAAATCGCCTCGCTGATAGCGAAAGGCCACCGCCCGAGCCGCACACGGCGAACGATTCACATGCACGTCGAAAATCGAAAGGAAAATACTGATTCGGACGGCCGGCCCGCCCAGAAAATCGTCATGCTTCAGCCGGTCCACCGCCACCACCTTGCCGTCGGCTGGCGAAACCCATAGGCCCGGCTCCTGGGGCACCCGACGAGGCGGATCCCGGAAAAACCACACCACCAGCGCCCAGGGCGTGCCCGTTACCACTACCGCCCCCCACCACCAGACCGAGTGCACCAGCGCCAAGACCACCCCCGCCAGGGTCAACAAACCCAAAGGCCCGCCGATCAAGAGCAACTCGGCCAGGCCCCATCGGGCAAAAGGCAACCGATCCCGCCAGCGGAACGGATCGTGCTCCGGCGCCCAATCGCACCAGACCCGATTTCGGCAATACTTCAAATCTCGGGGGTCCAGGATTTCATGCGGGGCGCCGTCGGTGCTGCCTTGGCGAAGCTCGGCCATTCGGCGCACATATCCGGGTCGAAACCGCTTTAAATACCACCGGCGCAGTCGGCCCCAGGCCATCTCCACCTGGGCGCACCATCCGCCGCCCGGTTGCACCCCGGTCATTTCCGGCGGCAACGGCGCCGGAACGGCTTCCGTGGGTCTCGATTCCTGAGGAGCTGAAATGGTCATCTGATCCGCTGGACTGCTGCCGGTTTCCCATCCCCCCGATTTTCCACTTGGTCGTGTCTTTGCATCATACCTCTTGCGAGACTTTCTGGAAAGGCGGCCCGGACCGATCCGGCCGAATCTGCCAGAAGTTTTTCCGGCACAGCCCGGAAGAACAAATTCTAGCGGGGGCTAGAAAAATCTTATCCACGGTATGACAATAAGCGGATAGAAAATTCCCCACACGGATTTCTCCTGCTGGGAAAGCGAGCGGGGGATCTTGTGTCATGGCTGCATGGGGAAGACGGCTCTTTGGACAGTAGCATTCCAGAGCATTCCAGGAGGAGTTCACCGATGGAGATCGACTGCTTGTGCATGGGAATTCTGTTTGCTGATGTAACCTGCGCCCCGATTCCCCGGGTGCCGAATGAAGGGGAATTGATCGTGGTGGACCAGATTCAATTGGCCCTGGGCGGCTGTGCGTCCAACACGGCTCTGGATTTGGTGAAGGTGGGAGTGCGAGTAGGGGTATCCGGCTGTGTGGGAGATGATCCGTTTGGCCGGGTCATTGTCGAAGCCTTGCAAAAAGGCGGTGTGGATACCCGGGGGGTGCATACGATTCCGGGCCAACCCTCGGCCTGTACGATGATCATTAACGTCCAGGGCCAAGATCGCCGGTTTATCAGCACGCCGGGGGCCAACACCCTATTTGGGGTCGAGCATGTGCCGTCGGAGTGGCTTCAGCAGGCCAAGGTAATCTATGTGGGCGGCTTCTTTATGCTGCCGAAATTGGAAACCCAAGAGACGGTGGAGTTATTCCGACGGGCCCGGGCGGCCGGTGTGAAAACCGTCGTGGATGTGGTCCTGTTCGGTCCGGAAAACTACTGGGATCGTTTGGCACCTCTTTTGCCAGAAATCGACGTCTTTGTGCCCAATGACCACGAAGGCGCCGTCATCACCGGCCTGAAAGACCCTCTCGATCAGGCCAACCGGTTCCGGGACGCCGGGGCCAAAACGGTCGTCATCACCATGGGCAGCAAAGGGAGTCTGCTGGTAACGGATGGGCTTCGGCTTCGGGCGGGCGTATATCCGGTGGAGTTTGTCGGCGGGGCCGGTTCCGGCGATGCTTTCGACGCCGGGTTTATTGCCGGCTTGCTGGCCGGGGAAGACCCAGCCGGTTGCCTCCGCTGGGGAAGCGCCCTAGGGGCAAGCTGCGTCCGCTCCATTACCACGACCGACAGCGTGTTCACCCGGCCCGAAGCGGAACAGTTCATGCAAGAGAACCAACTTCCCATGGAAGTGTTTTAGAAGCTGTCCCGAAGTTCCGTTTGGAGAGCCTATCCCAAAATCAGGCTTGGTAAAAACCCAGTTTGAATTCTCCTGTGCGAGTAAACCGCCTCCTTGAAAGGATCAGCTTGGCCGTCGCCAGTATTGGGAATAAGCAGTTAACCGGAGGCACCACCAAACCGACAGCCCCCATGGTTAAAACCCTAATCCAACGCCATCTTGACAACATAAAACGGTTTGAAAAGGTTCGGGGCCGTCGGCCGGGGACCCATTTCCGGGAGAGCTTTTGAGCCTTCGGCTAAATTGTTACTAGCTGGATTGTATCTAGCCGCCCGGCCCCCTACCAGATCTAGGGGCTAACAATCGGATCGACCACCCCAGAGTGTGGTCGGTGTTCCCGATGGATACAGTCAAGCTAGTTTGACTGCATGTACCCGGCCCGGGCCCTACAACTTGTTGGGGGTAAAAAATTGGCACGGCCTCCACAGATTGTGGTCATTCCTTCCGGTCGATAGCGTGAGCCGAGAAGGGCCAACGGGACTGCCGGATTTTTGGTCGTAACCTAAAACTTTATCGTAACCTATTGTAAAATAAGGGGGTTATTGTATTTTATCCGGTGCACGGTTCGGGATGGTTCGGAGTGGGGAACCGATCGGTTGCCGAGCAATCTTTGGGACGTGTTAGGAGGGGGATTGACCATCGGATTTGTATCGGGGCAGAAAAATGGGATAGGGAGCCAGGAGAGCGAATTTACCCTGAAGGTTTCTCATGAAGACGTTGATCATAGGGCTGGGCAACCCGTTGGTGGGGGATGATAGTGTGGGGCTGCGGGTGGCGGCGGAATTGGCCCATCGGTTAGCCGAGCGGCCCGACATCGTCGTCGAACAAGAGTATTGCGGCGGGTTGCGTCTGATGGAGCGGATGATCGGGTATGACCGCGTGATTGTGATCGATGCGATGGTTACCGGCTTGGCGCCGGGCAGTTTGCAGTGGTTGACTGTGGAGGCGCTGCCGACGCAGCATACGGCCTCGGCGCATGATGTGAACCTGGCCACTGCGTTGGCGATTGGCCGACATGCGGGGGCCAAACTCCCCCCCAACGAGGCTATCTGGATTTTAGGCATCGAAGCCCAACAGGTAGTGACCTTTTCGGAGGAGTGTACCCCAGCGGTGGCCCAGGCCATCCCCAAAGCCGTAGCCGCCGTGTTGGAAAAACTTTCGGACCCAGCAGCTCCAGGTCCGCCGCCGGGAAGTCGGACTAGCTCGGCCAACCAGGCGGAAAAACTTTCGGCCCCAGCAAGCAGTGGTCCTCTGCCTCTCGGGATTCTCTCCGGCTCGGCGGACCCGTTGGAAACACGTTCGGAACCGTCCCCCCCGGGTCAAAGCCCCGGCCGATCAGAGAATGGATAAACGAATTCCTTCCGGCAACAGCAGAGGTGGGACCTTCTATCCGAGGCTCGGCTAACCACCGGAGGAAGCCATTGGGAGCCGGCAGGAAGGCTGGCCTGCCAAGGCGGAGGGCCGGTAGGGGGCGGATTCTGGGGGAGTCTGCCATGCACGAGGCGGCTATTGTGGAGGCATTGATCGCCGAGGTCCAAAAGCAGGTGGCGTCGGCAGGTTGCCAGGGCCGGGTGGTCAAACTGCGACTGCGGATCGGCCGATTTTCCGGAGTCTCTCCGGAGGCCTTACGATTTGCCTTTGATCTGACGAAGCCGGGCACCCTTTTGGCCGAGGCGGAACTGGAGATCGAGGAGCCGTCGGGTCTTTGTGTGTGCACCCTCTGTGGGCAGCGGACCCCGGTGGACGATCTGGTGGTGGCTTGTCCGGTGTGTGGCAGTGGGCAGATTCACCTAGAAGGCGGCCAAGAGATGCTCCTGGAAAGCATCGAACTCCAGGAGGCCTCCGAAATGCCCGATCCACCCAGCCCGCCCAACCCGGAGTAGCTCCCCGCTGGCCCGGTCTCCCGCCTAAATGTCCGGTTGGGAAAAGGCTAGCCTGGGGTTGCTTGGTGAACCGGCCGGAGCGGTTGACCAAACCCAGATGCTGCACCTCCACTGGCGGCAAAGCCAGTTCGAGGTTCCTTGGTGAACCGGCCGGATCGGTTGACCAACAGCTCTTGGATGATTAGAGTAAAATTAGCGCCGGAAAGCAAACAGGCCTTAGGGGTCTGGTGGAGGCGGGGTTTTTCGGATGTTGGCCAAGCGGGTGATTGTGTGTTTAGATGTGGATCAAGGCCGGGTGGTCAAAGGCACTCGGTTTGTCGATCTTCGGGATGCGGGCGATCCGGTGGAGGTGGCCGCCCGGTACGAGGCCGAGGGGGCGGATGAACTGGTTTTTTTGGACATCACGGCCAGCCACCAGGGTCGGGAAATCCTGCTGGATGTGGTCCGGCGGACCGCGGAGGTTTGCTTTATGCCCCTTACGGTGGGGGGCGGCATACGCAGTTTGGAGGATATCCGCCAACTCCTTCGGGCCGGCTGCGATAAAGTGTCCATCAATTCGGCGGCCTGTAAAGACCCGGAGTTTGTTCGCCAGGCGGCCCGACGCTTCGGCAGCCAATGTATTGTGGTGGCCATGGACCCGAAACGGGCCTGGCGCAACGGCCAACCGGTATGGGAAGTCCATATTCACGGCGGGCGGGTGCCCACCGGGCTGGAAGCTGTAGCTTGGGCCCAGCAGGTCGAACGCCTCGGCGCCGGCGAAATCCTTCTGACCAGCATGGATGCCGACGGCACCCAAAATGGATATGATTTAGAGATGACCAAAGCGGTGGCGGAGGCGGTCCGGATTCCGGTGATTGCCAGCGGTGGGGCAGGACGACCCGAGCACATGGCCGAGGCCATCTTACAGGCCGGTGCCGATGCCGTTTTGGCCGCCGGAATGTTCCATTTCCGCCAATATACCATTCGGGAAGTCAAACAGTATTTGCACAGCCGGGGGATTCCCGTCCGGTTGTAAAGCCCCAAACCGGGGCAAATAATCCCCCATTATGGAGGGAATCAAAGCAATCCGCCTGGAAATTCCCTTGCCAGAAGGGGGATAAAGTCCGTGTCTGTCCGGGTAAAATCGCAGTAACATTTTAGCCGACGGGAGGGGGTGTGTCATTCCTGCGTAAGCAGGAATCCCGACGTGTTCCCGCATAAGCGGGAATCCAGGCCATATGGACTTCTCCTACTTTCTGGATTCCCGCTTGCGCGGGAATGACACGCTGGTTTTAGCCCCCCGGGGAGAGGCAGGTGGCTTCATTTGTCTAAATACCAATCACCATGTTGAACGTTCCCAGGTGAGAACTATTCGCCGGTCGCCGTTGGGGAACCGGCACAAAAAGGGGCCAAACGGCGTAGAAAGGAGGGGAGAAAAACTATGGCTACCAATGTGGAAGAAGAAAAGAACCATCAGTATTCGTTTAGCAAGCTGAAGGAATTGGAGATCGACAAGCTGTTTCGGGCGGTGGTGAAACTGGAAGGGAGCGATTTGCACCTGAAGGTAGGTCGGCCGCCGCATGTGCGGATCGCAGGTACCCTTCGGCCGTTAAACCGGGGTCCGATCGATGCCGAGGAGATGGAGCGGTTGGTTTTTCCCCTGTTGGACGAGGATCCCCGGCTTCGGGAGCGGCGATGGCGGATTTTTAACGAGGATGGCGGGGTGGACTTTGCCCATACGATCGAAATGGATGGCCAACGATGGCGGTTTCGGGTCAATGTGTTTCAGCAGATGGGGCAGGTGGGGCTGGTGGCTCGGTTGGTGAAAAACTGGATTCCCGATTTTGCCAGTTTGCACCTCCCCCCGGTCCTGGAAGAACTCTGCAAATGTGAACAGGGGATGATTCTGCTGGCCGGCGTGACCGGTTCGGGCAAAAGCACCACGATCGCCGCCATGCTCAACTGGATCAACCATAACTATCGGGGGCATATTTTGACCCTGGAGGACCCAATTGAATATACATTCACCGAGGATAAATGCATCATCAACCAGCGGGAAATCGGCCAGGACGTCAAAGACTTTATGGTGGGCATGAAACATGCCGTCCGGGAAGACCCCGACGTCATGCTGGTGGGCGAAATGCGTGACCGAGAGACGTTCGAGACGGCCATCCAGGCCGCCGAAACCGGACACCTGGTCTTCGGCACCATCCACGCCTCCACCGCCCCGAGCACCATCGGCCGAATCCTGGACCTGTTTCCTGAAGCCATGCACCAGGCCATCCGCAGCGCTTTGGCCTTCAACATGCGAGCCATCATTGCCCAAAAACTGCTCCCGTCGATTAAACCGGGCGTGCAACGGGTCCCGGCCGTGGAAATCATGATCTTTAACCCGATCGTGCGCAAATTGGTCCTGGAAGGCCAAGACGAAAAACTGGCCGACGCCATCCGTCTCGGCGCCAAAGAAGGAATGCAGGATTTTACCATGAGCTTGAAAGAACTGGTCGAGAAGGAGTTGGTGGATCGGGAGGTGGCCATCGAAGTGGCTCCCAACCCGGAAGCGCTAAAGATGGCGCTGAAGGGAATCCAGGTCCAAGAGCGGGGGATTTTGTAATCGGCCGACGAGTCCCCTCCTCCCTTCAGCTCATGCCCGGGGATACAATAATGGGTTTACGTTGGCAGGCAGAGGAACTTCCTCTGCCCAGCAGGCAAGGGGCGGCCCGTGGATACTATGGCCCCCTTTGCTGGGTGGGGAGAAGTTTCAGGTGCGGGAACATTTGGGGAACCGGCCAATCCTGGCCTGAGAGGCTGTCCCGGAATTCCGGTTTTACCCGGCGGCACCCCAACCGGCAGCCTCCAGACTACCCAAACCCTCATCAGACGGGCATTTTGGGAAACCTGAAGGTTGGGAAACGGTTTAGAGCCGCCCGGCTGTCAATTTTGGGACAGGCTGGGAAACGCTAGGACAGTCTTGGCTTCGCAAAACCGGGGGAGAGAAAACTGCCTGACAACCGGGAAGTTTCGTCTCTTTCCCCTGGGCGAAGATTCCTAGGGGCGGATCTTTTCGGCCCCGGTCGATAGAGCAAACCAGCAGTCTGTTTGCCAAGAGCGTATCCATGAGCATGACATTACGAGGCGGGATCGGTGGATGGGTGGTCGTTTTTCTGGTGTTGTGGTGGGCGGCGCCGGTCTGGGCGGAAACGTCTATGCCGGAATATACCTTTCGTCCGGGCTGGTCTGGGCCGGGGTATTATCTGAGTTGGCTCAAGGTGGCCGCCTGTTGGCTGCTGTTCCTCTGTTGGGTGGCCACCACCGATTGGGTCAACCGAGACGTGCAAGAGAAGAAGTTGGACTATTTCCTCTGGAATCCGATTGTCTTCGGGCCGTTTTTCGGGGCGATGGTGCTCGTGTGGCTTGGGATTCCGTACTTTTGGTTGGCGTTTGGATTGCTGCTGGTAGCCTATGTGGGGCCGCTGGTGGCGTATATTTTGCATCGAAACGCCCGGGTGCCGGTTGATGAACGAGTGCTTACGGCAGCACATTTGCGCTATTGCCTGGCCCGATCGCTGAGGCTCTTTGGGGTGAAGATGGAGGCGGAGAGGAAGCCGGCCTATGAGAAAGGGCCGCCGCTATTGCTGGAAGCCCGAGGCGGTCCGAATCCCCAAGTGAACCAGGCCCGGATGATTGCTGCCCGGCAAAAACCAGGGTTTAACATTGCCCGCCGCATCTTGGCTGACGCACTGGATCGCCGAGCCACCGCCATTCTGCTCGATTTCACCCAGCAGGGTGTGGCCGTGAAACATCAGATCGACACCGTTTGGCACCCGGCCGAAGCTCTGAGCCGAGAAGACGCCGATCCGGCCCTGGAAGCCCTGAAAATCCTCTGCGGCTTGAATCCTGCGGATCGCAAAAGCAAACAAGAAGGCCAGTTCCAGGCCCGATATAAAGAGCAACTTTATCCGGGCAATTTCCTCAGTCAGGGCGTGCCCACCGGAGAACGGGTGGTGTTGCAATTGGAACCGAAAAGCGTCGGTTTGAAGACGTTGGCCGATCTGGGAATGCGGGACAAAATCCAGGAGGCGATCCAGGAGGTGATGGGGCGGCCTAAAGGATTGGTGCTTCTGTCGGCCATCCCCAGCGGCGGCCTCCGAACCACAACCGATGTGCTGCTGAAAAATCAGGATCGGTTTTTACGGGAGTTTCGAGCCGTTGAGGATGTCCAACATCGCTACGACGAGATCGAAAACATTCCCGTGGATACCTATGATTCTTCCAAAGGAGAGACGCCGGCCAGCGTGCTGCAGAAAACCTTTCGGATGTATCCGCATGTGATTGTGGTGCGGGATTTGGTGGATGGACGGACCGTCGAAATGCTCTGCGACCAGATGCAGAAAGAAGACCATCTGGTGGTGGTCAGTACGGTGCGGGCGAAGGATTGTGCGGAGGCGCTGCTCCGGGTTTTGGCGTTGAAAGTCCCACCGGCCGACTTTGCCGCCTGTGTTACCGGAGTGTTGAATCAGCGGCTGATTCGGAAACTTTGTGAAAAATGCAAACAGGCCTATCAGCCAACACCGCAAGTGCTTCAGCAGCTTGGTTTTCCGGCCGGCAAGCCGCTTACCTTTTATCGACCCCCCCAGCCCACGCCGGAACAACCGAACATCGAACCCTGTGAACACTGCGGCGGCATCGGCTACTACGGGCTGACCGGCCTGTTTGAATGGTGGACCATCGACGAAACGATTCGGAAAGTATTGGCCAACACGCCCAAATTAGACCTATTGCGCAAAGCCGCCCAAAAAGCAGGCATGCGCACCATGCAGGAAGAAGGGCTCCTTTTGGTCGCCAAAGGAGTTACTTCCTTACAGGAATTGTCCCGGGTGATGAATCTATAGATATGTTTGGGGCAAAAATGTTGACAAAACGGTGGGGCAGAGGTTTCCGGTTGACCGAGGAAAGGGACGGTATGAAACCCTCGCAGACGCCGCTGCGGGTAGGTCTTACGATTGGGTTAACGGCGATCGTTCTTCTGGCAGGAGAGGTTGCTGCTTGGGCCCAATCGCCGCCGGTGATATTGGCTACGAACGGTGCTTCGAAGATTGTGCCTGCTTCGGCCGGTCCGGGAGAAAGGACCGGCTATGCGGTATTGTTCCCGATCCTGATGTTGGTGATCCTGGCGGCCTGTGCCGGCACGTTGTATCCGGAGGGGTTGTGGAGCAATGCGGTGCGCCTGGTCAATGTCCTCTTTGCGGCGCTGCTAGCAACCAATTTTTGGGAACCCCTGGCCCGCTGGGCGGAACAAATGGAACCTACCTTTACCTTCTTCTGGGACTTTTTGTGCCTGTGGGGGCTTTTCTGTGTGTTTTTGGTCCTGTTTCGAGTGCTTACGGATTTCATTTCCCGTGTGAAACTCCGAGTGCGTAAAATTGTCGATCGAATCGGCAGCGCCTTGTTGTCTCTGTGGATCGGCTATGTGATGGTCTGCTTTACGATGTTTACCCTGCATACGGCCCCGTTGGCCGAACGGTTTATGGGCGGCGCCTTCCAACCTGGGGAAAATAATTTCCTCGGGCTTGCCCCGGATCTGCAATGGGCCGGCTTTGTGCAGAAAATGTCCCTGGGACCTTTCTGCCGAACCCTGAGCGACGAAGAACTCAGCCAGTATGGCCCGGCAACAGACGAATGGGAAAAACATTTAGCTGTCTTCGATCGCCAGGGGGATTTTGTGCCGAAATATGCCGCCCGACGCCGATGGCTGGAAGAATACGTGCAGCAACAAGGAACCCCGCGGGTGATGGAATCGGATGTGGTGCCCCGCTGACCCGCAACTGCCGGAGTCCGGATTGTCGGGCGTCTGAGCGGGGGGCAAGCTGACTTTGGAGGATAGATGTCCGGTTTGCATGGATCGGCTGAAGGTACCGGACTGCTGCTTTGCCAACCTGCTGGGAGAGGAGGACTTTGGGATGCAACAGAACCCGCTCGACCTGGTTCCCCTGAGCAGCGACGCCCAGGAGGCCGCCCTGGTGCAATATCGACGCCCATGTCCCTGGGCGCTGGCCGGGCTGGGCTTGGCCCTGGTCTCCTTCACCGCCGTCTATGAACAGTGGCTGTATGGTTTGGCGGTCTTGGGAGTCGGATGTAGTCTGGTCGCCCTGTGGCAGTTGGCCAAAGACGACACCCTGCTGGGGCACAAGGCGGCTTGGGCAGGATTGCTGCTGGGCTGTTTTTGGTTGGCGGCGGCCCCTGCCCATTGGCTCACCATGCGACAACTGCTCCGGCAGGAAGCCCGGCAGGTGGCCGAACTTTGGTTTGACCTGCTCCGGCAAGGCCAACCCCATAAAGCCTACCAACTCACCCTCCATCCCAAATCCCGCCATCCGTTTGACAACGACCAGGCCCTGCTGGAATACTATCGGAAGAATCCCCGACAACATGCCCTGTTGTGGGAATATGTGGGCAACAGCCCGCCTCGTCCTTTCTCCTCCGAAGGACCCAACGTCGTGCGGACCCTGTTGGCCCTGGGCGAAAAGGCCCAGATCCATTACGTCGGCACCGAGGCCCAACGCCGAGACGATAGCACCGAAGAAGTGCTGCTGGTCTATGCGGTGACCTTTCCCCTGCAAGGACAACGGACCACCTTCTTCGTCGGACTGGATATGAAACGGTATCTTCTGGAACCGGACCAGAAGGCTTCCTGGCAAATTGTACACGCCAAAGGCGGCATCCACCCAAAGATTTTGGATCAAGCAGGAAAGTTGCCCGCCGGGTAAATATCTTCGGGGGGGATTACCGTCGGGTTGTTAACCGCTCCCCTGCGGATGCGGGACAGCCGCGCACCGGTTACAGATCTTCACTGGAGGCGGTACCATCGAGTCGGATTAGCTTTCGGTTCGGGGATAGGAAACTGGGGGCGTTTCGGGGCAGCCTCTGCGTTCCGAAATCCTCAACCACACGTGCTCTCTCCGTTTTCTCTCCTTTCCAACCGGGTCCAGAGTGCGAATCGGTAAGGGTTCGGGGATTTCCTCGAATCCGGTTATTACATCCCTATGCTCACAGTATCCACCGGAAGTCATTAGCCCAAGCTTTGGGGTTCGAGCCGATCTTTACCCCCTCCAGGTTGCAGGGGCCTGGCCGGGGATACAGACAACCTATGGAGTTCGAAACCTCCGGAGACGCTATCCATGACCAATACGCTGTATTTACCGGAATTGCGCCAGATGTTGGCCGAAAATAATGTGGCCGAGATGGAGGAGTTCTGCACGGCCCTGCATCCGGCCCGAACCGCCGAATTCATGGAAGGGCTGACGCCTCAGGAATCCTGGGCCATCCTGCAACATACGGACGCCCATCGGCGGATGGAAATCTTTAGTTATTTCGATCGAGAGAAACAAAAGACCATTATCGAGATGATCGACCGGAAAGAGGCGGCCGAACTGATCAACCTGCTGCCCCCGGATGACCGAGTGGATATCCTCAAAGAGGTCGATCCGACGGTTATGGCCGAGCTGCTCCCCCTGGTGGCCCCGGAGCACCGGCGGGACATCTTGCGCCTGACCGCCTATCCAGAAAACACAGCCGGTGCACGCATGACCACCAATTATGCGAAAATCCTCGAATCGGTCAGCGTGCGCCAAGCTCTGGAAGAAATCACCCGACAGGCCGAACAATTGGAAACCATCTACTATATCTATGTTGTCGATGAACAAGAGCATCTGGTGGGTGTGGTGTCCGCCCGTGCATTGGTCTCCGCCCTGGCCAAACCGGATTTGCCCGTCCGGGAAATCATGGAAACCGAACAGATCACGGTGCTGGTTACCGAAGACCAGGAAGAGGTGGCCCGGAAAGTGGCCGACTTCGACCTCTTGGCCATTCCGGTAGTGGATGACGAGCGGCATCTGCTGGGCATTATCACGCACGACGACGTCATCGACACCGTCATGGAAGAAGCCACCGAAGACGCCCACCGCATGGGTGGGATCACTCCGATGGTCGATAACTTTCTGGAAATGCCTTTTGTGACGGTGTGGCGCAAACGGGCCGGTTGGCTGTGTATGCTTTTTGTGGCGGAGCTGTTTACGTTTACGGCCCTGGCCCATTTTGAGGCGGCCATTCAGGCGGTGGTAGCATTGGCGCTGTTTGTGCCGCTTTGTATTTCCACCGGCGGGAACTCCGGTTCTCAGGCTGCCACCCTGGTTACCCGCGCATTGGCCGTCGGCCAGGTAACCACCCGGGATTGGTGGCGCGTCTTACGACACGAACTTCTCATGGGCATCGCTTTGGGGTGCACGTTGGGGCTGATCGGCTTTCTGCGAGCCGCCCTAACCCCTCAAACCGTCCTCGGAGCAGTCACCCATTGGACCTTGGCCTTTGTCATTGCCCAAAGTGTGGCCGCCATCTGCCTGTGGGGCACCTTGGTCGGCTCCATGCTGCCGCTGATTTTCAAACGCCTCGGCTTCGATCCCGGGTTTGCTTCTAGCCCGTTTGTCGCCACCTTCGTGGATGTAACCGGGATTATCATCTACTTCAATATCGCCCATTTGTGGCTTCCGCTCGGATAACGCGGATTACTCTGGGTAGCAGGCCTTTGACGCCGGGCATCGGCTCAACAAGGACGATTTCTTCTCCAACCTATTGGCATAACCTAAAGTTGCTCAGAGAGCGCTTAGTGCGCTTCGCAAATCTTAGTGACAGACAAAATCTCTGGGTTTCAGCCACCTGGGGTGTCTCTTGGTTTTGCGAAGATCAATAATGTATTCCGACAGCGGAAGGGGGACCCTTTCCCGATTTTTCGGCCGGGATGGTATGTTCCGCAAAACCCTCCTACTCCGCATAAGCCGAACTTCCTTTCCAGCAAGGCAACCACAGGAATGGGAACGTTTTTTTGGGTTGGTGCAGTTTTAGGGCTCTTGCTGATCGTAGCGGTGGGGGCGGGACTGGGGTTTTGGTTGGGCCGACGGGGCCATCGCCCCCGGCAAGCGGTATTTTGGCCTGCTACCGAAGCCCGGCAACTGGCGCAATTAGCCCATGCCCTTCAGGGGTTGGTCCATTCCGTGGCGGAGGATGTCGATCAGCATCAGACGCAGATCAAGCAAGCCAACGCCGGGCTTCGCTCGCTGACGGCCGACGCCCCCCTTCCGCCCGAGCAGCAGCCATCGGCCTGGGCCGCCCTGGTGCTGCGAACCGTGGCCGAGATCGTCCAGGTGAACGAACGCCTCCAACATCGGCTCCAACAGGCCGAGCAAAAACTCCACGAACAGTCCCAGCAGATTCAAAATCACATGGCCGAGGCACGCACCGACCCACTCACCGGACTGCCCAATCGCCGGGCCTTCGACGATGAATTGGTCCGCCGATTGGCGGAGTGGAAACGCAAAGGCGCCCTGTTCTGCTTGCTGTTGGTGGATATGGACCATTTCAAAGAACTGAACGATCGGCATGGGCATCCGGCCGGCGACCAGGTGCTTCGCCAATTGGCCGAGGTCTTGCTCACCACATTACGCGAAATGGACCTGGCGGCCCGGATTGGCGGGGAAGAGTTTGCCGTGCTCCTGCCCAGCACCAATTTGTCCGATGCCATGCGGGTGAGCCAGCGGCTGCGGGCGGCGGTGGCCGATGCCCCCTTGGAGATTGCGCCCGGCCAAACCATCAAACTGACCATCAGTATAGGATTAACGGCGGTTCGGCCTGGGGATCATCCGTTACTTTTGCTTCGGCGGGCCGACCAGGCGCTCTATGCGGCCAAACAAGCCGGCCGCGATTGCGGCTTCTACCACGACGGCCAAACTTGCCAACCTATCCCCTTCTGCAGCCCGCCAGACCGGCCTTTCCCCGCCCCAGCGTTAGGGGACGATTGGACGGCAGAAGAATCTCCGCCTTCTCCGGCTGGAGAAGAGCAATTGCTCTGGCCAATGGGGCATTCGTTGGCCGAAGATGGCTGCCTCCTCTGCCCGGATGCCCCACCCCTTTGCCCGACGCCCGCTGCTCTGGAGGCCGACACCAGCGCCTTCCAATCGGCCTGCGAAGCCCTGCGAAACCAACTGACCGCCTTGACTGATCCTGCCCGCCCCGCTGTCCCCTCGCCTCCGGAAACCTAGCAAAACGCCGAGGGAAGGGGGGCTGTCGGGAAGCGAATGGATAAAAAACTTCGTCCCTATGGGGCAGACGGCTGGTCGGGTTGGACTTCGTAGGTGTTACTGGCGAGAGAGTGGATTAAGAAGTGGCGCCCGCCACTTTTTTTCTAAAGGCCATGGATTAGTTCTCCGATACCCCTCTCCAGACGGCCTGCCAGGGGGAACCTTCGTCCCATTTGGAAAATCCCGCATTCCTTGGATAAACGCTCCATTTTGCCGGTGGAGGCATTTTCTAGGGTCTTCGCAAATGGGAGCGATACGGAACTCTCTGCTTTTCCGCCACGCGTGTATCCCCTTGGTTTTGCGAAGATGAATAGGAACCGGTTTATGCGTCCTGTGAGCAACATCTTCTTGTGGGGCGCGATTCTGGCCTGGCACGCAGAGAGTATGCCTACCCAGGGTGAAGAGATTTTCCGGTTGCCCCCAGTATCATCGACCGGACAAGTCTTGGCCCCCTGGCCCGTGGCTTCGTTGTCGGCGAGGTATGGAAGAGGGCAGAATCGGCCAGAACCGGCGGCCTCAGAATCGGGTTCGGAAAAAGGGCCTTCGGAACCGGTCGCCACCGCTGCCGACGCCGATCCGGCCGACGAGACCGACGCCGATAACCAGAAGGAAGAGGCAAAGGAAGAGGCAGAAGAAAAACCTCCCAGGCTTTTGGGCGAGCGGTTCCATGGCCGAGGGCCGGTTGCCTTCGAATATCTCTATACCGGCGAAATCTTGAGTAACACCCGCGGCGGCATTCGAACCCGACGCGCTACCCGATACGAGGGCCTCCTGGACCTTGCGATGGACGTGGAGCTGGAAAAAATACGTCCTCGGCTGCCCGGTAAAGTGCACCTGCTCTTTCAGCACACGCATGGACGCGGTTTGAGCCTGGATTTTGTCGGCGACGCCCAGATATTGAGCACCATCGACTCCTACGGTAACATCACCCAGGTATCGAAATACTGGTGGGAAACGACGTTGGGGGAGGACCTACTGACCATTCGGCTTGGCAAGCAAGATGTGAACGATGAATTCCACCTGGTCGAAATGGCCGCTGATTTTATTCATTCCGCCGCCGGGATTCCTGCCACTTTGCCGGCGCCCACGTATCCGGACAACAGCGTTGCTGCGGTAGTGCTGGTAAAGCTGACCGAATCTTTATCGGCCAAAGCGGGCATCTGGGATGGCTATCCCAATGGCGCCACCTGGGGGTTTTCCAACACAGGGACGACCTTCACCATTGTGGAATTGGAGCGGAAGCATCGACTAGGCGGCTGGCTGCCGGGGGTGATCGATTTCGGATTTTCCCACCGCTCTCCGGTGGATGTGCGAGGGGATTTACAGCCCGAACAATATACCATGTACTGCGACCTGGAACAGGTCCTGTATCGCGAGGACCCCAGCGACGAAAAAAACGAGCAAGGTTTAGGCGTTTTTTTCCGATACCACACCGATTTTCCGAGAACAGAAACGCAGTATAAAAACTATCTGGCCGCAGGACTTGTGTATCGGGGACTGCTTCCCCGCCGCGACGAAGACCGCCTCGGGGTGGCCGTCTATCACCTTCAGCACAACCTAGGAGGCACCGGCCGAGAAACAGCAACCGAACTATTCTATAAAGTCCAATGGACTCCCTGGATGACGCTGCAACCGGTGCTGCAATATATTTCGAGTCCTTCGGGTGTTTATCGAGACTCTTTTGTCGTCGGCCTGCGGTTTCAGATCGTCATGTGAAATGAGCCGGAAAGCCACTCCGGACCACCGCGACCTAGCCGTTCCTCTCCCACCAGGCGTTCCGATGCTTCTCTAGCCAGCCGTCCGTCTCTCCTCCCGGCCGCCGTTTCAAAACAGCCGGTGTACATCAGATGCCCCAAAACAGCCGTTCCAAAACACCCGTTCTGGAAACGGCGTCCTCGCAGAGGGGTATCATTCCCGCGAAAGCGGGAATCCAGAAAGTGGTATAAGTGCATATTGCCTAGGTTCCCGCTTGCACGGGAACAAGCCTGGATTCCTGCTTACGCAGGAATGCCCCATCGTTCTGCACCGTTCGGCTCAAGTATAACAAGCCGCTTTAGTCTTCCTTTCGGTGGGCCAGTTCTTGGTCGATCCAGTAGATACCGCCCGGCACATTGCCCACCTGCCGAAGTTTCTGCACGATCTGGTCCGACTGTTTTTCTTCTTCGACCTGTTCGTTGACAAACCACTGCAAAAAGACTTCGGTGGGGTAATCGTTTTCCGAGCGGGCCTGCGCGGCCAACTGATGGATCAGCCGGGTTACATGCTGTTCATGGGCCAAAACGGCCTCGAACATCGCCAGCGGCGATTCCCAGGAGGTGGGCGGTCCCTGGATCGGTTTCAGTTCAACCCGGCCGCACCGGTCCAACACAAAGTCGAAAATCCGCATCGCATGGCCGTATTCTTCCTGGGACTGAATCCGCAGCCAATGAGCAAACCCCTGCAGATTGGCCGCCTCGCTATGGGCCGCCATCGACAGATACAAATACGACGAATACAACTCCGCGTTGATCTGTTCGTTGAGAGCTTGCTGCATCTTAGCGCTAAGCATCGTTGGTCCTCCTACAACATCAAAGGGTATTTTGTTACATTTTGAGCCGAATGGAAGGGACTCTTTTCCCTCTCCCCCGGCCGTCGAAAGGGTGGCTGGGGCGAAGCCGAAGACGGCTGAACAACTGGCCTCTCCCTTTGCGCGAAAGGCCGGCCAACCGACAGGTTGGCCGGGTGAGGGGGAAAAAGATGTGGCTGTCCACCTTTATTCCCCCTCACCCTAACCCTCTCCCGCCAGGGGAGAGGGGATTTATCGGGCGACAACCAGGCCCTTCCATTCCGCTAAAGTGTTAGATTCTTAGAATTGTATCTCCCTAGTCAAGGGCAGGAGGCGTTAGGAAGCCATTTGCAACGGCTCGGCCAATTGGCGGAGAAAGCCCAGGACGTGTTCGATGGTTTTTTGGCGGGGTTGGTCTTGGCTGTCGGCGATGCGGCGGACCAGGGCGCTGCCGACGATCAGGCCGTCGGCCACCGGCGCCAACATTCGTACATGTTCCGGCCGACTGATCCCAAACCCAATGCAGATGGGCAGGTCCGTCTGCGTCCGTAGCCAGGCCACATTATCGACTACTTCCGGCGGCAGTTGCTGTCGTTCGCCAGTAATGCCTACGACCGAAACATAGTAGATAAAACCGGTGGTTTGCTGGGCGATCCGTTGGGCCCGCTCTTTGGGCGTGGTGGGCGTGATGAGTTGGATCAGGCTGAGGTCCTCCCGGCGGCAAACCTCGGCCAGCGGCGCTGATTCTTCCAACGGCAGGTCCGGCACAATCAGGCCGGCTACCCCAGCCTGCTTGGCCTCCTGGACATACCTGTCCAAACCATGCCGATAGACAATGGCATAACTGACCATCGTGATCGGCGTGATCGGCGCCTGCCGGGTAGCCGTCTGGACCGCCTCCAGAATCGCCCGAACGGTAATACCCCGCCCTAAAACCCGGGTGTAAGAACTCTGGATGACCGGCCCGTCCGCAATCGGATCGCTATACGGAATCCCCACTTCGCAAAGGGGAATCCCTACCTCCGGTAATCGCCGCAAAACCGCTGTAGTAAACTCCAAATCCGGGTCCCCGGCCGAGAGGAACGGAATCAACGTCTTTCGGCCTTCCCGACGTAATTGGGTAAATACCCGATCAATAGCGTTCATCGGTGGTTTTCTCTGGCGTCCAAGGATATTCGTACCATGGTAGCCGAAGGGTGCCGCGATGTGTCATTCCTGCGTAAGCAGGAATCCAGACTGCTTTGTGCCTGCTGCCGTGTTCCTGCTCTGTGCCTACTGCCGTGTTCCTGCACTGTGCCTGCTGCGGTGTTCCTGGATAGGAAGCAAGGACCAGGCACCATGGACTCCTTCTCCATTCTGGATTCCCGCTTGCGCGGGAATGACACACCAGGGGAACGTGTCCCTCCCGTGTTTCCCTCATCCTCACTGTCCCAGTGGGGGAGAGGGGAGGACGACAAATAGTCTCTTCATGCGATAAAATGTTCCTTAGGTTCTTTAGGAAGGAATTTCCATCTGGAGGAGCCGGGCCACTTCGGCGGCGTCTTTATCGCCCCGGCCGGAAAGGCAGACCACAATGATTTGGTCTGCTGGGCGTTGGGCGGCCAGGCGCATGGCCTCGGCCAACGCATGGGCGCTTTCCAAGGCCGGCAGAATGCCTTCCAGGCGGGCCAAGGCTTGAAAAGCCTCCAACGCCTCCCGGTCCGAAACGGCCGTGTATTGCACCCGGCCGATCTCTTTCCAGTAGCTGTGTTCCGGCCCGGTACCCGGATAATCCAGGCCGGCCGAGACCGAATGCACGGGCAACGTCTGGCCGTCGTCATCTTGCAGCACATAGCTGAAGGCGCCATGGAGCACGCCGGGCCGACCGAAACAGAGCGTGGCCGCATGATCCCCGGGTCGGTGCGATCGGCCGCCCGCCTCCACGCCGACCAGGGCTACTTGGTGATCTTCGATAAACGGATAGAACATGCCGGCCGAATTGCTTCCACCGCCCACACAGGCAACGATCAGATCCGGCAATCGGCCGAACTGTTCCAGGCACTGGGTGCGGGTTTCCCGACCAATGACCGACTGAAAATCCCGAACCATTTTCGGGAACGGATGCGGCCCGACCACCGAACCCAGACAATAATGCGTCGTAGGCGAGGAGGCCATCCAATCCCGAAGGGCTTCGTTGATGGCGTCCCGAAGCGTGCGTGCGCCGGAGCGGACCGGTCGAACCTCCGCCCCTAAAAGCTGCATGTTGAGCACGTTGGGCCGCTGCCGACGCATATCCTCCTCGCCCATATAGACCACGCACTCCAGGCCGAACCGGGCGCAGGCGGTGGCCGTGGCCACGCCGTGCTGGCCCGCTCCAGTCTCGGCAATGACCCGGCGTTTGCCCATTCGGACAGTCAGGAGGGCCTGGCCCAGGGTGTTATTGATCTTATGGGCGCCGGTGTGGTTGAGGTCTTCGCGTTTGAGCCAGATTTGGGCGCTGCCGCATTGGCGGGTGAGCCGCTCCGCAAAATAAAGCGGCGACGGCCGACCCACATAGTGGCGAAAGAGGCTTGCCAGTTCAGTCTGGAAGGCGGGGTCTTTGGCGGCCGACTCATACGCCTCGGTCAGCTCTTCCAGAGCGTGGATGAGGGTTTCGGGCACAAACCGACCGCCAAATGGCCCAAACCGGCCCCGCTCATCCGGCACATCACGCAACCTCAGGCTCATCGGCGGATCCTTCAATAAATGAAATAACCATGATAACTACGATTTCTCACACTGGAAATGAAACTGGCTTCCGTCGCCAAAACCGGCGGAAAAAAAGGCCCCCTCGCCCCTCTCGAAGTGAAGGAATTCATCTCCCTGCAGAATATAATTAACTCCTTATTTTGTAGGAAGTTATGGCCAGAAAGTCCCATCGCCATGTACCGTTTGAATAGGCTTTCTTTAGAATCGATAGCTCATCTTTGTTGGGAAGCGAAGGCACTCCAAGGGGTAGCCCTTTTTCTCCCCTATCTTTTGATGGGCTGCTCCTACGAAGTGTTGCCGTGGGGAGAAAGTCCCGGCCGAGAGGACGAACAGAGGCTCCCTTTCATAAGTCCCCTCCGGCAAGCGCCCATGCGGTAAGAAAGGCCCTTCTCGGCCAAGGAGCTAGAGACAGGTTCCGAGAGAGGGCAGACTTTTCCTAAACGTTTCCCCCTATTGTCCTCCAGATAGCCCCAACTGGTCAAGGGCAGCGGCCACCTCGGCCGGCGGGTTTGACTTTTACAAAAGGCTTTCGGATAATACAAGGAAAAAGATAGCCTACCCTCGAAGGATCAATTTAGCCGAATGAAAAAGCGATCTTTTTGCCCTCGCTCCTGGCGGGATAGTGTAGTGTGAGAGGGCAATAAGAAGGGGGCGCAGGCCTTTTTTGTGCCCTCACCCGGGCACGCCGAAGGCCAAGCCGGCCTGTCCCACGGGGGAAAGGCGGATTACTTCGTTCGGCTAACATGTTACCCATAAGAATCATAAACATGGGGGTTCTGTTCGGGTAGTGCGGAACAGTGGCTTAGGAAACGAAAAGAGAAGATATTTTACGAGAGTTCTCTTGGCCTAGGGTTTCGTCCATCGGTTTCTTTACGCCGGAGAACACGGGCCATCCGGGTAAACGTAGGTGGTTCGGGGTGAACCGGTCGGAAACCCAAAACCTAACATCCTCAAACTGTAAAAGAAATCTCCTAACCCGGAAGAAAACCAGGGGAAAAAAGCCAGTCCGGCCCCCTCGAATCCAAGGAATTCATCCCCCGGTAGAACCTAAGGAAGCCCTTATTTTGTAATAAGTTATGGCCAAAAACTGAAGTTTCTGTTTACAGGTTGAGTAATCTCCAAAGTGGATGAAGTACTAGGTAAGTCCACGCCCATGGGCATATTCTCACTCCGTTTGAGCCCCGTTTCCTCCCCCTCCGAAGCACTTTCCAACTCCTGCAGAAGGTCTCCGTTGCAACGATCACTTTCTCAGTCGGGTTGGATTTGCCTTCCTGGCCGAAGAGTCCTTCCTGTAGGTACCGAAGAGTCCTTCCTGTAGGTACCGTTGACTGGATCCCCCGGGACGCATTTCCAGAATCTGGGGGCCTAACAATTTTTAGGTCCTCCAAGCCGTAAAAACCCGGCCGGGCGGATACGGTCACACTAGGAACCATGAACCTTCGGGTAGAAGCATGGAAATTCCTTTTCGGCAGAAGTACACGGTTCTGACCATTTCGGTAGGTTTGACGGCACTTCTATTAGGGGTGTTGGCCGGGGCGGGGGTGATGTTTCGTACCTTTTCGGAGAAGCTGGGGGATGTGGATTTTTTGCGGGAGCGGCTTAAAAGTTTGGAGCCGCCTTCCGGCCCCGCCCAAGCAAAGCCCGTTTTGGTTCGTCTGGGTCGAGCCGTGGAGAAGCCGGTTCAGCCCAACCGCACCCTGGTGGGCCGACTGGTGGAAGTGCGCCGGGTCATCGCCTCCAGCGAAGTGAGCGGTAAGATTATCGAGTTTCCTCTGGAAGAGGGCCATCCGGTCCAGGCAGGGAAAACTGTGCTGGCCCGCATCGACGACATTTGGGCACGCCTGGCCCTGGAGCAGCAGCAAGCCCAATGGCTCTCCACCTCCGCTCAACTGGAATTCGAGCAAGGGGAACTCCGCCGGTTGGAGGAACTTTTCAAAGCCGCCGCGGTTACTGAAAGCGAACTCCATCAAAAACGGACCCAAATCGCCCAATTGGAAGCCAAACTTCAAGAACTCCAAGCCGCCATGGCCCAGGAACAAGAACGCCAAAAACGCTCCGTTGTCTATGCCCCGTTCGATGGCGTGGTGGTGGCCAAACATGCAGAACTAGGCCAATACGTCCAGCCGGGCGCCCCTCTGGTAGAAATTATTTCCCGTGGACAAATTGACGCCCAATTGATGGTGCCGGAATCGGCCATCAACCGCCTTCAGCTCGATCAGACGATTTCCATCCTGGTCGATCCGCTGGCGGAAGAGGTCCAAGGCCGGGTGGTTTCCCTCACGCCGTTTGGCCCGACCGCTTCCCGAACCTTTCCCGTTCGAGTCCGGATCGACGATCCAACCGGTCGGCTGAAAGTGGGGATGAGCATTACCGCTCGGATTCCTACCGGCCCGGAGCGGATGGCACTGGTGGTGCCGAAAGACGCCGTCCTAGAAAAACCAGACGAGGCGGTGGTCTGGGTGAAGGTGCCGGAGGAAGCCTCTGTGCGGGGCCCGGAAGGCCAAACCTCCGGGGCTGTTGTGTCGCGGGGGCAGACGCCCGGATCTGGTGAGCAGGCGGCTGAATCCGTGGGGCAATCTCCTGAATCCAAGGTGCAGACGCCCTTTTCCGATCCGGCAGCCAAAGGCCCGGCAGGTTCGGTGCAGGCCGCTTTTACGGGAACGGCCCAACCCGTGCCGGTTACCATCGACATTCGTCTGCCCACGGAATATGCGGTGCGTGCGCAAACCGCCCAAGGCGCTCACCTGTTGAAACCAGGCGCTCTGGTAGTGATCGAAGGGGGCGAACGGCTTCTGCCAGGCCAAAAGGTCCAAAGCGTGCCCTAAACCGCGTCGTTTCCTAGAAGGTTGGCCATGGACATCATTCGGTTTGCGATTCAGAACCCGGTTAAAGTTACGGTGGGGGTGATTCTGATTTTGTTGTTTGGGGTTCTGTCGCTGGCGGCCATTCCGGTGCAACTGACGCCGGATGTGGAGCGGCCTGTCATTACGGTTTCCACGCTTTGGCCAGGTCGCAGCCCGGAGGAGATCGAGCAGTCGATCCTGGTGGAACAAGAGGAGAAACTCAAAAGCGTGCAGGGCCTGTACAAGATGTATTCCACGGCGGAGTTAGGCAGAGGCATAATCACCCTGGAGTTTCGGGTCGGTTATGACATTGATCGAGCCTTGCAGGATGTAAGCAACCAGATTCAGGAGGTGCGTTCGTATCCCCAGGATGCGGAAAAGCCCATTATCCGGGCTTCGGACACGGCCAGCGACGATGCGGTGGCCTATTGTCTGATTCAGGCGGAGGATCCGAACTTTGACGTGGCGGAGTTTTACGATTACGCCGAACGGACGGTCAAACCGGCCTTGGAGCGGATTCCCGGTGTTTCCGAGGTGAACATTTTTGGCGGTCGGGAGCATCAGGTCCAAGTGCGGTTTGACCCGGTTGCGTTGGCCCAGCGCGGGATTAGCCCGGCAGAACTGGCCGCCGCTTTACGAGCGGACAATATCAACGAATCCGCCGGCGAGCTGGCCCACGGCCGATTGGATGTTCGGTTCCGAGTAATTGGCCAGTACGACAGTCTGGAACCGATCCGACGCACCGTGATCAAATATGACGACCGGCAGACGCCTATTCGGGTAGAAGACGTGGCTCAGGTTACCCTGGTGCTGGAAAAGCGAGTCTATTTCAACCAGTGCAAAGGTCGGCCTTCGATGAGCCTGTTTATCAAACGGGAAATCGGGGCCAATGTGCTGGAGGTGATGAAACAGGTCCGGCGGATGTTAGAGGAATTGAACGGGCCGGGTGGACCCTTGCAAAGCTTCAAACACGACCGGTACAAAATTCGCCTTCGGCTGGTCTCGGACGATACCTACTATATTTATCAGGCTCTGGGGGTGGTGCGGGACAATCTCTTGCTGGGCAGTTTATTGGCCATTGGGGTGCTGTGGCTATTTCTTCGGAGTTTTCGGCCCACGGCGATCATTGCCTTGGCGATTCCCATTTCGGTGGTGGGCACGTTTGTGGTGGTGGCGGGGGCCGGACGAAATGTGAATATTATTTCTCTTGCCGGCCTGGCTTTCGCCGCCGGCATGGTCGTCGATAATGCGATTGTGGTGCTGGAAAATATCGACCGGCACATGGCAATGCATGAGTCAGCCCCCCTAGCCGCCTACCGGGGAACCAAAGAAGTCTGGGGCGCTATTTTGGCTTCGACACTAACGACGGTGGCGGTGTTCGGCCCGGTGCTTACCATCCAGGAAGAAACGGGACAATTGTTCTACGACCTGGCCTTGGCGATTTCCGCTGCCGTTTTGCTTTCCCTGGTCGTTTCGGTTATCGTGATTCCGCCGGCGGCGGCCCGATTCATTCGCCCCGAACAACCCTCCGGACTTCTGAGCCGGATGGTACACAGCCTTTTCGGCCTGGCTCCGCTTTTGCAGTGGGTGGTTCATGGATTTGCCCGCCTGATCTATCTCTTGTGTTGGCCGAGTTGGGCGGGCGTCTGGCTTCGGGTACTGATCGTCGCCCTGTTTACCGTCGGTTCGATCGCCTTAGCGTGGATGTGGATGCTGCCAGCCAGTTATTTACCGGAAGGAAACAAAAACTTCATCTTCGCTCTGATGTTCAATCCGCCCAGTTATTCGGTGGAACAGAACAGTCGCATCGGTCAGCAGCTGGAGCAAACCCTTCGTCCCTATTGGGAGGCCCGGAGCACGGAAGAAGCCACCGCGATTGGACCGGTGGTGGATCCTCAGACCGGCCAGCCGATCCCAAAGGTCCCACCCATCGACGAATATTTCTTTGTGGTGGTGCGTGGTCGGCTTTTCATGATTGCCACCAGCAAGGATCCGGAAAATGTTCGGCCTCTGAAGGCGGTTTTGGCTCAGGCGATGAGCCGAATCCCCGGCACCTACGGCATGGCCAGCCAGCGGTCCATTTTCGGCCGAAATGTCGGCTCTTCCAATTCGGTGGAAGTCGAAGTGGTCGGAACGAATCTGGAGCGATTGAAAACTAGTGCCGCTTATTTGCAGCAGAAACTGTTCGGAGCCTTCTCCCGCTTTGCCGTGCGAAGCGATCCGTTGAACTTCAACGAAGCCGGGCCGGAAAGACAAATCTTCATCGATCAAATCCGGGCCAAGCAGTTGGGGCTGGACGTGCAATCGCTGGCCATTGCCGCCCGCAGCATGATCGACGGCGCCAAAGTGGGCGAATTCAACTTTGAGGGCGAAAACATCGATCTGGTGATCATTCGAGACCCGGCCCTGCCGCTTTCCCCAGATCAGTGGGACGAATTGCCTTTGGCAGTGCGAGAAGAGACCGGTCGGACGGTCGTCGTTCCGTTGGGCGAATTGGTCCAGGGGAAAGCGGCGGAAGCATCCCAGTCGATCCGGCGGGTGGAACAGATGCGGGCCATCACCTTTACCGTCCAACCGCCCCCGGAAATGGCCCTGGAAGAAGCCGAAGCCCTCATTGCCGATCTGGTGGCCCAAGCACGGGCCGAAGGCGGCATCAGCTCCGATGTCCAGGTCCGGATGGCCGGCAACGCCGATAAACTCACCCAGGTCCGCCGGGCGCTTTTGGGCCAATGGACCGGCTGGAATTGGGACTCCTTGTTCAGCGTTGGGCTGAGCCGGTTCTTCCTCGCCCTGGTGATTACCTATCTTTTGATGGCCGCCCTGTTCGAAAGTTTCCTTTATCCATTGGTGATTATGTTCAGTGTACCGTTGGCCATGGTGGGCGGGTTTGTCGGCCTTCGTCTGGTCCGCCTGGTGGACCCTACCCAACAATTGGATACGATCACCATGCTGGGCTTTGTCATCCTGATCGGCATTGTGGTGAACAACGCCATTTTGCTGGTGCACCAGGCCTTGAACTTCATGCGGGGCATCGGCGAAAGCGAAGAAGACGTCCGGGAGCCGTTGCCGCCCAGGGAGGCCATCCGGGAATCGGTGCGGACCCGGATCCGGCCGATTTTTATGACAGCGACGACCACACTGTTCGGCATGACACCG
>Ga0209017_10000887_pt1 | contig 26255 bp, 20 predicted proteins | sample YNPBryunderm2012_FD_185812 | JGI IMG/M metagenome (GOLD analysis project Ga0209017, IMG submission 185812) | Anoxygenic and chlorotrophic microbial mat microbial communities from Yellowstone National Park, USA - YNP Bryant MS undermat 2012... ...
TCGGGCCCGGGCCCGAGGTGCCGGAGCCTTGGGGCGTGCCCTCGCAGGGTGTGTCCCTCGCGGGGTCGTCATGGCCCGGCCTCCGCCGTGCGGTGTTCCGGCTCCAACAGGCCCACCTGTTCCAGGATCGCGCGTACGCGGGCCCGCTCGGGGGCCTGAAAACTCTCGAATGGCGGAGCCATCTCGTCTCGGCAAACCCCCAGCAACGCCAAGGCGCATTTTAACCCTTTCACCACAGCCGAAGCGTGTCGGCCCACCCGATAAATGGCGCCCAATTGTTGAATCTTCTCGTGAAATTCAGCGGCACGAGCCAGGTCTCCGGCTCGCAAGGCCTGGTAGAGGCCCACATACCATTGGGGGGCGATCTGTGCTCCTCCATTGACGCCGCCGTGGGCGCCCGCTTGGAGCGCTTCCCACAGGCACTCTTCCGGTCCCACCCAAACTCGCCAGTCCGCGCGGCGCCGCCCCAGTGCCACCACGTGCGCCAGGTACTGCAAATCGCCCGAGCTGTCCTTCAACCCCACCACCGAGTCCCATTCCATGAGCTGGACCAAGGTTTCCGGTTCGAAGCGTACCTTGGTCATCTGCGGCATGTTGTAAAGGATCAGAGGCAGCGGCAGTTGCCGGACCAACAGCCGGACAAAGTGCAGCAGCTCCGGTTGTCCGGCCGGGAAATAGTAAGGCGGAGCGGTCACCACGGCCTGCGCACCAGCCTCCGCGGCAGAGCGGGCCAGGGCGACGGCCTCGACCATGGCCGTGTCCGTGATTCCCACCCAAACAGGTCGTCGTCCCCGCACCAGGCTGCAGACCCGCTGGATGAGCTCGCGCCGCAACCGATAACTCAGACTGGGCGCCTCGCCGCTCGTGCCCAAGACGAACAAGGCTTGGACGCCGCCCTGGATCACCCGTTCCACCAGTTGTTCCAAGCCTGCCACGTCCAATGCATCCGGCCCCGCCAGCGGCGTCACCAACGGCGGCACGATCCCCTCCACCGGCTGCCAAACCGTGTGCTCCATACCTATAAAGCCCGGGCCCGGCGTGGCGTCGATACCCACTCATGGCCAACTGGCCCGACCCAGCCCGAGACCGATCCAGCCTGGTTGGAAGCTACTGACATTCGTTCGTATCGTCCAAGCGCCCGTGGCGGCTCGCCCGTGGCGGCTCCACTCGTGCGTGTCCAGACACCGACGCCCCTCAGAAGCGGCCAAAACTTTCTCTCGCAACTCAGCCGCCCCTCGGCGTCGCACCACACAAGCCCCACAACGACAAAGACAGCCTCCCGGCCGGATCGGCCGCGTTCTGCCAATCCCGCTGTGGGGGTCGGCCGCCGAGGTTCGTCGGGGTCATTCTCGATTCTTTTGCGCCGAGGGGCGAAGGGGCCGCTTTGCCCTCCCGGGCAGCCAGACTCCAGGGATCCACCAGCTTCTGAGCCCACTTGCGCTCGGCACCTCCAGCGCCAGCCACCGTGCACGGCCCGCACCCCGGCGGCAGCATGCCACCGCCTGCGATGGCCCACTGGAGCGCCGCTTCCCCAGACACTCCTGTGTCGCCGGCAGCAGCCGCATCCGGATCTGGCGAGTGCACGTCATGGCCAACACGGCGGACGTCAGCATGAAACACGGGCCGGGAACCCGACAAGTGTCATTCCTGCCAAAACGCATACCATTGCTGCCGTCCCTTTCCGTGCGGTCAGCCCGGCAACCTGACATGGGGGGGCTGGGGGCGTCAGGATCCGACCGGTGCTTCGGCCGCGGCGTTTGTGTGATGGCGCTCCGGGGTTGGAAGGGAGGCGCTGCGGCGGCGCGTCGTCGTAGGCTCCGCAACGAGGCGGCCACCTGGGGGAAGCGGCGGGCCCCGTGGGAAGCCTTTCGGCCTGGTTTGAGACCGGGCCACTCCACTTCTTACGGTGAAAATTTCCCTGGCAGAAAGGAGTAACTGACGGAGCCGGCGGGCGGGCAAAGGTTTGGCCCGGCGTCGGAACCGCCGCGGGGCACGCGCGCACGGACCGCTTCATGGGCGCTGCGGCCCACGCAGGGGCGCCCGGGACATTCCCTAGCCCGCCGCACCGGTGAGCCCGCCATATGCCGTGCGCTGGCGATGGACGGCTGCGGCGAGCGAGGCATGCAGAATGGGCCAGCTTGCTGGCGGTCGGGTAAACACGGTGTTGGCGGGTCTTGTGCTTGTCCACCGAGAAGTCGGTCCGAGACACGAAAAGCCGGCTCTGGAGGCTTGCCGTGGGCCGTCTGGGCATCCCAGCTCCGTTTGAACCATGCCGCTTCGAGGCCGGCACGGCTGTTCCTGCACCAGGAGCTTGAGAGATTTTGTGGCGCCAGAGCCTGAGCGTCTGAATTCGGGCCGGCGGATCCCTGCTACTTTCGCGTTTGCTCCCGAGGCCCTGCCTCTCGATCATGCCGGTATGATCGCGCGCTACTCTCGGCCCGAGATGCGGGCCATATGGTCGGAAGAGAACAAGCTGCGGCTGTGGTTGGAAATCGAGCTTCTGACGGCCGAGGCATTGGTGCGGGAGGGAATCGTGCCGGCCCGCGATTTTGAGCGAATCCGCGCCGGGTGCCGTGCCTGTCAGAAGGATCTGCCCGGGTTGCTGGCCCGGCAACGCGAGCTGGAGCAGACGTTGCAGCACGACGTCATCGCCTTTACCACGGCCGTGGCGGAAAAAATTGCGCACCGGGCGAGCCGTTGGCTGCATTACGGTCTGACCTCCAGCGACGTGGTGGACACAGCTTTGGCCGTCCAGATGGTGCAGAGCGCCGACCTCTTGCGTGCGGGTCTGGAAGCGCTATTGCCGGTGGTGGCACGGCGCGTACGCGAGCACAAGGCCACCCCGTGTATCGGGCGTAGTCACGGGATTCACGCCGAGCCGATCACTTTCGGTTTCAAGCTGGCCGGCATGTACGACGAGTTCCGACGGGCCCGGCGGCGTTTGGAATCGGCACGCTACTCGGTGGCCGTGGGCAAGCTCAGCGGCGCCGTGGGTACCAGCGCGCATCTGCCACCGCGCGTGGAAGCGTACGTGTGCCGCAAATTGGGACTGCGTCCAGCGCCGGTGGCCACGCAGGTGGTGCCTCGAGACCTGCATGCGGAGTTTCAAACCGTTCTGGCCGTGCTCGGCGCCAGCATCGAACGCTGGGCGGTGGAGTTTCGGCACCTGCAACGCACGGAAGTCCTCGAGGTCGAGGAACCCTTCGGTCGCGGCCAGAAGGGCAGCAGCGCCATGCCGCACAAACGCAATCCCATCACGTGGGAACGGCTCACGGGACTGGCGCGTCTGCTCCGTGCCCATGCCCTGGCCGCGCTGGAAAACGTCGCCCTCTGGCATGAACGCGACATCAGCCACAGCTCGGTCGAGCGGGTGATCTTGCCGGATTCCTGCATTCTCCTGGACTATATGCTGGACCTGTTGCGTCGTCTGATGGAAGGCCTGCAGGTGTATCCGGAAAACATGCGGCGCAATCTGGCCCTGTCGCTGGGCCTGTGGCACAGCCAAACCGTCCTGTTGGCCCTGATCCGCAAAGGTCTGACGCGCGAAGAGGCCTATGGCCTGGTGCAACGCAACGCCATGAAAACCTGGCAGGTCAAACAGTCAGGCCGCCAAGACGCCGACTTTCTCCAGGTGTTGCAATCCGACCCGGAGGTGGCACGGCATTTCGAGCCCGGGGAGCTGGAGCGGCTTTGCTCGCTCGAATTCCATTTTCGCCATCTGCCCCGGCGGTTCCGGGCACTGAAACTCTAGCCTCAGTAGAGACGACGGGGGCTGATCGCGGCGAGCTGCGGAGGGCCTTCGGGTGGTTTTCTGTCAGTAAAGCCACTGCAGGATCCGCCCCTCCGGATCCAGTTGGACTCCCTGTCGCCGGTAGGCCCAGCACATGTAACTGACGCTAACGAAGAACGAGGCAGGCAGACGATTGACCGCGCAAATCTTGGCCCCCAACAAGGTGGTCCGCCCTCCGAAGCCCATGGGCCCGATGCCCAGCTCGTTGGCGGTCCGAACAATGTCCTGTTCCAGAGCGTCGAGCACGGGATTGGGATTGCGGTCATCCAAGCGGCGCAGGAACTGCCGTTTGCTGTATTCGTAACCCGTGGCCCGGTCTCCGCCGATGCATACCCCCAGCACGCCTGGACCGCAGCCCTTGCCCTGCGCCTGCAAAACCGCATCCAAGATCACCTTGCGAATCCCGGCCAGATCCCGATTGGCCTGCAGGTTCTCATCCGGCAGGGAGTATTGAGCGCCGACGTTCTCGCAGCCGCCGCCCTTGAGGACCAGGCGCACCCGCACCTCCGCCGACCGATGCTGATGAAAATGAATCGTGGGCGAACCAGGCCCAACGTTGGTACCGTCGTTCTTCCCGGTCAGCGAATCGACCGAATTCTGCCGCAGATAGCCCTTGCGCGTGGCCAATCGGACTGCCTCGCACGCGATTTCTTCGAACGCCACCTGATCATAACCCACCGGACAATCCACATAGAACAGGATGCTACCGGTGTCCTGGCAGATCGGTTGGGATTTGCGTCGAGCCAGCTCGATGTTGGCCCGGATGATTTGCAGCGCTGATTCGGCGATGGTGCCTTTCTGCTCCTGCTCCAGCGCCGCCAAAATGGTCCGCTGCACATCCTCCGGCATCTCGACCGAGGTACGCCGGATCAACTCGACCAACGAAGCCTGCAGTTCAGCGTTCATGACCGGGCCAATGTAGAGCTGCCGGGCCCGTGCCGCAATGCGGCCGCAGCCCGCAACCCACCAAACGCTTGGTTTCCCGACCCGACTGGTGTTTCATCCGGGGCGGTTATGGACGAAACCAATGCCCTGATTGAACAGCGCAAGGCGAAGTTGGCCGCCCTGCGGGCGCGCGGCCTGGACCCGTTCCGCAACAAGTTCACTCCTTCGCTCACCTGCGCCGAGGCACGGAGCCGTTACGCCGAGGGTCTTGCGGTGGCCGTGGCCGGCCGCGTCACCGCCCACCGCGACATGGGTAAGAGCCTGTTTCTGGACCTGAGGGACGGCAGTGGCCGGCTTCAGGTTTACGCGCAGCAGAATGTCCTGGGTCCGGATACCTACGATTGGCTCAAGCACATTGACCTGGGCGATTTCCTCGGCGTGCGCGGAACGCTCTTCACCACCCGCACCGGCGAAATTTCGGTCCGTGCCACCGAATGCGTGCTTTTGGCCAAGGCCCTGCGGCCGCCCCCGGCCAAGTGGCACGGCTTGGAGGACACCGAAATCCGCTATCGCCAGCGCTACCTGGATCTCATCGCCAATCCGGAGGTCAAAGACCGCTTCCTCAAGCGGAGTCAGATCATCCGCGCCATCCGGGAATTCCTGTACAACCGGGGCTTCGTCGAGGTGGAAACCCCCATCCTCCAATCCATCCCGGGCGGTGCGGCAGCCCGGCCCTTCAAGACCTGGCACAATGCTCTGGGCTGCGAATTTTACCTGCGGATTGCCCTGGAACTGCCCCTCAAACGGTTGTTGGTCGGCGGGTTCGATCGTGTCTTCGAACTGGGCCGAACCTTTCGCAACGAGGGCATCTCCCGCCGGCACAACCCGGAGTTCACCATGCTCGAGGCTTACCAGGCCTACGGGGACTACGAGACCATGATGGAGTTGGTCCAGAGCATGATCGTGCACGTGGCGCAAACCGTCCTGGGCACTGTCCAGTTGGAACACCGCGACGCCGAAGGGCAACTGATCCGGACCATCGACCTGACTCCGCCGTGGCCCCGCCGCCGCTACAAGGACCTGGTCCGGGAACGGGTCGGGCACGACTGGTTCGAGCTGACGCCGCAGCAGCGTCGGACCCGGGCCGTCGAACTGGGGGTCGAACTTGCCCCGGATTACGAGGATTTTGAGGTCACTCAGGCCGTGTTTGAAAAACTCATCGAACCCACGCTCATTCAGCCGGTCTTCGTCACCCATCTGCCCAAGGAGCTCATCCCCCTAGCCAAACTCTCGCCAGAAGACCCTTCCACCGTGGAGGTCTTCGAGCTTTGCATCAACGGCCAGGAACTGGCCCCGGCCTACACCGAGCAAAATGACCCGATCGAACAGCGGGAACGGCTGGAGCACCAGGCCGGCGGAGAACGGCAAAAACTGGACGAGGATTTTCTGATCGCCTTGGAACATGGCATGCCCCCGGCCGGCGGCATGGGCATGGGCATTGACCGACTCTGCATGACTCTGCTCGGTCAGGAAAGCATCCGCGACGTGATCCTCTTTCCCCAACTGCGGCCCAAACAGCCGGGAACATCCCCCTCGGTCGGGGCCAAGCCTGCGGCCGGCTCTTGAAGTGGGCTGCTTGGCAGCCGAGCTGTCGGAGCGAGTCCGGCCGCCGGTCAAGCCCTCGGCCGTCCGGCCGAGAAACCATCGGGTCCGCGTTTCCTTGGGCCCGTGACCTCGAAGCGCCCATGGTACCGTGGACCCGCGCGCCGCTCTTTTCCGCCAGGCAAGGGTCACTCCATCGAACGGCGTGGAAGGCCGATTTTCTGGACCGAGGTCCCGCGTTCCTGCTCCAGCCCGTTGAGCACCTGCGCCGCCGGATTTTCCGCCGAGAGCTCACAAGGAAGCAAACTGCAGGCCGGAGGATCGAGCCGCGGGTGGCCAATCCAACCCGCTTGCGGTGCCACCGGTATTTCGCCTGTCGCGCGCCGCTTCGCCACATCCCCACGCATCCCGCGGGCGTCCCACTTCCAATCCGGTCCGCGGGGACTTCCAACACTGTCCGGAGCGTGGTACGGTGGCCGCATGGCGCGGAAAACAGCTCAGCCAGAATCCTCGCGGGGGCCAAGAGATGTCGTTGGCTTGGCGCTGGCGGCGGTAGCGTTGGTGCTGCTGGTGGCCCAGTGGTCGTTTGACCCCCACGACCTGCCCCTTCACCGTCATCCGCCCAACCAACCTGCCCACAACCTGGCCGGACCGGTGGGAGCCTATTTGGCCAATGCCTCCTTTTTCCTGCTGGGGATGGCGGCTTTTCTTTTGCCACCGCTGCTGCTTCTAGTGGCCCTGGGCTGCTGGTGGGGTTCCTTGTCGTTCTTACGACGCCGTTGGGGTTGGGCCGTGGTGTTGCTCCTCTCGGGGTGCGGGTTACTGCACATGGCGGAAAACTGGGTCGTTTTGAGGCAATGGCGCGAGAAACTGGGGGCACCCGGTGCGGGCGGGGTCCTCGGCGCTCTCAGCTACGATTACCTGTTTTGGACCGTTGGCCCCGTGGGGGCAGCTATCCTCTACGGTGCGCTCTATCTGGTGGGCCTCTGCTACCTGACCAACTTTCAAATCGGCGAGTGGGTGCGACACGGGATTCAAGAACTTCGGCGCCTGCGAACCGGTAGCAGCGATGCCCTGGAACAAAAAGCCCGCGAGCTCGAGGAACGTAAGAAGGCCCTCGAAGAAAAGCTGGCCCAAGCCGGCCTTGGTGCTGATCTCCAACCGGTACCGGAGCCAAAAATTCGCGATCTGAGCGTGCCGCAGCCCAAGCAAGCAACGCCGTCTCCTCCCGTCCCCCTCCCGCCGGAGCAAACCGGCACCCACAGCACCTCCGAGACACCAGAGCCCCAGCCTGTGCCCCCAGCAACAGTGTCAAGGGCCGACACTCCCCAAGAGCCAGCAGCCGCATCGAACACCGCGGCCCCCACCGCGCTTCAGGCAGAAGCCGGTCGCCCCGAACCTTCCCCGGCCACCACCCCGGCGGCCCCCGGATCCGTCAAGACGGAAGCCGATCGCACTGCGCCGGTGGCCGCCCCAATCGCTCCAGCGTCCAAAGCGCGCAAACCCAAGCCCCTGGCGGTGGCCGCTCCTCCCGTGATCGGGAATTACCAGTTGCCCAGGCTGGATTTCCTTCAGCCGCCCGACCTGTCTGCCAAGCCGACCGAATCCAAAGAAGAGCTCCTGGCCAACGCTCGGCTCATTCAGCAGACGCTGGCACAGTTCGATATCCCTGTGGAGCTGGGCGACATCACCAAAGGCCCCACCATTACCCGGTACGAATTGCATCCGGCCCCTGGCGTCAAGCTGGAGCGGATCACCGCCCTGACCAACAATCTCACCGCAGCCCTAAAGGCCGAGCGCATCCATGTGCTGGCCCCCGTGCCCGGTAAAAGCTCCGTCGGCGTCGAAGTCCCCAACCGGGTCAAAACCAAGGTCATGATGCGCGACCTGTTGGAAACCGAGGAATGGCGCAACACCCGGGCGCGCATCCCCTTGGCTCTGGGCAAGGACGTCTATGGAAACCCCATCATTGCGGATTTGGCGGAAATGCCTCACCTGCTGATTGCGGGCAGCACCGGCTCGGGCAAGTCCGTTTGCATCAACGCCATCATCGCCTCCCTGCTCTACCGGTTCACTCCGGACCAGCTCCGCTTTGTCATGATCGACCCCAAGGTCGTCGAACTCCAGCAGTATAACGTGCTGCCGCATCTGGTGGTCCCGGTGGTGACCGATCCCAAGAAGGTCATTCTGGCCCTGCGCTGGGTCGTCAGCGAAATGGAGAAACGTTACCAGATCTTTGCCCGCGTGGGTGTTCGCAACATCGCTTCCTTCAACAGCCGCCCGCGCCACAAGCCCCTGCCCGAACGCGAGCCTGAGCTACCTCTGAAGGTGCGCCGGGAGAAGATCGAGCCGGCCGCCGACGGCTTTGCAGTGGAGGTCGATGAGGAAATTGTCGTGCCGCGCGAGGAAGACATCGTCATCCCGGACAAGCTCAGTTACATCGTGGTCATTATCGACGAGCTGGCCGACCTGATGCTGGTGGCGCCGGCCGACGTGGAAATGGCCATTGCCCGCATCACCCAGATGGCGCGGGCCGCTGGCATTCATGTCATCGTAGCCACCCAGCGCCCCAGCGTCGATGTCATCACCGGGGTCATCAAGGCCAACATCTCCGCCCGCATTGCTTTCCAATGCGCCTCTCGAGTCGACTCCCGCACCATCCTTGACGCGATGGGCGCTGAAAAACTCCTCGGCAAGGGCGACATGCTCTACCTGCCGCCAGGGTCCGCCAAACTCATCCGGGCTCAGGGCGCACTCATCACCGACGAGGAAATCCAGCGCATCGTCGAGTTCATCGCCAAGCAAGGCAAACCCAACTACGACCTCGAAATCCACGAACAACTCTCCAAGCCCGCCTCGGATCTCGATCCGGACGACGGCATCGACGAAGACGAGGAGCTCATCCGCCAATGCATCGAGGTGATCCGCAGCGAACAGAAAGCCAGCGTCTCCCTGCTCCAGCGCCGATTGCGCCTCGGCTATACCCGTGCGGCTCGCATCATGGACGAACTGGAAAAACGCGGAATCGTCGGCCCCAGCAAAGGAGCCGAGCCACGGGATATCCTCATTGATCTGGACGCGCCGGAGAGCCCCGGCAATGCCCCGCCTGGCAGTCGCCCCGCCTGAATAAATCCAGATGGCTGCGCACCCCTTAGCCCCCAAGCCACGCGCTCAGCCTTTTGCCGATCCGCACGGAATGCCAGCTCTGCAAAGCCCCGGCAGTCCGCAGGCTCCCCAAGCAGCCCGATGGTAAGCCAGTCATAAGGCAGCCTTGAGTTCCGCGGGCGGCAGGCGGGTCATCAAGGTCACCCCTTGCGGGGCCTGCCCTGCCCCGCCCGGCGCGCCGCAGGGAGGCGTGCGGCCGCAGCTTGTCGGCACAAGGTCGGCTACCTGCTCCACAACAGCAGATCCTACCGCCTACGGGCTGGCCGCCCAGCAGCACACACCACACCCAGTTCGGACTGGCCCTTGGGGATCTGACGCCGGCCCGCCAGGGAGGCCGTTAGTTCCCGAGGGGGAAAACTGTGCCAGCGGCGCTTTCACCCGTTCTTGAAGGTTCTTCGGCAGTGTGGATAGATTGCCCTCGAAGCTCAGGAGGCACTCGGCGTTCGTGTTCCAGCCCCGTTGGGCTGTGGTCTGGGTCTCAGGCGGGGAGGGCCAGCAGGCTGACCTTGCGCGACCGTCCTGATCAAATTCTTGGAGAGTTGTCGGGTTCCGTGGGTTTGGTGGGTTTTGGTCTTTCCGGCGGCCGTGCCCAGGCAATGTTGACGGGGCCCAGGGATCCAAGGTCAGCACCGAGGGGCCGCCTCTCCCTGGCACGATTTTTTGCCATCGATGAGTATCTGTTCGTCTTCGGGCGCCGGGCCGCAGATTTGTTCCTGCACCTGGAGAAGAACTTTTTCGAGGGCCTCGTCGTTCAGATGCTGCCTAACCGACAAAGGCTCGGCTGGCTGGGGGCCGGATAGGTGCCCACTTTTGCCGGCGAATCCCCAGGGCGCGGTGGGGGGGACTGCTTGAGGCCTTGGACCAAAGCAGCCAGGTCGTTGAGGTCGCGCGGGACGCCGCACAGACAGGTCAACAGGCAGATGGCCACCAGGCTCCAGAGCGGATCACGACCGTTGCGGGCAAGGGCTTGGGCTCGGGAGTGGCGAGCGGTTGTGTTTGGACTTGGGCCAGAGCGCTGCAATCGGGCTGTGGAGCGGTGCGAGTGTTTGCAGGCAAGCCCCGAGAAGGAAACACCTGCGGGGCCAAGTGCAGCCCTGGGAGACGATCGGAGTTTTTTTCGGTGAACGATCGGTGGGATTTGGACAAGGGCGTGGCTGGGATGGTCAATCCAGCCAACAGGGTATACCGCTTCAAAAACATCGAACCGCAACAATCCATTTGGTGCTGCCCCCAGACCTGCGCGACAGGGTGGCTGAGGATGACTTGGTCACTACCTCATCCAGGCTGTCGAACGACTGCCGCTGTCGGCGTTCGCAATCCATTACAGCGGGTGTGGGGACCAACAGGATCGGGCCCGCATGCAATTGGCATTGCTGCTCGACTGCTGCGCCAGCGGCGTCTTCAGTGGCCGGCGCATCGAGCGGGCCATCTACCGGGATATTTGCGGTGCGGTACTTTACCGACGCCTCCTCCGGAGTGCGCTCCCCCACTGCACCCTGCGGCGCCACCGCAGGGAAGCCACCCCGGCGGTCTTGGAGCAGGTGCTCGCTCTGGCACAAGCTTTGGAGCTGCTTCCCCTGGGCACCCTCCGTCTCGACGAGACCCCCCTTCCGGCCAATGCCTCCAAAAGACAGGAGCCTCACCGATCAACCAGCTGAGCCGTTGCGGGCCAACTGCCACAGGAGGTAGAGGCCCTTGCTACAGCCATCCCTCCAGGGCCAGTCCGAAGGATGAGGTCGCGCAGAAACTGCCTCCAAGTGTCGCCCGGCACCAAGCGGTGCCAAAGAAGATCAAGGAAGCCTGCAGGGCGGTGGGAAGCGCGGACCCGCGCGCGGGGGCCGAGGCGGAGCGCGCCGAAATCCAACGCCCACTAACGGCAAAGCAAGCCTGGGAAAAGTCGGTTCATAACTCGCTCTTCCAACGGTCTCTGCCACGCGGGCGCCCAAGCAAATAGATCAATTTCGCCGATCCAAACGCATGCTGCGGCGCAAGAGTCCCCAGGAAGACCCCAGCCGGAGTGACAACACGCTGGAGGTGAGGGAGACCGAAGGCAGCGCCTGATTGTGGACCAGTGGGTCAGGGACAGTGCCACCGACGTAGGCCGGTTGGAGCCGGATTAGCAGAGCATCCGCCCAGAGCTGGGTCAGTCGACGATGCTGCTGGCCGGCTGCGGGTCTGGGGACAAGGAGGACCTGGAACGGCTGGGGCGGGAGCAACCCGAATCGAACTTGTAGGGGAGTGTGAGTCGGGAAGAAGCGCGTGCGCAAGGCCGCTACGACGCCCCACCGTCCAACCAGCTCAACAGCCTCAAGAAAATCCCTAACCCCGTGCGGGTGGCGATGGCTGAGGCACCCAAGAATCCCGAGGGACAGGCGATGGACAGGAAACGGATCTGCCCCGTGGAGCCGGTGTTGGGGTGATCACGCTGGGGCTGCGGTTTTGGTGATCTCTGCTGCAGGGGCTTGAAAGAGGTATGGGAAATGGGCATTCGCGGGCCTGGCCTGCAACTGAAGTCTGCAGGATCGGCTGGGGGGCAGGGCTGAAAAAGTGGCGGCAGGGGACTAAAAAAGCAAAGCGAACCCAACGGGCCCGTTGGCTTGGCGCGCGGATGGATGGCGGCTCAATTCCTCCCGGAGGGCCCTGGTGCGGGTTGGCAGAAAGGGGGTATCCGACCTGTCTGAATGGCTCAGAATCCAGCCTCACCGCAGATCGGAGAAAGAGGCCAGGTCCGACAGGCCCCGAACCCAGTGGGATTGGCTGCATTCAGGCGATTTGAAGCTGGTAGACGGGCCGGGACCGGGCAAAAGTGCTTCCGAGGGGAGCGATGCTGGTCTAGCCTGTGGCCAAGATGAAGACGGTGCCTGCCATTGCATGGCCCTGCAAGGTGGAGTCGGTGCCCCGGGTGTGGCGCAGGGAGGTAGCTGCGGTGCTCATCCCGAAAGAGCAGTTGGCGCGTCGCGTGCGCGCGCTGGCCCGACAAATCCAGCGGGATTACCAGGGTCGGGATCTGGTTTTGGTGGCGTTGTTGAACGGCACGCTGGTATTCTTGGCGGATTTGATTCGGCACCTGTCGCTGCCGTTGCGGCTGGATTTCATCGGGGTGTCGAGTTATGGGGCAGGCACATCGCCGGGGCGGTTGGTGTTCACGAAGGAGCTCGGGCTGGAAGTGGGTGGGCGGGATGTGTTGGTGGTGGATGACATTCTGGACACGGGTCGGACGCTGCGGCGTGTGCTGGAGCGGTTGCGTCGGCTCCGGCCGCGTTCTTTACGGGTCTGCGTCCTACTGGAGAAGAAGGCGCGCCGGATCGAGCCAGTGAAGGCCGACTACGTGGGGTTTGAGATTCCGGACCTGTTTGTGGTGGGGTATGGGTTGGATTATGCGGAGCGGTACCGGCACCTGCCCTTCGTGGGGGTACTGCATCCGCGGTTACTGAACGGTTACGGGCGTTGTTGGCCAGGACAAGCGTCCGGACAGAAGGAACCGGGCCGTCAACGGAGCCAGCCACGCCGACACTGATACGACGGTAAAGCTGGCTTTCGGCGTTCGGCTGCAATTGGCGAAGGCCTGGGGCTGGTACGGCATCCACGCATGGTGACAGTTGAGTTGATCCACACCGGCACGGAGCTGCTGCTAGGAGCCCGTTGGAACCGACATGCCTGGTGGCTGAGCCGGCGTTTGCATGAGATGGGTTATACAGTGATGCGGCAGACGACGGTGCCGGATCGGGCGGAGGCCATCCGAGAAGCGGTGGCCGAGGGGCTGGGGCGCGCGGATCTGGTGATTGTGACAGGCGGGTTGGGACCCACCTCGGATGATTGTACCCGAGAGGAGATCGCCCGTTTGCTGGGCCGACCGCTACGGGAGGATCCCGAGATTCGGGAGCGGTTGGAGGCGTTTTATGCGGCCCGTGGGCGCCCCATGCCGGCGCGGAGCCTTGTCCAAGCCCTGGTTCCGGAAGGGGCGCGGGTCCTGCCCAATGCAAGGGGTACAGCCCCCGGCTTGGCGCTGGAGATCCGGCCCAACCCTTTTCGCAACCGCAAGGCGGGGGTGGGAGACACGATTGAGGACGGGGCCACGAGGGAAGGAAGGGTCAGCTGGCTGGTCCTACTGCCTGGGCCGACCGCTGAACTGCAGCAGATGTTTGACGAGTGGGTGGTACCGCTGTTGCGCCAAGTGTTGCCCGTGCAGCAGGAGTGGGCTGCGGTGACCTTGCGAACGGTGGATCTGGGGGAATCGATTCTGGAGCAGCAGGTGGTTCCGGTGTTGGAGCCCTGGCTGGCGGCGGGTCTGGAAGTAGGCTACTGCGCCACGCCCGGGCAGGTGGATCTGCGGTTGAGTGCACGGGGAGAGGGCGCGCGGGCCCTGGTAGCGGAGGCCGAGCGAGTCGTGCGTGAGTTGTTGGGCATGGCGGTGTTCGGACGTGGGGAGGAAACGCTGGAGGCGGTGGTGTTGGAGCTTTTGCGGCAGCACGGCCAAACGCTGGCGGTGGCGGAGTCGTGCACCGGCGGTGGGTTGGCTCACCGGTTGACCAATGTGCCGGGGGCATCCACTGTGTTTTTGGCTGGCTGGGTCACGTACAGTAATGCGGCCAAGGTGGAGTGTTTGGGCGTAGATCCCGATGCGTTGGTTCGGCACGGCGCGGTCAGCGAAGCAGTGGCCCGCCAAATGGCTGAAGGGGCTCGTCGCCGGGCCCAAAGCACTTATGCTCTGGCCACGACGGGGATTGCCGGTCCCAGCGGTGGTACGCCCGAGAAACCGGTCGGTACGGTTTATGTGGCACTAGCTGGGCCGTTGGGGACGAAGGTTGTGCACCGTTTCAATCCCGCAGAACGCGAGACCTTCAAGGCAGTGACGATCACGCAAGGGTTGGATTTGCTCCGGCGGACCCTGCTAGAAAAGCCCTGTGGCGCTTGAGACACGCCCCGGGCAAGTTCGAGGTCTGGACCTGGTGATTCGGACAAGGGTACCCACCCCGTCGGATGGAGGGGTTTGGTGGGGATACTCCGATGGCTCCATCCACCAACCGGGTTCGCCTCGAGGCGCCCGCGGGCGGTGGGCACAGGGTGGTCTTGGCAGAAGCGGCGCGGGTACAAGAATTGTCCGTTGGGGTGCCTGCCGAAGCGAGGCCGAACAAAAGAAACCCGCACGCCGTACGGGAGCCACGACGTGCGGGCTAATCCAATGGGTCTTAGGCCAGAAGAGGTCTTGGGCCTTTACTGGTCGCCATCGTCGCCGATGGCTTCCACGGGGCAACCTTCCTTGGCCTCCTTGCACTGGGCCTCTTCTTCAGGCGTGGAAGGTTGTTTATACACGTAGGAGTAGCCACCTTCCTCGTTGCGGCGGAAATTGTTGGGGGCGGTTTCGCGACAGAGGTCGCAGTCGATGCACTGGTTGTCCACGTAGTATTTGCCCGGGACGTTGTCGGGGTATTTGTTTGCTTTGTCTGCCATAAAGTTTCTTCCTTTCGGTTGCGGCATATATAGAGAGGGACAGGCTGTTTGGCAAATGCCAAACCGCGATTTTCGGCCAAGCTGCTGAAGTTCCTATGCTGGGTAGGTTCGGCAAGGAGGGACGGGCAGGCATTGGCAGTAATGGCCAAGGTGGACGGCGCCCGGACTTAGCGGACAAAAGGAGGAGTGCGAGGAAGCCGGTGGACAGAAGGTTGCGTGACGGTGCGTGGGACCGGGTGCCTGCGGGCATTGCTTGGGGCGCGAGATGGTTTTATGGTTGCGGCATGAGCAGACGTTGGTGGTGCTGGGTGGCGCTGGCAAGCTGGGCAGGCGCGTGGGCCATGCTTGCTGCCGGCGCAAAGGAGCCGGATCTAGTGGAACTGCGCAGCGGGGGCGCAGTTCGGGGGAGTGTACTGGCAGAGAGGCGGGATGCTTTGGTGGTGGACCTGGGCTTCACGGTGCTGGTGATCCCGCGTCAGGAAGTGGCCGCGTGGTATCGCGGGGGTGCCGCAACTGGGCGGGGCCGGTCTGCTGCGCCGGTGCGGCCCGAGGCCGGGAAGCCGGAACTGGGGACGGTGTCCGAAGACGGTTTTTACCGGGTGGGTTCGCCCCAGATGCCGGTGCGTAACGTGCGGGAGCTTGCTGCCGAGGTGGGGGAGGCTGTGGTGCAGGTGCGTACGCCGTCGGGACTGGGCTCGGGTTTTCTGTTGAATGAGGAAGGCTACTTGCTGACCAACTTTCACGTGATCGAGGGGGAGACGGACATTTTTGTGGAGGTGTATCATCGGCGGGGGGGGCAACTGGAGCGACGGACCTACCGGAAGGTGCGGATTGTGGCACTGAACAAGTTTTTCGATTTGGCGCTGCTAAAGATCGAGGATGAGGAAGCGCCCCGCTTTCGCGCCGTTCAATTAGGCAGTTCGCGTCACTTGGCTGTGGGAGAGCCGGTTTTTGCCGTGGGCAGTCCCCTGGGTTTGGAACGCACGGTAACGGAGGGCATTGTGAGCACGAAGACGCGGGAGCTGCAGGGGGTGCTGTATTTGCAGACCACGGCCCAGATCAACCCCGGCAACAGTGGCGGACCTTTGTTCGATCTGCGCGGGTTGGTGGTGGGGGTGACGAACATGAAGATCACTTTTGGCGAGGGCCTGGGTTTTGCCATTCCGGTGGAGACGGTGAAAGACTTTTTGGATCACCGGGATGCCTACGCTTACGACAACACCAACCCCAACAGTCCCTACCGGTATCTGCCTCCGCCCCGCCGTGGGAATCGCGGCTCGGGCGCTCCGTGAGGAAGCATGGAGGCTTCCAAGTTCAATGGGTGGAGTGGACACTGGGGCATGCTCGTGGTTTTGCGAGGCTTGTTGTTGTGGGGGGCTGCTTTTGCGGCGGTTGGGGGACGGGGGGCCAGCGGGGCACTAGTGCCTGGTGCGGTCCGATTTGGCCCAAGGGAAGCTGCCAAGGGCCGGCGGCGGTTCTGGTGGGTGCGGCTGAGCCGAGGGTGGGTGGCATTGTGCCTCTTGGCGGCGGCCGATGTAGCGGTGGGGCGGGCGGGCAAATCCTCCACGGCTTTGGCGGATTCTGGCCTGGCCGGAGGCGCGAATCGGACCGGGCTACCGGTGGCACCGGTCTGGCTACCGGAGGAGACGGTGAGTTGGCTGACCATCCCGGACTGGCGGCAGTTTCGAGAGGCCTGGAGTCGTTCAGGGTTGGTGCGTCTATGGGCTGATCCGGCCATGGAGGGGTTTCGGCGGCACTTTTTGAAAGCGTGGCGCGAGGAGGTCTTGGAGCCGCTGGAGCGACGGTGGGCGGTGTCGTGGCGGGAGTTGGCGGACTGGCCGCAGGGCCAGTGGACGTGGGCGGTGGTGATGGCTTCCGGTGAGGGGGGCTCGGACCGGACAGGGGGCATCCTGATGTTAATGGAGGTGGGGAATCGGGTGGACCGGGTGCGGAAGCATTTAACGGCCTTGCAGCAGCGGTGGGTGGCAACGGGGCGATCGGTGCGCACGGAAACGGTGCGGGGAGTTTCGTTTGTGGTCTTGTCGCTGCCCGGCGGCGGCTGGGTGGAGGCAGCGTTGGCTGCGTTGCAGGATCGGGCGGAGTCGCCGCCGGAAGACCGCCGGGCAGGTGATTCCATGGGCGTTGCGGGTGCTAGTCCGCGGCCGTTCGAGGTTGCGGTGGGTTTGTGTGAATCCGCGTTGTTGGTGTGCGATCAACTGGGCCTGCTGGAACGGGTGGTGGCCCGGTTACAAGGTCAGCCGGTGTCCTCTTTGGAAGCAACGGGACGGATCGAACCAGAGGAGCTGGAAGCTCTGCGGTCGTCACTACTGTTTGGGGCGGTCCATCCACCGAGTTTGTTGGCTGCGGCGGCGGCTTTGGACAAGGGCGATGCTCCGGCGGGAGATTCGGCCATGCCACTTTGGGCGATCTTCGTTCGGGCAGCAGGCTTGGCGGAGGCGAAGTCGGTGAGCTGGCGGGTGCTCTCATTGGAGCATGGCTGGAAAGTTCAGTTGACGCTGAACGTGCCGCAGGAGAAGCGAACGGCGTTAGTAGGACTGCTTGACTTGGAACCGTTGGAGGCCTCGCCGCCGGACTGGGTGCCGGCCGAGGTGCTGCGCTTTCATCGCGGGCGGCTGGACGGGGCCCGAGCGTGTCGTGCCCTGGAGCAGTTTTTCGGGCGGTTGTCGGAGACATGGACGCGCACCTGGGAGTTTTTGTGGGAGACGGCGCAGCAGGCGGGTCGGCAGCAGGACCCGTCTTTTGATGTGCGGCGGGAGGTGTTAGAGAATCTGGGGGACGACTGGATCTATTGGCAGGTGACGCCTCGGGGGTCGGGTTGGGAGGATTTGGAGCAGGCGCCCTCGTTGTTGTTGGTGGGCTCACCGCGGGCGGAGAGATTGGCTGCGGGTCTGGCCAAGGTTCTGGCCGGGGCGGCTCTGCGTCCGGACGCGTTGGAAGAGCGGGAGTTTCTGGGGCGGAGGTTTTACTCGGTGGTGCCTCCGCTGGCGATGCCTTCGCAGCAGGCATCGGGGGCGGCACGGCGGCTGCATTTCGTGGCTTCGGAGCGGTATGTGGGTTTTGCGTTCGAGCCGGCCCTCTTGGAGAACTGGCTGCGCAACATGGACACCCCGGGGGCATCGCTGGCACGGCGGCCCGGCTGGCGGGAGGCGCTGGCGGCAGTGGGCGGCGGACGTGGCTGGGTGGGTTACGAGGATTACGGGGCACTGGCGAAATACTTTTTGCGGGCTGCCCGATCGGATCCGGGGCATTTGCCCCAGGCTCAAGTGCCCGGGCCATTGGGGTTTCGGCTTCACCTACACAGTGATCCGGAGCAGTTTCGCCGGTGGTTTGATCCGCAGGCCCTACCCGCTTGGGAGGCAGTGGGCCGGTACTTCGGTTTCGGGTTAGTCTCGCTGGAGCGGGACCGGACCGTGGTCCGCGTCAGCTTCCTGACGGTGGGATCACCGGCAAGCCGCTGACGGGGAGGGCCGATGGGATGGGCGTGTTTCAGGTGGTGGTGGAGGGTTTCTGGATGCCCAACCGTTCCATGAGCTCGTACAGAGTGGGACGACTGATATCGAGTTCTTGGGCGGTAGGGGCGATGCGCCATTGATTGCGCTGGAGGGCGTTGAGGATAGCGGCGCGCTCTGCGGCGTCCCGAATTTCGCGCAAGGTGCGCAGGGGTGGAGGGGCTTCGCCGGGGTCGGCCAGCTCGAGGTCTTCTGGCGTGATGGCGCGGCCTTCGGCCATGATGACGGCGCGTCGAATGCGGTTTTCCAGTTCTCGCACGTTGCCGGGCCAATCATGCCGTTGCAGGGCGCGCAGTGCGGCCGAGGTGAACTGAGGAGCCGGAGTGCGTTTGACCTCCGCGGCAAAGCGGCGCAGGAAGGTTCGCGCCAATAACACGATGTCGTCTCCGCGGTCCCGGAGCGGGGGCAGTTGGATGACCACCACGGCCACCCGGTAGTAAAGATCCTCGCGGAATTTGCCTTCTTCCATGGCCTTTCGAAGGTCGACATTGGTGGCGGCGATGACGCGGGCGTTCACGGGGATGACTTCCCGGCCCCCGATCCGCTCGATGGTTTGCTCCTGCAGATAACGCAGCAGTTTGACCTGCAGCGGCAGGGGCAGCTCGCCCAGCTCATCCAGAAACAGGGTGCCGCCCTCGGCCATTTCGATGCGGCCTTTGCGTTGGATGTGGGCTCCGGTGAAGGCGCCCCGTTCGTGGCCGAACAACTCACTCTCCAGCAGGTTTTCCGGGATGGCCCCGCAGTTGATGGGAATGAAAGGCCCTTCGCGGCGTGGGCTTCGGCGGTGAATGGCACGCGCCACGACTTCCTTGCCGGTGCCGCTCTCGCCCAGGAGCAGCACCGGCACATCGGAGGGGGCCACGCGGCGGATGGTGTGTAACACTGCCTGCATAGAGGGACAACTGCCCAACAGTCCCTCGAATCCTTCGCCGCCGTAGAGGCTCTGGAGTTGGCGGACCTCCCGTTCCAACTGGGCCAGGTAGAAGGCCCGACGCAGGATCACCCGCAGTTCCTCCAGTTCCACGGGTTTGGTGAGAAAATCGTAGGCGCCCTCGGCCACAGCGCGCAGGGCGTTGTTCTTTTCACCCTGGCCGGAGACGATGATGACCTTGACGTTGCGGTCGAGTTCCAGCAACGCCGCCAGCGTGGCCAGTCCCTCCTCCAGATCGGCGGGCCGTGGGGGCAGCCCCAGGTCCAGCAAGACCACGGGGAACCGGTGCTGGCGCCACAGCTCCAAGGTCAGGAGCCGGTCGCCAGCCGAGAACACGTTGTATTCGTCCGCCAGGGCCCAGCGCAACTGGGAGCGGATCGCTTCGTCGTCATCCACGATGAGCAGGTTCGGCTTCATGCGCAGTTCGAGCCACCGGGATCAGGGGTAGCCAGACGCGGATTACGGTGCCTTGGCCAGGTCGACTTTGCACCTCCAAACGTCCGCCGTGTGCCTCCACGAGGGTCCGGACCTGGAACATCCCGATGCCCAGGCCGTCCTTTTTAGTGGTTTGGAAAGGCTTGAAAAGCTTTTGGGCGATGAACTCCGGAGTCATGCCGCAACCGGTATCGGCCACGCGGATGCACAACCAATCGCCCTGGGTGGTCACTTCCAGCGAAATGCGCCCGGGCGGGGTGATGGCTTCGCGTGCGTTCAGGAGCAGGTTGGTGACGATACTTTCCACGGCCCGGGCGTCCAGCAGCAGCGGGGGCAGGCTGGGCCATTGGGCATGGACTTCGATGCCGGCCGGCTGGCCCAGCGCAGCCAATGCAGTTTGCAGGACTGGTTCCAAGGCCGTGGGGGCCCGCTGCACCTGTAGCTTGTGCCGCAGCGTGGTCAGACGCCCGATCAGATCGTTGATATGTTGGGTACAAGCGGTCAGACTGCGAATGGCGTCCTCACGGAATTGCGGATTGTCAAAGTGCACCGGCAGGTTCCGCAGCATCAGGCTCAGGGTGGAAGCGGTGTTTTTCAGGTCGTGAACTAGGAAGGCCGACATGGCCTGGAAGGCCTCCCATTCCCGCGCCTGGGCCAGTCGTTCGGAGAGGTTCAAGGTGCGCAACGCACTGCCCAATTGCTCGGCCAAGCAGGTCAACAGTTCGAGGTCTTCCGGGCCGTAGGGCATGCCCGCCACCCGGTCTCCGGCCACCAAAAACCCCACCACTTCGCCGCCGGAAACCAACGGCACGCACCAGCGCGGGCCGCCGCCTGCAAAGAAGGACGGGTTCAACTGTCGTAACAGTTGGCACCATCGGGCCGTGGCTCGTTCCAGCTCGACAGGTTCGGGTGGGTGATCGGCCAAGGCAGTCAGTTCGGGGATCAGTTCTCCGGCTTCGACGGCCGTGTGCGCTTCGGAGGGGAGAGAAGTGGACGCCGCCAAGAGCAACCGCCCGCGCGTGGTGTCCAGCAGCCAGACGCTGACCGAAAGGGCCTCGAAAGTCTCGGAAATCAGCCGGGCCACTTCCCGGCACAGCTCGGTGCGGTCCAACCGGGCCGAGGTTCGTTCCGCAAAGCGCGACCACACTTGGCGGTAGTCGTGGAGCGGGCGCCGGAAATGCCGGCTCACGAACCGGCGCAGCCGCTGGCGCACCCGATCGGACATCCACAACACGCTCAGACCGACCGCCGCCAACAGCAAAAGGAAGGCCAAGATGGGGAATGCTTGTTGTCCGCCGACCTGCGTCACCCAACTGGCCAGAAGACCCACCACCAGTAGGTAGGCCCCCGACAGCAAGATGGTCAGGGACCGGTGAATTGCCACGGCGGACGGATAGAGATCCAGCGTCGCCAGGCGCGACCGGTAAAGTGCCAGTCCCACTAACAGACAGGCCAGCAACAGGGCCGCAGCGTTGAGCAGAGCCAGTTGGAAATTGGGACCGGCATACAAGAGGGCCTGACTTCCGGTGTAGATGCGAGTGCCGAACAACAGCGCCAGCCCGATCACGGCGTACTTGACCCGCCACCGCCCGGTGCCCACGGCCGCCCGAAACGTCCACTCCAACTGGGTCAGGACCAGCACCGCCCCCGTGACCGCTCCAGCATAGAGCAGCCGCACCACGGGGTGTCCCCGGAAAAACCAGTTGCCCGGCGGCGGCAGAGGACCGGCCTCCAGGATCAGGCTGGAATAAAAACTGAGCGCAAGTCCGGGCAGCACCAGTCCCAAGGTCAACAACACCCAGCGCCAGCGGAAAAGGTAGCGACGCGGTTCCCCACGCGCAAAGGTGAGGCTGAACGCCAGCCAGACTGCCGGCACGCAAGCGCTCGTGAGAAGGGCGGCCTGTTGCCAGGCCAACATGCCTTCTCGGGTCGAGGCGCGGTAGCTGGCGTATTGGCAGAGGGTCTCCGCCACCAGCAGACCTAGTCCCCCGGCCAACCAGTATTGGGCCGGGTGCCTAGGTTTGACCCACAGAGCCGCCACGGCCAGGCCCACACCGGCCAGTGCTGCAGTTGCGAGGATAACAGGGAACCAATCCATGGAGTCGTTGTGTGCCCGGCCACGGGCGTTTCGGCGGTCACCCCCAGAGAGTGCGCGAGTTCTAAACCGAAAGCAACCCTGACTTCGTCACAGGTTGGTTCGGCATAGCCAATTCACGAAGGGTTGGGAGGCGCGGTAGCCGGGCCTGAAGGCCACGGAACGCAATCGAGGCCCTGATCGGCTGCCGTCACACCCCAAAAGCGGTGGTCGCCTTGGGTGGAGGCGTCTTCTGCCCAGAGCGCCGTTCCATGAACCGGCGGCTGCAGAAACGCCGCAGCATCGCTATCAGTCCGATCACCTTGAACCGATGCCCCCGGTAAGCTTGCTGCCGGTGCGAGACGTCCAAGCGCGGGGTGCCGCAAGTGCGGACTTTGGCTGGAGAGGCGGCGAGCAGTTGCTCTTCGAGGACTTAGGTCAAAGCCTTGGGATCGCGTTTGGGAGCGGTGCGAGTGTTGACAGGCATGCCCGGAGGATGAAAAACCCGGGGGCAAAGTTCAGCCCTAACCTTCAACTCACGCTCCTCAACCACTTCCCGTCGCAGGAGAATTGGGCGTGGTGGGTTAAGAAGGCTGAGGGAGGGGAGCGGTGGGCACGCCATGGCGGTGTCCGGGTTCCAAGAACGGGCGCAACCGCGCGCCACCTGCGAGGGGCAATTTCGTAGGGTACACCAGTCCGGCAGGGGTCGCTGCATAGGCAGCGGAGCCCGGGCCGGCTGGGAGGTGAGTTCCCCTCGATGCCCCGGGCTTGACGACTTCAGAGCCAGGGGCGCAGCTCGGCCCGGAGGATCTGGCGGGCACGGTAGAGGCGGGATTCGACGGCCTTGACGGTGGTGCCAAGAATGGCGGCGGCCTCGGCCTGGGAGAGGTCCTCCCATTCGCACAAAAGGAGGGCTTCGCACAGCTCGACCGGAAGGTTCGCGATAGCCCGGCGCACGGCCTCGATCCGTTCCCGGGCCTGCAGGACTTCGGCCGGGGAAGGCTCGACCTCGGACGGGGCTGGGCGGTCGGTGGAGGCGCACGCACAATCCATGGATTGGGCGGCTAGCGCTTCCCAGGTAACGGTGGGGTGGCGCTGGCGCCAGCGGAGTCGATTGCGAGCGAGGTTGGTGGCGATGGTGAAAAGCCAGGGCACAAACCGGTCCCGGGTTCGGAAACGGTGGCGTGCCTGATAAACACGCACAAAAGTTTCCTGAGTCAGATCTAGGGCGTCTTGAGGGTCTTGGAGCAAGCCCACCAGCAACCCGTGCACAGCCGGACCGTGTCGTTGCATCAAGTCATCCAGCGCGGCATCGTCCCCGGCGGCCAGCCGCTGCATGTCGGCACGGTCTTGGGCGTCGGTCTCAGGGGTGGGCATGAGGGTGAAGGACGGCGGGGGCCATGGCCCGCTCGGTTTGTTCGTGTGCGCCCAGCGTGAGCCGGAGCATTTCGGCCAAGTAACGTCGGCCTTGATCGGCGGGCATGGCCCGACTGACTTCGGCGAAGTGCTGGAGCATGCGGATTTGGCACTCGGCACGGAGGCTGGCTAGTTCGCGCACCAGCTCAGCGGCGCGGGGACTAAAGTGGGACGTGGCGGCCAGTTCGGCTTCCAGTTCGGCCTTTTTGGCGGCGATTTTGGCGCACCATTCGCGGCACTGGGGCAGGTAGCCTTCGTGGAGAAGGCGAATCCGCTCCAGGTCAGTCTGACTCAACCGGAATTCACGGCGGAGCCACTCGAGGTCGTCGTGGGGATTGCTGAAGCGATGGGCTGACCAGCGGGCCACAAGCTGGGCACTGGCAAAAAACAGCCCTACGGCCACCAGCGCGGCGCAGAGGAGAGCCCAACCGGCAACTCGCGGGTTCATGGTCAGGGCAGGGGCGGACGGACGGCGGTCAGGTAGCGCTGCCGGGCCAGGTCTTCGGATTGTTGCCAGCCTTGGATCAGACCCGTGAGAGCGCCCAGAAAGAGGACCGCTCCCAAAGTGGCCAGGGCGTGCCGGGGCTCACACAAAAACGCTGCGGCTTCCGTCAGCCAGTGTTGCCACCGACTGTCGGTAGTGGCCTGGCTCTGTTCAATGCGCCGCCAGACCGCAGCAGCAAAGTCGGGTGGTAGCGCCCCGCTGGGTCTGGCCTGCCGGACCAAGTGTCGCAGGGTTTGCTCGTCCGATTCCGCGGAGGTTCTCATAAAAGTTGTCGCGTGGTTAACGCTGCGCGCTGCGATCCCTTCGGGCGACCTGTGTTGGCTGCGGTCCACCTTAGGGAAGATCAGCGGAACCGGCAATGCCACAGCCGGTGCAGCTCTCCATCAGGATTCTACCCCGGGCGGGCCGAATCCCCGCAACGCCGCCTCCTGGAGGAAGCCCTGCGGGGCCGGGGTCACAGCGGTGCGAACTCCGACGGGCCGGTTCGACAGGGCCTGGCGGCCCGCTCGGCCAACCATTCGGCTGCAGGAAGGCAGCCCTCCCGGCCTCGCGCGGCAAGGCCCTCCGCTTTATGGGGCTGTCAAAAGTTTGCGGGATTTTGGAGGCAGCGGGGTATTGGAGAGTGGGAACGGTTTGGCTTGGACGGAAGCCAGGCCGCTGGAAACGGAACAGGCAACGCAGATCGATCTCAAGCACGATGAAAACAAAATGGATCCTGACAGCGACGATGTGGGGCTTGGGGGGCCATGCTCGTGGTGGGGATGTCGGGTTGCGGTTCCGGCGGGTCCACGGCCGATGCGAAGCCGTATCCGCTGGACGTGTGCCTGGTGTCGGGGGAAAAGCTCCGAAGCCATGGAGCGCCCTACGTGTTCGTACACGAAGGACAACAGATCAAGCTCTGTTGCAAGGGTTGCTTGAAGGATTTCCGGGCCGAGCCAGCCCGACATCTTCAGAAACTGGCTTCGGGTGCCGGCGCAGGTGGCGCAAACGCGGTTCAAGCTCCCTGAACGGCTCGGCGTTGACGCTGCACGTGGCTCCTGGAAATCCGGCTTGCCAAGGCGGTTCCACTGCGTGCAAGGCCGGTCCATGAACGCGGAGAGCGGTCCGAAGGACAGGGTGTTGTCCGAACCGGTCAATTGGCGCCAAAGGGTCGGGCCATCAGACCCGGTAAGGCGCCAGCGCTGTTGGCTCGGGCCGGTGCTGCCGGGGTTGTTGATGATCGGACTGCTGGGCGGCGGGTGCCGTGGTGTACCCGGTGCGTCCGAGCTGAAGGCGCGCGCTGAGCTGCAACGCGTGCAGGCGCTGTGGGAGGGACAACCGGCCGGGACAGCCCCGGTCCTTCCCGCATCTCCGGCCAGCCTGGAGGAGCTGTTGAGATTTGCGTTGCGGAATCACCCGGCAGTCCGAGCGGCGTATCACGATTGGGTGGCTTCCGTGGAGCGGATCACCATCGAACGGTCCCTGCCGGATCCGTGGCTGTCTTTCGAGGCTGACATCGCGGACGTAGTGATGACCGTGATGCCGGGTTTGATGCAGGAGTTTCCAGGGCCGGGCAAACGCAGGGCTGCCGCGGCAATGGCGGGTGCAGAGAGTCAGGCACGCTTTCACGCCTTCGAGCAGGCCGTTTTGAAAACCGCCTACGAGGTCAAGCGCGTCCATGCCGAGTTATGGGGGGCCGAGGAACGGCTGCAAATCCTGCGCCAAAGCTACGAGGTGTTGATGGGTCTGGAGGCTGCCGCACGCGCGCAGCACGCAGTGGGGCGGATCCCGCTGGCCACGGTCTATCGCGCGCAGATGGAGCAACAGCGCTTGCAGACCGAACTTCAGAACGCGGAAGAGTCACGGCGAGCATTGCGCGCGCAATGGAAGAGCGCGCTAGGTCTCAGACCGGAGGTACCCGATCCACCGCTGCCTGCGAGCTGGAAGGCCACCCCGCTTGAACTGGACGCAGAAACGCTGTTGCAGAACGCATTGGAGAGAAATCCGCTGTTGCGCCAGATGGCGGCCGAGATTCGGATGGCCGAGGCCCAGCTAGTGCTAGCTTCCCGGTCCGGCCTTCCGGATTTTACCCTGGGCGGGATGGCGGATCTCAAGGCCGCACCAGTGATGTTCCGACCCTTGGCGGGTATGAGCCTGCCGATCTGGCGCGACAAGATTGCGGCTCAGATCGCGCGAGCCCGGGCGCAGAAGGCTGCGGCAGAAGCACGGTGGAGTGCCGAGCAGATCCGATTGGCTGCAGAGGTGGCCCTGAAAAGCTTCGAGTACCGCCAGTGGACGCGGAACTTGAGGCTGATCGGGGATGAACTCCTGAATCCTTACCGACCAGGGTAAAAGGTTCACCCGGAGGGTGAACGAAATACCGGTCGGGGCGGTGTAATCTGGCATGGCCAAATTCATCACGCTCAAGCCCCAGAGGTTTTTCGTCGAATTCCGCCACTCCCACCAGGCCAGTGTGCAGGGCGGGCAGTGGG